>Ga0307510_10005614_pt1 | contig 14952 bp, 16 predicted proteins | sample 12_EM_MG_FD_207224 | JGI IMG/M metagenome (GOLD analysis project Ga0307510, IMG submission 207224) | Populus trichocarpa ectomycorrhiza microbial communities from riparian zone in the Pacific Northwest, United States - 12_EM | ecosystem: Host-associated > Plants > Roots > Unclassified | place...
GGCGGTTGGCCCCGAACCGTCGTTTGATCCGATCGTTGTGAAGGACCGTCAGAGCGACGGATGTCTTGCCGATCCCGCCAGCACCGACCAGAGCGACTGGTGTGAGACCCTCAGCAAAATCGACAATTTTCTCGACCAATTCGCCGCGTCCAAAGAATATCCTCGGTGGTGGAGGTGGTAATTCTCCAGGTATGCTAGGTGCAAATATGAGATGCTGGATCTGATAGTAGTCAAGATTACTGACCTGTCTTGAGCCTATGTGATGCAGGTCAGTATTTATTCGACGAATGTGGAGAATACACGTCTCGCTCACCAACAGATCGGCATCCTCGCGAGTTTTTAGCATGTTCTGACGGATATCGGTGACGACGGTATGAGTATTCATTATTAGTTTGGTCTGAAGAGGAAACGGTTAGCGACAACCGAGCGGGAGCGCGTGGAACACACATTGAAGACGACGAGGATCCTGTTGAGCTCGATCTTCCAGGCGGCAATTTTGTCCTTGTCATTCTTCGCGTGAAAAAGTCCAAAGGCTTTATTCCGTTTGCTATGTTTGATGACCTTCTTTCGTATTTCCGCGACGGTCCTGTAATTGAGAGCATGATAAGTAGAAGAACCCGAAACTGTAATATTGCCGGTCCAACCCACGTCGTCAGCTGACCTATCGAATCGCGCACCGACTGGTTGAGGTCATCCAGCTTTTTCCCATCCATTCCCTGATCGAGTGCTCCGCAGATATCGGCGCAGAATAGTCCGAGTTCGACGTAATCTAGCTCGTTAATAATCGAATCCTGGCTACGCGTGAACTCGGAGCATTTCATTACAGAAGGGGAGGAAATTACCCTAATCATCACGAGAAGGGCGCTGACGGTGGCGAAAACGGCCTTTGCTGGTGTGATGCTCGAGATCTTCTCGGCGATATTCATAGCTTCGATGGCCACGTTTAACGAGGAGGTGATCGACACACTCAAAGAATGCGCGTCAGACAACGCCCCCGGCATCTCCGGCCTGTCATACAAGGTGTGGAAGTGGGTAGCCAAAGCTGCCCCAGACCCTCTCGTCGCCGTCGTCCAGACCGCCATCGCCCTTGGCGTCCACCATCCCTCATGGAAGCAGTCCCTCGTCGCAGTCATCCCCAAAAACAACAAGAAGGATATGGCCCTCCCGAAATCCCACCGCCCCATCCAACTGATCGAATGCCTCGGCAAACTTGTTGAAAAGATCGTCGCCCGACGCATCTATTTCGACCTCGGCAAACACGATCTCATGCCCTTCAATCAATTCGGAGGCCGCTCCAACTCCTCTTGCCTCGACGCCGGACTCTCCCTCACCCACGATATCCAGACCGCCCGAAAGAAAAACCTAGTCTCTTCTTTTCTCGCGGTGGACATCAAAGGCTTCTTCGACCATGTCGACCACGAACGTCTCCTCGACGTTCTCTCCCACAAAGGATTCCCCCCGAACATAGTTCGCTGGGTAAGATCATTTTTAGCTGGCCAATTTGTTAGGGTGCGCGTCGACGATCATATCGGAGACCCGCACCCGCAAAGTGTAGGTGTCCCTCAGGGCTCACCCATTTCACCGGTTCTCGCGTGCATTTACTCTTCCGTAGCGCTCGAAACCATCAACAAAAACCCAATTTTCTACGAATCGGGCACTCACCATCTTCCCGTAAACATCCGTGCTTACATGGACGATCACGGTCTCCATGCGATCTCACACGACCTGGAAACCAACGTCTACCTCCTTCGGAAGGCACTCGAATCTCTAGTGGAAACATTCACCGCCATAGGCATGAGTATTGATCCGGATAAGATGGATCTGATGCATTTCAGCTGGCGCCGAGGTGAAACAAACCCCCCACTCAGAACCACCCTTTACAGTAACCCCATCACCATCACCCCCCCCTCATCAATCCGATGGCTCGGGTTTCATTTAGACCGAAAGCTCTCGTTCCGTCACCACGTGACCCTCCTCGCCAAGAAAGGAAGAGCAATCGTTCAAGGCCTCAAAGTCCTCAGCAACACTGTCGCAGGCATCTCCCCCTCCAACCTTCGTCTCCTCTACAAGACAGTCGTCATACCGGCCATCACCTACGGGTCGCAACTCTGGTTCAATCCGGAGAAGCCCAACAAAACCCTTATCAAACAACTCGAACAGGTGCAACACCAGGCCCTCAAACAGATAGCGGGAGCATTTTGGGACTCCCCCGAGGAAGCACTGCAAATCCTCACGTACGTCCCCCCTATCACCACCACGCTCCACAAACTCTACTGATCAGCCGCCCTGAGGATTCCACGCCTCCCCCTCACCTCTGAGATAACACGCCGACTTCCTGCCGACTACCTCCCCTCCTCCGCACGTCTTACACAGCGCGTCATACCCCCCAAACACATCCCATTCGCCAGGCCTAGGGCCAACGAAACCCTATCCCCTCTTACACGCATGGCCGCCACTTTCGACAATCACACCGAACGGGCCGACCCATTCCACTCCCAAAACGCACCGCACCACCAACGCCTCTCCTCCCGGCCTTTCAACGGCCGACTCACCATCAACCCAGAAGCCTGCGGTAAGAAGGAGCGCAAGTCCCTTGTGGCCAACCAACGCATCTGGCTGGGAACCCGGGAAGGAAGAAATACTCTAGTCGTCGTAACTGACGGCTCGCTCACGAACGTGGCAGCGGGCTGGGCCGTTACAGGCATCCACGCTGGCCGCACACTGTTCGAATACAAAGTCCCCCTTGCCAAGAGAGCGGGCAACCATGATGCCGAAATGATGGCATTATCACACGCTTCCAAGCTTATCTACCAGATAATGCTTGGGGAGCTCCACATACGGGAGTTCCGCATCTTTTCCGACTCCACTTCAGCGCTGACGTCAATCTTTGACCCAGGCCCACACGCCGCCCAACAAGCCTCACTCGTGTTTCGAAAGAACATGATAAGGCTGTTCACCTTCCGTCCCGACATCACCGGTTCCATGGTCTGGACCCCTGGACACGCAGGTCTAGACCAAATGAAAACCACGGATAAGAACGCTCGAACTGCAGCCAACATGAAGTGCCGAGACTCGGGCTACCTCCTCCCACACTTCGTCTCTCGCTCTTCCGCCCTCGCGGAGGTGGAAACCATGGCGCTCAAAGAATGGAACACGTTCCTTGACGACCTGGAGGATTCCGACAAGAAAATCTTCCGGGCCGAGTCTGGCTTCCTTCCCTTCGCAAGAGCACGCAAGACCTCGGACTTCCTCAAGCTCAAACCACCCAAGTGGTTCAAGAAAATCAACCGGAGTTCTATGTCCACTCTCACGCAGATGTGTACTAACCACGCCCCCACAGGAGAATACTTCAAGAGTTCTGTGTGGAAATACCAGAACAAACCCCCCTCCTTCTTCTTCTGTCCATGCCACAAGAGCAAGGACCACAACTACCCCCCTGTCCTACAAACCCGGGACCACATCATTCGAGCATGTCCGCTCTTCGAAGACGCGAGGGAGAAGTTGGCAGTGGCGTTTCCGGGGATCAGGATGCCTCGAAGGAGCCTGGGTCGGCTCATCAAGAAAAAGTGTGTCGAGGACACACTGGAGTTCCTCAAATCCGGAGCGTTCTCCCGGCACCACGCACCATACGAACCACCGTGAGTGGCCACCCCTTCTGGAGTCGACGAGGGAGGACCCGTCGACTGGACCTGTTAGCCGGTCCGTTCCCCCTTCCTTAGGCTGGTACTCCGGCTTTCTCCCTACCCACAGTACTGTGGTACTCCGCCCCCCTTGGTTACGGTTACGGTCAATTGCTACGGACTCTTTTCTCCTCCGCACTCAAAAGTGCAGTCTACTCGACAAATTTTGTATAAAGTTAGCTGTGTGCTAGATAAACCGAACTCCCTGTAGTAGATAGGGGACTGCTCTGGCCTCCGAGCTGAACGCAGTATAATAGACACACACACACACACGTTTAACGAGGAGACTCCGGAATCTCCCTGCCCCTTTGGTCGTTTGGGATTGGTGACCATGGTGGTTTAAACTGGAGGTAGCTGCGATGGAACGGGGCCAGGTGTAGACTGAAGAGAACCGGAGCTACCCCAGTAGACTCAGAGGCGCCCCGGGACGTCCGTCTCGTCACCGATCGTCTGCCGCATGCGGCCGGATGCACTCGGTGACCGGATAAGAGTTGCAATATTCGCGGTTGTAGCCTGCTGATCTCTGTTTTATGCCTCTCATTCGAAATTCCTGAAGAAATGGTTCACCCACCGGACACCGACGCAAAGTAGTCTCCTTGGACCTGTATCGCTTTCGACTTGGCTCTGAAATTCCCACTCGTCACTCACCCTCTTCTCCCCGCTCACCAAGTCCCTGGTCCTGTCCCTCTCACGCATTTTAGGATATAGACCGACCTGAGTCTGAATCGATTTCATCTCCTCCCGCACCTCCAGGCCTGCAAGCGGTCAACGTGTGACTTCGCCATGACCAACGGCAAAGGCATCGTCTCCGCTTCGCTCTCCTCGGTCTTCCAAGCCTCGTCCCCTCCACCTGCCGTTGGTTGATTTAACAACCCGCATCTCTTATCCACCGGAGACTCGATTATCACCAATAGAAAGCCCGTCATCGCTGACGTGTTCGCTCGGGGTCGAGGCGAAGTCGAAAGGCGAAGCGAAGAACTCTCAAGATCTTAACGAGCACCGTGATGACGATTTTTGAGAGCCCGAAGTTGGAACACGGTGGACACGGAGTTGTTGTACTATGGAACCGCCCCGGAATTGATACGTCTCGATCCCCCCGGATCCGGAATAAAAATGACCAAGGAGAGTGATATCTACGCGTTCGCGTCGCTCGCGTGGGAGGTTCGTTGCTTTCTACCGACACTATTTCGAAAGTTCTCTGACCCGCACAAATCAGGTTTTTGCAGGACACGTTCCCCATCCTCTCAGAAACCTCAGCTCGCGGCAATTAACCTGCTGGCAAACGGCTTTCAACCGGCGCGCAGTCATCTCCTCGGGCTCGAGTGGTCGCACGTGTTGGGTCAAAATGTAGGTCGGCCTGGATTTGAACCGAATTCGTATCCTCTCGTACCCCCAGACCTGCAAGTGGCCAACGTGTAGTCGGCGGGTTGACAGCGGGTAAGCCCTCTGATGGGGCCCATTTGCAAGGGCGAAACCCGAAACCCGACCGTATTTGAAGTCTTACTACGTGGCCGTCAGAAGGTTCACAACGATCGTCGTAAGGTCTCTAGTATTCATTGCCTATACGGCTTGTAATGAATGCTTCTCGTTTCTTCAGGTATCTTTTATAGCCAGACACCATCTAATCGTTATTACATTATTGCAAAAAAAGTATTCCAAGTACAAAACAGTGTCAATGATCGTAGTTAGAAATGCAAAGGACTACCTTCCATGGCTATAATTGGTCATAGATTGTTAGCGCCCCGTGAACGTCGTTGGGGTCGTGGGGGGTTATCGGTTTACCGACTACCGTCTGGCGTAACGAAGGAACCTGGACGCGAGGATAACCAGGGCTCCGTTGAAGACTGCGAGAAATGGTATGTCAGCACGGCGGATATACTGGAGGGAGAGGTAGGAGGGGGGGGGGAACAACGTACCAAAGAAGGCGAAAATTAACCAAACGTCTCTCCACCTGTTCTTGTGGTTCATATTCAATGAGGCGTAGTACTCTTCTCCGATCGCAACTGGGCAATATCGACAAAGCGCAGTGTCTGTCGGGTTGTCCAAGTACCCGCCAAAGTATTGAATGAAATCGTCCGCCCAAGTCGTGCACGTCTCGTTCAGGGGTGGGTTAAAGACAGTGAATTCCTCAGGATTACATGTGATCTTGAGGCCGCTGTAAAGATTGGTGGTTAGGTTTCATTTAGAAAGGAGGAAGGGGAGAAGCACGTACTGTAGTTCGGTGGTGAACATTGAATTGGTGATCCTGACCCAGGGGTTCAACTCGTACAACCACACTTTTAGCCAGCCCTGAATGTGGGGATACGGAATGACGACACCGGAGGAAAGGAATAGCGGAATGGCAGTTGCGGAGTTGAACAACATTCCGATCTACAGGAGAAGAAACAACACACAGACGAGTTATTTTTCCGATTAGTTAGTAAGCCTGGTAACACGCAGATCCAAGGGATGGGAGAAGGAGGTCGTACCTGGATTGATGGGGCAAGAGCACCGATAAACTGAGCGAGCGTAACACCAAAGAATTCCGTGAATATGACCGCGAGCAATTGGAATCCGGTCGCTTTAAGTCCAGCAGATCCAGCTCCAAACCCAATTGGGTAAACCATCAAAGCCCAGTATACAACCGCGCAAACGATTGAGTTCGGGATCTCCGACAGCATTTGAGAAATGGCGAACACTTCGGGAGAGTAAAGCCGACTGTGGGATTCCCGGACGAATGTACCTAGTTCGATTGGTTAAGGTTTAGTATGTTGTCAGGTGGGAGAAGGGCCGAAGATAAGTTACCCACGTCGGTTGAAAATCCAAAGAGGGACTAGCTGGACTTGTATGATGGAGGGGATACCACACACCCAACTACTGGGAGGGTGAAGACAAGTCAGCATCCCAAAGGGGAAAAAAAAAACAGGTCACCACCGGCACGAATACTCACATCGAGATAAGCCTGTACTCCAAATCCCTCATCCTTTGACCCAATTCCAGATACGAAAAGGACAGGATCAACGAGATCGCTGCATGAGTGAAAACCCTCGTATACACATAATTTGGCGACCTCCACAACCCAACGAAACATCTCCTCGTTACGACCCTCAACTGATACCAAAACGGTGTCGCGAATTTTGAGGAAGACGTCTTACCCTCCTCCTTCTCCCGCTTGAGAGCCTCAGCCTTGATCAGCGCGATTTCATCGAGAGTTACCTCGAATTCACGCGATTCGCGCCACAGCTCCGCCCAATCCCGGTCTCCAACTCGGGGAGTAAGTCCGGCACCGACGGCGTCGAGCATGTACTCGGCTGGGTTCACGTTATCTGGACATACCGCACCGTGACGAGCGAAGTACCCGCGAATGACGGATGAGTCGGCTCCAATGTCACCGAAGTAGACCTGTACAATAGCGGAGCATCAGCGTCACTTCCCAAGCGGTAGTTTTAGGGGAGGTACGAACCGTTTCGCCGCCTCTCTGCAACAAGAGTAGCCTATCGAAACTCTCAAACAGGAGGGATGAAGGTTGATGGATCGTGCACAAGATGGCCTGTCCATGATCTGCCAACTTCCTCAAGAACCGAACGATGTTCCATGCACTCTGACCGTCGAGACCCGAGGTTGGTTCATCCAGGAACAGGAGCAACTCCGGCTTGCTAGCGAGCTCAACACCAATGGTCAATCGCTTTCTTGCTTCAACTCCAAGGCTGGAGACGAGAGCATCAGCGAGTGGTTGGAGTTCGAGGAGTTCGATGATTTCCTCCACATCAGCGTTCTTCTCGAGGTCGGGAACCTCGTAGGGTTGACGTAAATATGCCGAGAATCGCATCGCTTCTCGAACCGTTGCGGTGCCTTCGTGAACGTCCATTTGCTCAGCTGTTTTCAAGAGCAGATCAGCCTCCGAAGGAACGACCACAGGAACGGAGGTCATACCATATGCAGTATTACGAGCAAACGAAGGACCGAGTGGCTTCCCATCCACAAGCAAGTCACCGGTGATCACACCGATGTTCTTCCTCTGGGCGAGGACATCAAGGGCAGTCGTTTTCCCAGCGCCGCTCGCGCCCACCAAAGCAGTCAAAGTCCCGGGCTTGACGTACCCATAAACATCGTGCAAAAGACGGCGGGTGCCGCCAGGTACGGGAACCACGTAGTTGACCTTCTCCCAAGTGAGGGTCTTACGATCCGGGAACAACCTCTTCTCCGTCGGTGCGCTGACATCGTGGATCTTCTCCCGAGCGGCCTGTCGCTCCTTCAGCGCCTTGTTCAGTAGTTTAGTCTCTGGGTTCTCCCTCCTGAAGATTGTGACATCCGCTCGTTCGTGTGAACCCTAAAAATATCAGCTCCATCAAGACGCTCGAAACACGGAATAAACTCACGTTCAAATACTCGATGAGAATAACTTGAGCGATCTGATAGAACAAGAACCACCCAATAAGGACAAGGATATTACGCCTCCACAGATCATGGACATTCAGAGAGTATCCGGCGGCGATATAAGATGCTCCGCCCACCGTGTTCAGACCAGGGGTGGCACCGTATAGAGCGCACGCCTGGTTCTGATCGACGATTTCGGGGTATTTGGATAAGCCTGGAGGATTCCGTGGGACGATGTGGTCGCCGTCGCACATCAAAGTGATGCGCATGAATTCATTGTCCATCAGAGCACCCCATCCTGGAGAGAAACATGTTTAACACGCTGGGAAATTCGGAGTGAGCCGTTTTTTCACGTACCATAGGCAAAAGGGTTAATGTAATACTACGAGGGGGAGGTATAAGCCACGTAGGAGTTATCACCGATGCCAAAGAAGCAACTCACAATCCAGAGAAGCCATCGCTTCATCGCAGTAAACGGCACCCAAACCCCAGCGTACTGAAGAATATGCATGAAGAAAACGACTGAGATCCTGAACGCAGTGTCGAAATCATGGAAGACGAGTCCAAATGCTCGGAAGAAGGCTTGCATCACCAAGAAGATCAAGTAAACGACAAGATGATAAGTCCAAAAACCTCTGCCGGACAAATTCAAGCCTGTCATGAAGTAGATGATGACGTTGTAGATAAAAATTCGAGTTGCAGAGAAGGGAATATCTGCGAGCATGTTGGCGATCGGATAGGCTGCTCGTCGGTACATGCTATAACTCGTCTATTGCATAACCATTAGTTTGGTCACAATTTCCAAGGGTTCCGTACCCCGATTCACCTGCTTGTTCAGGATACTCCGGCCAACCATCATAAGTCCGATTTCTCCTTGTGAATCGAAGACCATCATCAAAGGACCGAGGAAGAAAAGAGTGGCTCGAGTATATCCTCCGGCACTTGTCAGCGGTAGATGAAAGTAAACAATCCCGATGACGAGTGCAACCCAAATGTTGAGAAGGTAGCTCGATACGATCTGGAACCTATCTTGAAGCCTCATTTGGAACTGGCGAACAGTGAGAGCCTTGACCTGCCCAGCAAATCCGAGGGTATAAGGGCTCTTCTTTGCTGCCCACTTCCTCTTGTCCGCCGTGACGGCAGCCCGGAACGCCTCCTGGTCCGTCTTTTCTTCTTCTTGTTCTTTCTTATAGGCGGCCAAATCACTTATCAGCGTCTTGTAGTGGCTTGATGCTTGGAAGGCCATCTCCAAAGCTTCTGGGGTGGAAGGAACGTCGAGGGATGACCTTCCAGAGACAAATTGTCGTTCGTGGGGATCTGTGCATCCGACAAGGTAATCGGGTGTACTCTGTCGAGGAAGAGATCTGAATCCGAGGCCTTCGAAATACGTTCTAGCCTCCGAAGGTGGACCTAAGTAAACCTGACGTCCGTGATCGATGACCATGACCTTATCGAAAAGGTCGTAGATACCCTCTCCTGCTTGATAGAGACTGACGAAGGTGGTCTGGCCGAGAACATCCGTCATGATCCTCAGGCCTTTGACAAAATCCAAGGCAGTGCTCGCATCAAGCCCACGCGTCGAGTTGTCCCAGGATTGAACGCGAGCCCTAGTTGTCATCATCTCTGCAATAGAGACCCGTTTACGCTCTCCACCGCTGACGCCACGGACGAACTCATCGCCGACGAGAGTGGATTTGGTGTGCGAGATATTGAGCATCCGTAAAAGGAGATCTTGAACTTGAAGGCTGAAGTCTTCTTTGGATACGCCCGGGAGGCGACCGCCAGATCCTGGAGCTTTTGTTGAGAGGGCAAAGTTGAGGGTTTGTCCAACCGTTAACGTCGGGATATGCATATCATCTTCCAGGCAGGTCAGCGAATATATCATATTGCGGTATGCCGTTTTTCTTGCCTTCTTGGTTGTAAACCACTTCGCCATTGTAGTGTTTGAGCATCTCCGAGTGGGAGATACCGGCATATCGGACATCGCTGGTCACGTTGAAGTACGTGCCACGCTCGTTGGCGATGACCTTCAGGAAGGTGGTACATCCCGATCCTGGAGCACCGAGAACGAGAACCATCTCGCCCGGTCGCAGGACACCAGAATTCCTGGAAAGGGGATTAGAAGGGAAGGAAAATAATTCTCTACATGGGAGACGCACCTGTGAATGATTTTTCGAACGGGTGGCGTCTTTAACAATCTCTTTGGGAGGATCGGTTGGAGCACGTTGCGAAGAACAACAAGAGGGAAGGTGACGAGTCCTGTGACTGTGTCTGTCCGAGAATTCAGGAAAAGCTGCAAAGGAAGGGACAAAATCGTTCACCTGTATATGTAGAGACGTAGATCTAGCGATCACAAACCATGAGACGAAAAGGCGGTAGATACCTTACGAAATGACGAACCTTGTTTTCTTCACCACCGACACCTGAGACCTCGAGGTCTTCCCAGGTAACTCCAACGTGCTTGTGCTTGATTCCTGCCGCCGAGTTTGCATCGTTTGACGACGTGAGGTATTCTCGAAGGTTGAATGTCACCTGGTGGTCTAAATTGCGACCTCCTTCCAGATCAACAGAATCTAAATCATAGGAGACGACTGCATCTGCGACCGCCGGCGTGTTAAGTGAGTGTTGCACCCGGCCAAAATCGGTTTTTGCTTGCGTGATAGCCACACGGTCCCGGACGTCGCGCTCTTGCCAGAGCGTTAGGGTGTCCGATGTCGACGTTTCCGCCATAATCGAAGGTGGAAGAGAGGGTGGAGGGGACAGTGGGTTGCGCTTTTACGTTCACCCTATTCCCAGTATTTGAGGCGAGGTCACCTAATGCGAAATGCAGCAAAGGACTTACTCAGTAGGCCAGAGAAGGTCGGATCGCTGATAAGCACCATCGAGACGTCCAATCCAGCTCCCATCGATAACTCGCATCTTTCCCGCACGACTCGACATGTGCCGTATTTCCCTTGATGGCGGACGTGCAGAAGCTAGCCGATAAGTGAGGAAGACCAAAGAATTCGCAACCTGCAACCAAGTACACATTCGACGGTCGTTTACATGTTCAGTAGATCCAACAAAACCCCCACCTGGCCGCCACGTCATTGTATTTTCTCTCGCACTACAGACGGCATGTCATAGATCGGAGAACACCGAGCTGACGGCCACAAACTTTAGGTGTGTCTGCAGTATACAGCCCTGCGCTGGATGGAATTCATGACGAATAAGAACAAGTAATAGGGGCTGACTCACGATGCAGCACGATGAGGCGGACTATTTCGAAACGACCCTCAGCCTCCTGCTCAAGAAGCAAAGTCGCAGTTCTCGTGGTTGCGTTCGGTTGCGCGACGCGGTCGATTTACCCTTTTGGACACTCACTGCAGTAGGAGAACGATCCCCTTCCCGGGGGCATGGCCCTCATCCATCCCGTGATGGTCTGGGAAAGTGGTGCTACCCGGTCGCTTAACAAATTCTATTCAGTTTTTCATCAGAAAGGTGCGAAGTTGAGGCTTACGACGCCGGGGCCGGTGACCTCTGTTGAGCTCGGGTAGCGCTATCCGAGGGGTCTTTTTCTTATGCTTGCAGATGAAGTAGGAGTTACGTATAGTTCGCTTAAATACTTTGTGTTCGCGATTCAACGGCTGGGTGGAGCCGAGACCAACCCTACAGATGTATGATAGCCTCGAGTCGGATCGCGATGGAGGGCAGTCTGAGTGACCATTCATGATCACCGGCGATCACTGATATCCATTATCACTGTTCCTGTAATCTTGGGATTTCCTGGGCTTTGGGGCCCTGGGGTTCTGAATACATTTTGGCTTGCACACGTACCCGGTTCGTCATTTCGTTCATCGTCCGACGTCCGCGAGGCAAATTTTCCCGGCCACTGTGTTCGTCTTCCCCATCTCGGTGATTCGCATTATTGTGTTCCTCCATCGATTGGGGTGTCTATTGCTTCCCATGCTCCCGAACTCGGGGAAGCCGTTCTTGTGCAGAATATTTTTATATGGCGGCGACGACGACTCTTACCTCGAAAATTTTCACCGAACGCAATATATAGATGCCCGAATAGCTTGTACATAATAAAAAATGTATTCAGAACATCAGATCTTCAGAGCCGAGGGGTGAACATTATTGTACGCCAATCCCCAAGACCATCCACGCCCCATTCCGATCGGCCGCCCATCTTATTGGCTCTGGTGTCGAGTCCGAGTCCTTTTGACCTTGGTCCTTCCGGTATGCTCTGACTGCACGCGAGCGGGAGCAAACGTCCTCAGTCTTTTTTTTCTTTATTGGGGCCAAGGATTGGAGAACCACGACGGTCAATGCCAAATGCCAAATGGTCATGAACCCCTTCCCGGGCGTTTGTGCTTCACCTGCCGCCCGGATCACCTGAGGGTGAGTTTCTTGACTGCGGTCTTCACGTCAAACCTACAATCGCTAGCGAGTTACGTGCGGCCGGGTTGTGCGAATGGTCGGGCTGGCGGCGTGTCTTCGAGAGAGGAGCGTGTCGGGGAGAGGTCGGACCGTAGAAACAGTGGGAGGGTGCACTTGTTTTTCCTTCTACGTGTCTACAAGATGTAGTAGGTACTCGAAAACGTGTACTACGGGCTACTACGGGTTACTCCTGCAAAACTACTCTCCACAATCACATAGCCTGGCTCTGAAGATCTTTCATGGATTCAAATCTGGGTGGTTCTCCCAAATGACGGAGATCCCCCGAGGAAGGCAAGCTCCTTCGAGCGATCGGTGGCCCATTCCAACACCCGGACTCGGTTTGAACAGTCTAGGGGTGCAACCGATTATGAACTGCGGTCGTCTTGATCGAGTTTGCGTCCTCAAGCTTGTGGCAGAACCATCAACCGCCTGGACCACGATTCCTGCAGGGTTATCCACGGATGAAGGGAGGACTGTTCACAGATTCGTGCTGCATAATTTAACCAACAAATGGTCGGTGTCTCTCCGTGTACCAGCAGGGTCGCCCCGGCTATCAAGTTTCACGAGGAGCCCCGGTGTTTGAACACCACCGAAGTCACAACCCTTTGAGACCGGGCCTGCACTGAGGTCATAAATGTGACGGATGATTGGAGGTTGATTGGGCACGACACTCACAGGTCTACCAAGCCCACCGCCCGAGCCTGGGAAGCAGACTCTACTGATCCTACCGGACATGGTTTCTGCTGCCCGGTGCAGAAGTCGATAGCAAGTGCGACGTAAGTCCACGGACTTTGTGTCAACGAAAAGGAAGACGTCGAGGATGTTCAGCATTGGAAGTGTACCACCACACTTCTGTGAACCTATCGATGCCGTGTCCACATCACGAAATATCAAGGCGACTGAAATATCGGGCCCCAAGGTTCCGGAGACATCGGTTGACTCACTGTCTTCCTAGCATCGCGGGAAACGCGGCAAAGAGAGGTTGTGAGGCTTGCGTAAAGTAGAGATTGGACGGTGGCAATCTCAGGAGGGGGTCCGGTCCGAATGATGGCGCCAGGACTTGCGTCGGGGGAGGGAGCTGTTCACAGCGTAAGCGGTGGTCACCTCGGTTGGGTCTGGCTCGAGCTTTGATTGGACATCGATTGTGAACGAAAAACTGACTGCGGGGAACGGGCTGGCCTGTGTACACCCGGATTTAATGTGAGCCGTTGAGTACCGAGGGTGGAAAATTGGACGACTGGCGAAGATGAGGGACGTGTCCGGGTCTTCGTCGTACCTTTTGCGTAATCCCGGCCAGGTTCTCCAGATTATCTGCGGTATAAGTATGGCGAAGAAGTCGGTTCGGGGATCATTGGGCTTGAGTTATTCGAAGGATTCCTTCAGGGCGGATGGAAACTGGTTCGGGATGTCGGCGCTTCATAAACTCGATGGACTGGGCGCATTACACCGGGTCTATCCGGGTGACTGTTGGCTCTTCTAGTTGGGCTTCTTCGCCCTCACGCAAGGGCGAGTCCATCGGTGGTGAACGTGGAGAGAGGATAGGAGTTGGGCGCTTTCGGAATGATTGGATTCAAGTGTTTACCTCTACACTGGCTTCGTAGGGCATAGGTGACAGTATGTGGTTTGTTCTTGCGGATATCTCCGGTCGCACGACACTTTTCAATCCATAGAATATTTAGGATGTTACCTGCCCTTCAAAAGTGTCTTACGAATCCCTCACATTGACCAACCAGGGAGCGTTTGGCCAAAGTCATTTCTCCGGTGACTTCGGATGGATATTTATCGGAGTTGGATTAGCAAAAAGTAGCACGACACTTAGCAACATATGTAGCTGTCCGGGCAGCCAGGATTGGCTGGGAGCAGGCAGAGAAGCCGTTGATCACTTTGGAGTCCTTGAGCGGCGCCCATCCCTCGCCTCTCCACCGCACAATGTCCACAGATTCCAGAACCGCGTCCCCCGCTTCTCTCCCTCTTCCAACTTAAAAATCCCCGTGATTTCACTCAAACCTCCGGCAAAGTTACCGCGTGGCACAAGTTTCCTACGCTCATCGCAACGAGCTCGCCGCAGGCGGACCTGAGCTGGAACCGGAGTTGTGGTACGTATAAACTTGTTCACTTCGGTGTCACCGGTGCGATGGTGGCGGCGATCCTCGGAAATCCTTTACGTGACCCGGATCCCTCCTAACGAACACGGTGCTAGGTGGGCGTGCCATCGCACTGCCTTCCATGCCATACGTGTCCTGTGACGCATCCATGAGTCGGCGTTCGCGGTACGGATCCCGTGTTAGCTCCAGATATCACTGGTCTGGATATCTGGGCGGTTGAATCCGTGCGGCAGCCTCTGTTCCGAATCTTACTTATACTATGGTTGTGTGCTAGACTACATCACGATTCTTCCTAAGTTACACACATACGCACGCACTCACATCATGTCGGATTCGTCCCCACCCTGGCAAACTTACAGACGGTACGCGTAACTGAGATCGTGGCGTTC
>Ga0307510_10005616_pt1 | contig 14949 bp, 10 predicted proteins | sample 12_EM_MG_FD_207224 | JGI IMG/M metagenome (GOLD analysis project Ga0307510, IMG submission 207224) | Populus trichocarpa ectomycorrhiza microbial communities from riparian zone in the Pacific Northwest, United States - 12_EM | ecosystem: Host-associated > Plants > Roots > Unclassified | place...
TGGGCGCCGCACCACCAGACATCGTCCCGCTCGGCTCGTACACGTCTCCGTCAAGCGTGACACTCCGCACGCCAACGTTGCGAGCGAACGTGACGGCTTGGGCAGAAGCGGCGTCGTCGCAGATCAGTGTGTCGTTGAACACGAATGCGATTGCTTCGGCCACTTCATCTGGGTAGCCGACGAGTGTCAGCGCAGGCCGCACTTTGCCTGGGGCGAGGTGCCTCGCATTTTGCAGCCTCTGCGAGTCACAGTAGGGTCAGTGGCTGTGGCCTGGAGTGGATAGGGGCGGTGCGGCACGCACTTCGGCGGAAATCTTGAACGCGCGGATCTTATTCAGCGGGATGAGCGTCACGCGTTTCTTGATCCCGCCACGTTCGAGGAGCTCCTTGCCTACGCGTTCGTCCTCCACGATAACGTTGTACAGCTTGCCGCCTGCCGCGATCTCGAGCGCCGTGCTTTTCCCGTGGTCCTCGGGCTTGAGCGCGAGGAGCGACGCGACGAGGCCCTTGACCTTCCGCGTGTCGAACCCGGGCGGTGGCGTGTAGGTGAAATCAAGCTGGGAAAGCCGTGAACGCACCGCATCCCGCTCCTACGTAGTCAACTAGTTGTTGACCAAAAATCTACGTGTGAACGAGGGTAAAACACTCACCTGCGTACAGCGCATCGCATCGTCCTTTGCTCTGCGCAACGCCTCCTCAGTCGCCTGCTCCTTTTCTGCGCTCCATCCCGTCCCGTCCGCTTTCTTCCGCAGACTCTCGACCTCGGCCTGCATCTTCTTGATGTCACGCTCGCCTTGACCGGCCTCTCGTTCCACCGCCTTCCATCGTTTCTCGAGCTCCCCAAGCTCACGCCTAGTCATGTCGAGCTTCACGCGAGCTTGCTCTTCCTCAGCAGCCGCTTGGGCCAGTCGTGCGCGCGCATCCGCAATCTGGCCCATGTATCCACCGCCACCGGAAGACTGCGCGGAGGAGCCGGCGAGACCTGTGAGGAGTGTCTGGAGAAGGTCTTCGGCGGTGGATAGTGCCGTCTGCGTCGCGGTGTGCTTTTCTTTAACGGCATTGTACTCGACCGTGACAGCATCTACCTGCTCCTTTTTCGCCGCTAGTAAAGCTTCAAGCTGGGCGACATATCAGCCGACATGAAAGAAACGATACGAAAAGAAGGAAGACGGGCGCACCTCGCTGAGCTCACGCCCAGAGGCCTCCCGCGCAGCCTCCTCGTCCTTGATGGTACCCTCTTTAATCTCTGTTTGGGTGCGTAACTTGATTACGACCTTCTCAAGTTCTTTGGCTTCCTCTTCCATCCGCGTGAGTTTTCCACCCTTCTTCAGCTCGCGATCGCGTTGCGTCTGCACATCAACCCGGTTCTTCTCCGCGACACCAGCCTCGCGCGTCGCTCGTTCCTTATCACGACGCGCCTGGTCAGCCTCGTGTTCCCGTTCGGCGATCTGGGCTTCCTTGCGTGCGACCTTGGCGCGGTGGTCCGTCCATTCGTACGCGCGCAGGACGCGTGCGAGGCGTTCGAGTTCGGTGCTGGTCTTTTGGTATTGCATGAAAGCGCGACACTCGGCGCGGAGGGTGTCCAGTTTGGGAGTTATTTCTTCTGCGAGCAGGGCCGTAATCTCGTCGACGCGCTTCTCTTTCTTTCCCATCGTCTTTTTGGCCTTGTCCTTGCGTTCTTCGAACATTCGTGTCCCAGCGGCTTCTTCAACCATACCGAGTATTTCTTTTGGACGCATGTTGAGTACCTTGGGGTGAATGAAAAAGTGGTCGAAGGGGAGAAAGGGTAGATGCGAACCTTAGTGATACGACCTTGCATGATCAGGAAATTAGGGTTATTGATGTTGAGTTGGACACTCTGGAAGATAGTCTGGATGATATTCTGTTGGGCTTTGTGACCGTTCAGAAGATATTTAGAGATATTGGGGAGAGCGATCTGATGGTTATCACGACTGTTCAGGACCTCTCGAACACGCATGGCACAAGACTGAACGGACCTGTCTCGTTACCGTTATCTGAGCGTAGTTCTCCATTCCAGGCGGGCTGTTTTCCCTGTCTGAGTTGTCAAAAACTATGGTGACAGATGCCTTTGTGATGCCGGCTTGACCACGTTTATATATGAGATCCTGTTGATTCTGCGCACGCATCTGAGAGAGGGAGACCTGATGAGAAGAGGTATGTTGCAGAGGTGATGAAGGATGCGCACGGATGACATGTTCGTGAGACCGAGGACGAAACAGATGGCATCGAGGATGTTTGACTTTCCAGAACCGTTGAGACCTGTGATGGCGTTGAAAGAGGGATCCCAACCCGTGATTTGTGTTCTGACTGGGTAAGACTTGAAGCCTTCGAGGATGAGTTCCTCGATTCGCATCTTTGACTTGTTCGAGAGATATTGTGAGTGAGAAAGAAAACGCGTTGATGAGACACGACCACGTGCAGACCACGTGATCGTCCTCCCTTTGATTTTGAGTTGAGGTTGAGGGCATTGGGCGTCTCCTGTAGCGCGAAACTAATTTCGGTTGCGGTTTTGTTGTACGTTGACCAAATACGTTTACCTAAAGCTCTGTATCAGCTTCCTTCTCTTCTACCCTCTTAGTTTCATGACAGAGTCTCAACATCCCTCGACCAACCAACGCGGATATCTCAAGTGGGAGCAACCACGTGAAAATTGTTTTAATTTATTACGGTAATATAATAATTTTTTTTTCAAATAAGGAATGAATGCCGCACGGAGGGCGTCAAAGGCAAAGGGTTCACGACGACAGTGTGCATACCGCGTGCACCCTTTTTACGCCTGCCACTCTTCCGACATGTCCTTCTCAGACTTTTACGATTCAGAACTTACGGATATCACCTCATCCTCAGACGATGACGAGGAATTCGCCCCTCCAAGCGCGAAGAGATCGGGCCCAAAAAAGGCCAAGGCCAAGAGAGATCAGCGGTCTCCCTACACCATCACCAACCCACTCAGACCACCTCGCTCCACTTCTTACTCTGTAAGAGCACTATATGGTCCGCCTATCCTTCCCCAATTCCCCCTTTCCTGCTCACTTTGTCTCTCAGAACAAATCGTCGATGGATCGATCAACTTAGATCCGGACTATCAAAGAGGTACCAGTGCCTTTCATTCTTTCCACCGACGCAAAGTCGCATCCACACTGCATAGATATTGTCTGGCCGGAGCAAAAACAGATCGGTCTCATTGACTCTCTCTTTCGTAATTATTATATCCCGCCCATCATCTTTGGTGAGATGCCCGTTTTTCTGTCCTCATCTCAGCCCACTCAGATTTCCTCCAAAGCCGTCTCAACTTCCGAGGATGGGAGCGAGTCTCGTGTATGCATCGATGGGAAGCAGCGTTTGACATCGATCCAAAAGTGCGCTCTATATAAATTCCGATTTCCTCATCTGTCTCTTATTCATTCCAAGGTTCATGGATGGCCTTGTGAGTGCTACTGTCTACACCCACACCTTCAGAATGCAGCTTCCATGCCGGAAGCATTGGTAAGGTGGACACTGGCTTAGCAAGATCTACCGACGGTAGATGGCAGTGGGGCTTTAGTTCCACCGAGTTTACCCACGGTAGTTTTTGCTTTTCCCGTGTACCCATACAAATTGAGCGCGTGGCTACAACCCGTGCGCCATGCTTTTCATCGTCTTTTTTCTACTTCGCGTGTTACAGCCATTTTGCTAATTCTGAGATGCGACTGCTTGTAGATCCCACGTACGTCTGTCCTTCTCCTTTGGTTACGTTGTAGCTTCTCATCTGTTTTTAACTAATCCCCGCAGACAGAGACCAGTAAATCCTTTTACTCTTAAAATTGGCCTGCCTTTGATTATGGTTTTAGTCTCACTGCCAGGCGATACTGGAGTAAAATCTACGGGCAGAATGCCCGCCTACTTTTACCAACTCCGCTTCAACAGGCGTTCGCAAACAAACAAATTGTATGCGTTGAATACGACAGTCTGTCCGAAGAACAAGAGCGTGAGATTTTTCAAGTGTGTCTCCACCCTTCCACCTCTTCACCTTTGCTTACTGACACGTGGCTTCAGCGTGTCCAGCTCGGCGTAGCGTTGACGCCCGCTGGTATGTAATTGACTGACACACCCCGAAACTGCCCGTCTGACACATGGTAGAGCGCTTGCAGGCTATTACTGGCCCTTGGCCCAACTTTGTCCGCGAAATCCAGTCTCAAGTGCTTGGCGACGATGGGTTTGGCAATTCCTTTGACTGGGGCCGTGCTCGTGGGCGTGACTTTCATGGGTTGGCTTCCATTGTCTATCTTATTGAGCAACTTCCCACCTGCAAAGTCCCGCCCACAACTCAAACCATGGAAAAATGGTTGACCCGAACCATAGCCATCCCTCTCAAGCTGCGGACTGGTGTACTCGACACTTTTCGCGTTTACCTCTCCCTGGTGCGAGAAAAGAACTACAAGAAAGCCTTTGCCCAACGCGTCTCTCCAATCGAGTTTGTCATGATTGGTGTCATGATATACATGAGGCGTGAGACACTCAGCTTGACCCAGCTCAGTCATGCTGTGGAAAAGATGCGCTCCGACGTGCGTTCCGTGGAAAAGGACGTACGCAGCAATGGACGCGTCAGTAAACTACTGTTCAAGTTCATCATTGAAAAATTGCCAAGGATTACCCTGCATAGCGATGGAAAAGGAGATAAAAGTGCACAGTCAACACTTTCTACTGTTTCCGGTCCGCCATTATCTGCCCCCATTCCAGCAAAAACACCTCAAGGAACAACTGCTACAACAGTTACTGCACCCACACCAGGATCCAAGACCGTTCGTGCCACTGCACCCAAGAAGCGCAAACGTCAAGTAGAAGACGATGACAGCGAGGATTCTTTCGATCCTGGAGAAGCTAACGATTGTGACTATGTTCCCCAGCCGCGAAGATCCGCGGGCCGACCGGCTGCGAAAGCCGCTCGCTCCGCTCTGACAACAGAACGCCGTCCAAGCGTCCCTGAACCCAAACCTGAACCTGCTCCACCGCAGGTAACTTGCATTGCCGTGAAAACCGAAAAGAACCAGTCCATAACGCCAACACCCTCGCTGACGCCCCTCGCCTCATCAAATACCGAGACCAATTCGGTCTCTGCGACCCCCGCTCCGCCTCCACTGTCCACACTACATATTGAATCCGAAAAGTCCATACCGTTTACCGCCCCTGGCCCGCCCCGCACGCCAATGGACCGCCTCGCCGCACTTCGCGCTGCAAATACTCGTAGTGTTGCCTCAACCGCCTCAGTATCAACATCGCCAACCGCCGTCGCGTCTGCAATGGATGCACCGCCGGATCAGCCTGAGCCAGGAAGCGCTATTGCGCCGATCGATCTGGAGTCTCTTGAGAAGCTGCAGCAGATATTGTCTCTTTCCGCTGGTCTGAAGGCAATAACGGATGCAAGCTTGCAACAGCAAACACAATCCCCGTTACCACAACATACGTCACCGGGGAAACCGCTCGAAGGCCAAGATAGCAATAATATCGACGCCGTATTGGCACTGCAACAGCTGGAAGCCATCCTCTCCTTGCCGCGGAAGCAGGCTCAACAACAAACACAGGATACCCCCAATAGAATTGTGATCCCGCAACCAACGACGGCAGCAGTCGTACAGCCCCCTCCGCAGCCAGTCGTCAAGACCGAACGCATCGAAACCGGACTGTCAGGGCTCCCCGTGGGGCCGAGGGCTCTGCGCGGCGCAGGAAGCCTGCCGCACCGCCTCGATTACCATAGTCGTCACTCGCCCTCCCGCGATTATGATCGCCACGGCGGCGCACAGCGCCCATACGAATTCGAATTCGAACGCGGTCGCGGTCGCGGGCGTGGACGTGGACGTGGGCGTGGGCGTGGGCGAGTCTACTACCGTCGTGGAAATTCCCATTGTTCTTACTCCACCCGTTCGTGCTCGCGTTCCCGATCCTTCTCCCGGTCTCGCTCTAGATCCCGATCGCGGACACCCTCTCGTCCGAAACACCGCTTGCGCTCCCGTTCGCGGTCGTGGGACAGAGATCGAGACTATGGCTACCATAGCGCGAGCAGTTCGACGCATGCGCACGACTGGCATGCTCAGGCTCGTCTCGGCGCCAGTGCCTGTTCCAGCACCCCCGGTCCACCTGTTGGTGTTGGCGTGCCAGTGGGTGCTGGCGTTGGCGGTGGCGTACTCGGTCTTCTGGACGGGAGCATCGGCGGCGGTCCCGGTGGCGGCTCTCGGCGGAGTAGCCCCACCAGTGGACATGCGCCTCGCAAGTTTGACTTTACGCGCGAACGTAGGAGGCGTGAGCGTGAATACCGGGACTACCTCCGCGAGCGGAGGGTGTCCGGTGGTGCTCCTGGTGCTGGTCCTGGATACCGGTAGCTGGGTCAAAGACAGGAAGTGCTGATTGTGTCTTTGACACGAGAGAGCTTGCGGTGTATGTCTTTTTTTTCTCGTTGCGGAGGCGAGGAACTGATCTGACTTTCACACAGTGACTATTCCCTGTGTGTGCTCCTATGCAATATCATTTCTTCTCTCTTTTCTTTTTTTCCCTCCGTCTTTTGATTATTCTAGATACTGTACACGACATTGTTGCCACACACATGCACCCAGTCGATTCGGCCGATAAAGTAGTCCTATCAGAATGTCACCGTCACATCATAACCCATGTCCTTTCTTGCATGTTGTAAATATGTCTACTTCCCGATCGACTGATTGTTTTTTCTTGCTTTTTCTAAGGATTTGTGGATGTCCATCCACCTTGCTTGGGTCTCTTGACCCAAAGTAATTAGTCATCCAGTCACGGTTCATAGGACGCAACGCACAGCTAACGTATAGTAGTAGTAATTGAACAGTACTTTGCTTCCCTCCGACAAGACTTCAGAGTAAATGATGGAAACCAGACAAAAGACACCCAGAGAACGGTGTGTATGCTGGGAGTGACGAGTAAATCACTTTGAACCCGGAGAAATGGGACGAAAAGAAAGTTGCGGGGAACGGTGGATAGATACCTATAGATGACCAACTACCTCGGAGCAGAATATTTTCGCATCCCCATCCTCGTCGTTGAGGCGTATCACGTTCTTAGAAATATGATCCTCACAGCAACGTCACATTGTATCCGCGTTGCGTAGGGTTGTGGATCGGAAGTGTGGGAATGCAGGCAGGGGTGTCGTTCAAGCGTTGCCTACGAAACGAAAAATGTCATCACGGTGCCTCCCCTCCCACTCCACCAGCTCCACGACCTTCCCCACCAATCCCGCTGGGATTACGACTGCCGCCGAGGCCCGTGTGTTCTGCATCGGCAACGTTCGCCGGGCCGACTTTCCATGCCCAAAATGGACCTTAATAAAGTGTGTGAAGGGGTACGTAAAGGTAAAGGGGAGAGATGTGGGTTGTCAAAAGTCAGTGTGACGTTGACGTTGTATGACGATGGTTCGATTACTACGCACCGAGTGGGTCAGACGGCTCGTGCTCTGCACCAGTCCACATCCCGATGACGCCTATGGCCGAGCCGCGCCCGCCAAGCTGCACGCCCTCGGTAGCCCACTCGCCCTGTCCATCCTCGCGGAATGATACCTGACACCCATACAAACGCACAGAAAAAAACCATCAGCACCACTCTTTTTCCCCATAAAAAAAAGGTTTGGAGGTACGCACCATGGTCCAACGTATATCACCCGAAGCGGTCATTTCAACCGTCCCACGCACCCGCGCGAGTTCCGGCTCCGCCGTGGCGGTGTGCCAGTCGCCCGCGACGTGGATCGTGGGTCGGCCGGGCCACGCCGCGGGGGCGCGCGAGTAGTGCGTGATGCACATGGTGAGCGGGATGATGCGCATCACTTCGTACAGGGCGGGGTTGCTGAAGCGCTTCGAGAGCGGTTTTGCCTGTGTCGTCGTTAGCCGACCGGAGTGGGGAGACGGTAGAGGGGGGCGTACGTTGTTTCCTGCATAAGGGACGGGACGGATGTGTATGTGAGCAGTTGCGAAGGTCGTGAATTGGGAATGCGGGCTCAGCCGCGCGACGCACGGAGCAAATCATTGTAATCCAGCCAACAAATACATCGTCTGTTGATGTCCTCAGCACGAAACAGGTCAACACGCGCGAGGAGGGAGAGGGATCGGGCGACGCACCGCCACTGTCCCTCCACACCAGCCCAGTCCCACCCTTCCCCGTCCTCGAACACCGGCTCCGAGTCGTCCTTGGCTATCACCTCCGGCGGCGCAGAAGCCAGGAACCCCGGGGCGGAGCACGCCCGGAGGCCCTCGAGGCTAAGGAGCGCACTGAGCACGCCCTGGTGGCGGCCCACGAGCAAGTCGCGCAAGTTGAGCTCGATCACCTGACGTGCGGCCGCGATCCATGCCCAGTCGGGGCGCAGCAGCTCGCCCGACATCTCTTGCGCGTGCCTCGGTCTACCCTTGAAAGACTTGGAGGTGGACCCATTGCCACCTTCGTGGGCTTCAGATGAAGAAACGTTCATGTCCCCGTCTCTCTCGTCATTATCATCGCTGTCCCCGTCATCTTCCTTAGCAATCGGTACGAAGGCAGCGTCGTCGATGTCAGAACCACCAGCGTGCGCGAGCGCGCTCAGATAAAAGTTGGTGTCTGGGATGGGCGGGACGGGTGGAGAAGCGTTAGATGAAGATCCAAGGGCATCCGCATCCTCCTGTACCCCGGCTGCGCCAAAACCTAGCTTTTGGTCTGTCGTGGAAGACGAACGTTGATGGGTGTCGAGTCGGAGGAAGGGACCAAAGGCATGAATCGGGTTGAGGTACGCCATGTTGTAAACGCGGATGCGGGCCATGCGGCGCACGCCGTCCTGCAGTATCGTGGCTGGGGTCGCCCTGGTGCCGAGCACATCGTCGCCGTCGATCCCGCTCCCTTCATCGCTGTCGTCCGTACTCTCACCCTCGAGCTCGGGCTCGAAATCCGAATCGTCGTCGTCGTCCGATGTCCCGCATAGATCGTGGGCGTCCTGATTCCTGTTGCCGCTATCCCGGGTTTCGGGTCCATCGCTGCCGTCTTCGTTCTCTAATAAAACCCGCGATGCGGTGCTGCTGCTGCTTTCGCCGGCGACGGCGGCGGCAGCATCGGCACTGCCAGACGCCGCTGTGCACGGAACGACGACCGTGTGCGGCAGACGCTCGGAGGTGCATGGCGTGCTCCTGACGGGAGTCATCAAGCCGATCTGCGCAACGAGTCGTGCCAGCACCCCGTCCCACTTGACGCGCGTCTTCTGAACGTTCACCTTACCATTCTCATCGAATACTGTGAGACGCGCCATGAGCGCGCAAGGCAGCCCGTGCGCCAGGACACGCATGAGCCAGGCGGTGTTGCGGGAGCGCAGGACGAGGGAAGGCTGTGCGTGCGCGGCGACCAGGAGTGGGGAGAAGACCGGGTGCGGCTGCTGGCCGCATGGGTGGCATCGGGACGCCATGTGGCAGGCGATTGTCTCGTACGGAAGCGGTGCGGCGGTCGAGATGACGCGGAGGAGGGTCTCGAGAGCCACGCCGAGCTCAGCATCGGTGGAGGGCAGATCGGGCGATCGAGGAGGTCGGGCGCGTCGAAGGACGAACGTCTCGGTCCAGATGCGCTGCTTGTACTCGTCCTCCCAAGGGAAGTCAAGGCAGTTCCCGGATCCGGATTTGCCTTTGCCTTTGTTGTCGTTCGGGTCTAGTTGACGCAATGGTGCTCTTCCCTGGACGCGCAGGTTGAGAGCAGGGCGCGGATCATCGAAGATGACGAGGAACATTTCGCGCCAGATATGCTTGTGCGACTGGTGGTACACGAGGGAATGGAAGGGGTGGCATGTCTGAGACAGCGTTGCGACTATGCGAGGGTCGCCGAGATGTGCAGAGATGATGATGATCTCCTCAATCAACTCGGTAGGTAGCGAGAGAAACGAAGGTCTAACTTGAGCCATGCACCAGTTACAGATGTAAGGGAAGGAGAGGGGGGGGGATCTGGCGGTAGTGTGACTCGGGGTGATGGCGCGGGGGATGGGTCAAATTTAAACGCCGGAAGACAAAGATTAGAAGCTGATAGGCTGGATCTATTATGGCACCAATGAGTGGGTCACAATGAGCTGAATGGCTCGTTCACATGCCAGCACCCGGTACTGCGCGAGATGCAGTATGACGTTGCTGAGGCAGCTGAGCGCCGTCACGAGGTCAGGATCAAGTGGATGACCCTTCTTGGTGGAACGAAGAAGAGAAGAAGCGCACGCACAAAGCTGGCGGGCTTACTGTACACCACCAAATTGCCATCATGTGTCGATGTTTGCATTGCCCGCGGTCGAGGGGCGACGGCGACAATCCCCCCTTGGACCTAGACTAGACCTAGACCGGAAACGGAACAGAGTGACGGGTATCTCGGGTCACCTCGAAGCAGGCCGGGGCCGGGAAGATGGCGATTGGTCATCCGGTCATCCATCCCGCGTCGATCCCGAGCCAACCGAGCAACGACCCGTTGATCCACCCCGTTTCACACGCCATGACGGTGCCCACTCAACCTCACCAGCATTCCTTCCTTCAAGCTAACCTCGTTCCACCAGACCCCGTAACAATCAGGTGCAAAAAATGTGGAGTACCCCTCCCAGACTCCACATGGAAGAACTGCGATCGCTGTCGAAGAAACAGGACGGAGAGCTACAATCGCTGGAAGAGATCTGCCCAGGCCAGGCAGAGTGTCCTTAATAACGACTCGGGCTCCACCCCCCTGCCCGTACCCATATCCACGATTCAATTTCCATCTGCACCGACATCGAATCCAAACCCACCATCAGCGTCTCACGTTGCCACGGCCCCGAATCCAGGGCCCAGCACGTTCTCACAGGCCCCAAGCCTCTCTGCACCCCCGCAGCACTATCCCAGTGGGCATGACCACAGCAGGCTTCCGACAGGAAGCTCACAAAGCACAAGCGACCAACCACGAACGGCGCCTACTCTTGTAGCACCACGAACCATCCACGTTCCAGAATTTCAATGGGCGGACGAGCTCATCGATCAAGTCTTGGCGCTACCCCCACGCTCCAGATTCGTCGGCAAATTTTCCGTCATCGCAGATCCAGAGGTGGACAATGTTAGGCGGGCCCAGATGTTCGCAGACCAACTGCGCGCTAGGGGGATACCCATCTCGTACGTCGTCACCATCTTTCCCCCCACGTCTCTACTTGCGCTTCTCTGACTCGCCGCAGGCAAAATCTTAAAGCAACTTCGCGCAATTCAAGTGGCAACCAATACGCCCTTGTAAATTTTTGCACTTGCCAGGAAGCATGTCATGGCCAGGTTGTCGTTTCTGTCGATGACGACGTGTCACATCCCGATGTGCTCGGACAGCGCATCGGCGTCGCTGTCTTCCACCCCTCTGGATGAGGCTACCCACCAACAGCCTCTCTACCCACACACGGTCGCTTCAAGCCCGTTTGTTATCCTTAGGTATTCTAAGGACTTTTTGTATCGGTTCGCTTCCTGGTTTCCGGGTCAGCGCACTTCGACTGTACACTGTACACGTATTTTGTACTGTTTTCGACTTTTGTGTGACGTGTTATCGCGTTCATCCGATCTTAGCATCGTGGGGTGCCACGCCCTATCTTCCAACTGCTTCCATGTACACCACCCGATACTTCCAACCCCTGAATACCCACACGAAGAGGCGGAATTCGGAACTAAGTTGTTGCCTTGTTTTGTATTCGTGTAAGACATTCGTGGGATCGAGAAGCGGAGAAGCGAGCTTGCCCGCGGATGGGACCCACTTTGCCCCGCGGCGTAAATACTGACCCACTCTGGCAAACCTTAGAGCGCCAAATCAGATTACGACCTCCAGACCAAAGTTATAATTAGGGACTCAACTGAATCCGGAGGACCGTAGTACTTCCGCCGACGTCAGTATCTACTTATCCTTATTCTCATTAGTGCTGTATGCTAGCGCCCACCTTTTGCGCCCACTAATTGGCGCTGCTCCTCGACCGCCATGCACTGGTACAGTATGACCATCGCGGGTTAGACATTAGACTAAGACCTAACGCGGCGAACAATGGCAGTCTATTGGTTCATCGTGACAGTCGCACGGTTACTGTATGAATATCTCTAGCAGCAAGCCCACCTAATCTCTACGCTAGACCGTACCAAAAGGGTGATATGACATGATAATCGATGTGTTCCGAGTTCTGAATTGCCATAGCTCAGGGACACGCGGTGCGCGGTGTTGATAGTGATCAGCTTGAGCGCCATGGTTGTCGTAGTCTTCTCGTTGTCGTTGATGGAAAGAGAGAGCGATGGCAATGGCAGACAAGAACCGGCGAGCATGGAAGGTGTTTCACGCGGTCACGGGACCTAGCTAAATAGCGACCAAGCGATTGCGAGCTCTCGCTCGCTCAACGCTCAACGCTCAGTCACACTACACCATGTCTGAGGAAAGCAAGACCAATTTATCAGCTCCACAGTCGGGTGAGTCGGGCGAACTCGATCACATATTCCAAAAGTACACCGTATCGACGACGAAGACGGGCAGCATGCGTGCCCAAAATTGCCTCATTTTTATTGTAAGCTATGAGAGACCGTCCGAAGCCTTCGAATATAAGCGTAAGCAAACGAACAAACCGGGGAATGGGGAGCACAGGAATCCACAGGATACGACTAAGGACGAAAGGAAAGGGACGATGAAAGGAAGGCGGGAGCACAGGACGCAGGGGTGGAAGCAAAACGGAACACGAGGACTGAGGAGAAGCAAACTTACCAATCTAACGCTGTGAGCGGAGACGAGACCGCGTCGAGGATGAGACCATGCCGACGAGGTTGGGCTTCAACACAAAGGCTTGAGGTGGGCGTGGCTGTTGTGCGGCGATGTGTCGGAGTGGAGGGGTCGACAGGTGTGGTGTCGAAGAGGGCGGAGTGGATGAGGACGAAGGCAGGGGGAGGAGCGAGGAAGTGTGCGAGGTGAGTAGGCAGCGAGGACGATCGAGTGGTGGAGCGGACAGGCAATAGTACATCTGTCGCCAAACGAGGTGTGTTCAACGACAGACAAGGCTTACTGGGCGGCCTGCACTCCGACGTTCATCAACGAATGCACTGAATGCATCCACATCATTGTTGTATTCCGCAGAATATTCTAGCACCTCCAGCTCCGGTACCAGCTCCAGAAGCAGTTCTCCATCATCTGGTTGCAAAGAACGAGAGAGCTCCCTGACAAGGCCGTGGTGGACACGAAGGGTCTTCACATTGCTGAATGACCCCAGAAACTCGCGCCATTGTGAGCAATCGGCTTCATTGTGCCACTCCGACGATAAACTGTGTTCCTGGTAGTCAAGGGTAAGGTCGACAACCGCAGAGAATACTGGGCCGAGGGCACGAAAAATTTGTGCTGCGGACGAAACCTGCCAGTCAAGGTGTCTGCACCCAACTTCCAGATACAAGGCAAGCATCTTGGCCTCCTCACGAGGGTAAACCTTCACGAAGACGTCCTCCTTGTGGAACGTGACCTTGGCATTTGTAAGCCTAAGGTGCTCCGTTGTCGTCATAAATTGTAGGAGATGCGGAATGGAAAAGGTGAGTTGGTTAAAGAACCCGATTTGAAGCTTCTCAAGAAGAGGTGTAGCCATCCGGGGTAGAAGTGCTTCTAAGTAAGCGGTAGGACCTTTGAAACTAAACCAGCGAAGGTCGGGAAGTATGACGTGAGTCTTGACTGGTGTATAGAATAGTTCCCTCCTAATGTCACGGCTGGGAACAGCGGAGTGAAACGTGATTCCGAGTGTCTGTAGGTGATGCATGCCTGAAAGCTGTAGGACTTGGAGCAAGTCATTTGGACCGAAGTAAACCGATGGGTGGATCTCCTGGAGTGTGAGCGTCACAAGGCCTACAGCAGTGATAAGTAATGGTGACCCTATCGGAAAGGCAATATTTATAAGTATGAGGTGGCGTAGAAGTGGCGCTCCAAACGAGTTGGAAAGTACCAAAGCAGTCTCTTGCTTGGCCGGGGGGGCAATATACAGGTGCTCCAGCAACGGAAAATTTCCTTCCACCGCCACGATGACCTTCTGCAAATTCGGAACAGGTATCTGAAGGCGAACACGGTACACACGGTCACGGTGCTGAAGTGCAAGCACCATTCCTTCTTCATCTCGAGTAGTGACCCCATGACCTTCGTCAACGTAGTCGATAATAAGCGGAAGGGGAGGTGAATGCGTCAGCATCTCTGCCACTGGTGTACCATATGTACAAACGAGGCAGAGACCCAGGTGGGATGCTGATGCAAATACGAGGTATCGCCATCTCCGACAAATGCGCACGAGCTTATACCACCAGCGTTCGCGGCCCCATTCTCCTCCCTGTAGGATATGAGTATTGTTGACCTCGTCTTCATCTATAAGAACTGGCCGATAGAGACGAAATATGTTGAGAAGGGTATCATCATTGAGGATGTGGATAGTTGGAGGAGGGGGACCAGGGGGTCTGTGATATGAGAGTTGTGTTAACCGTCAAGTCAAATGATCATAGGCGGCATACCTTAAGCGGTGAGACCCTTCGTCGTGTGTATCCCGGCAGGTTGTTTCGATAGATTGAATGCGAGGGGTGGGAGATGGGAGATAAGACATTGGATAGCAGGTGGCCGCAGAGGTGCTGATGCATGCGCTGATGTATGATGGCGGTGTCACTGGCAGCCCCAGCGGGTGGACACTCCTTGGCGGAATCTACCGGGCCCAGTTATTTTAAACTTAAACCTTGTTTTCGGACGAGCAATCAACGAGCAACGAGCACGCAGCCATGTCAATGGCCAGCAGTTTTGCCTGACTAAGAGTGTCGAAAATGGGAATGCTAGGAAATGAGTTCAGGGCACGCGTTGGGCCTCAGAACGCGTTGGTAAACACGGGAACTAGTGTATATTGAGGATATACTGCTACTCACCTCAGAACGCGTTGGTAAACACGGGAACTGAGGGTACAAAAAGTCAACTACGG
>Ga0307510_10005617_pt1 | contig 14948 bp, 8 predicted proteins | sample 12_EM_MG_FD_207224 | JGI IMG/M metagenome (GOLD analysis project Ga0307510, IMG submission 207224) | Populus trichocarpa ectomycorrhiza microbial communities from riparian zone in the Pacific Northwest, United States - 12_EM | ecosystem: Host-associated > Plants > Roots > Unclassified | place...
ATATTTTTTGTGTTTTTTTTATATATATATATATATATATATATATATATATATATATATATATATATATATATTGACTTCCTTTACCCTTAAGATTTCAAAATATGCTATAAAAAAATACAACCTTCACTATACTACTCCAAGAAACATGTTGAAGCAAAGTCGAAGGTTGTTGCAATAGGTCTTGAGCAATAACAAGCTGGAGGTTTTTGTACTCTTCTTAGTCACACTACAAGACAGAGACGTAATGTTCTTGGTGAAGAAAACTAGAGTTTATTATAAATAAGCTAGAGTAGAAAAAAGAAAACAAGAGTTTATTATTCAAATTTAATATTTTCTATCCTTAAAAACTAGTTTTTTAAATTTATACTGAGTTTTAAAAACATATTTTAAAGAATTTTCAATCTTTCTTTACAAGTTTCTACTATTTTTCAAATAAAAATGAGACAGGAATAATATAGTGTTTTTCTCTGGCATACAATTTTTTTTTTTTACAAATGCAAGGTATTAAAACTATTTTCTTATAACATTTTATTATTTAATCAGTATCATAAATTTAATTTTTATTATGAATCTAATATAAATATTTTTATTAAGTTAACACTTAATTTGAATAAAATAAAATAAATATTATATAATAAAAGTATTATGAATACAAAATATTAAGATGATTATTATAAATTATGGTCTTGATTTTTTATGAGAAATAATTCTAATCTTGATGCATATTTTACTTTTTATAAAACAAATTGTTTTTGTTTTTGAAAAATGAATACATTTTTATTGAAAAAAAAGAAAACTAGAAATAAAAACAAATAGTTTTATATTAATGAATGGACCCTAAAATTCTCGTATTAAGTTGTTTATAATGAATTCTTTAGTATAATTGAATTCAATTATAGAGTTCAATTTGAATTCAATTGATAAATAATTTAAATTTACATGTTTGAAAGAGATAGAATTCAGTTCATTTTATTTTTTATATTACACTCATCACCTTCATCTTATTCTTTCAAAGGTCTCTAAAACAATACAGATATGAGTATTTTGGGGAAGCTAATTTTAACGTTAATTTCTCTTCTTTACTTTTGTACTGTTTTTAGAGATTGAATTGTATGTGAAATTCAATTCTTTACTTTCAAAATGATTTCAAACATGAGATTTCATTAAAATCTCTTAATTAAATCAATTCAAAGAATTCCAAACGGTCTCTTAATCTTTTAATCCTACATAGTAAATAGTGATTATTGGCATGCGCTACGCTGCAGATCTAATAAAAAAAACTTTTAATGTAAAAAAATCTAGGCATTACTAATGTTTTTTCTAATAGAATTTTTTTTTAAACCAATTGGGAATTAACCTGATATGATCCAATTAAATTGACGGGTCCAAAAACAACTCGAATGACCTGTAAAAATATAATTTGACTCAAAATAAATATTCAAGATGAGATTTTTTTTAATAAATATCAACGCATTGGATCGATTTAGGTTAATCTGAGTTAATCTGAAAATCTACATACTAGGTCATGAGACCATAATAACCCTATAGAAATAAAATCAAAATAAATTATGAAGCTCAATTTCCAATAAACTCAATGTTGAAGGATTAAATTGGAAAAAACAAACCAATTAAAAAAGGACAAAAAAAATAACATGAGTCAACCTGTAAAACTAGCGACTCAAGTCTAAGATCGGGATAACTCAATATAAAATAAATTAAAATAAATTATAAAGTTTGATTTTCAATCAATCCAATATTGAAAGATAAAATTAAAAATTAAAAATGGTATAAAAGAATTACTCGATTCAACCGGAGTGAACCTGCCAAAATCATGACTCGAGTTATGAGACATGGATAACCTTATAAAAAATAAACCAAAATAAATCGCAAAGCTTAATTCTCAATCAACTCAATATTGAAAAAAAAATCAATTAGAAAAAGAAAAAAAAGTTAAGTCAACTCGTCAAACTTGCAAATTGAATCATAAAAAGGAGATAACTTTCTAAGAAAGTAAATTAAAAAATATTATAAAGCTCAATTCCCAACAACCTTAATATTGGAGGGTATACTTGTAATAATAAAAAAAATTGAAAAAAAATACTATAGTGTTTTGAGATGAGATATGCAGTAAAATACTTTTCTCTTTTATATATATATTCATTCTACTATACCAACTTGTTCGTTACAAGTTCCGGACCTTCTGGTCTACTTAACTTATAAAGCAATAAGGTATAATTCACGGGTCTGATAGCAACACGCTTTTTTAAGATAATTTTGCTAGCATCATCAAGTACCTTCATTTGTATCAATGTCTTTTTATAAAGTTTACCAACTCACCACCATGTTAACATAATCATGGCGAACACTTTTATTAATATCATATAAAATCTCAATAATTTTATCATTCTAAGTTTTCTCAAATGTGACATGTATAGATTCTTTAAAATAAAATATTCTATTATTATAAATTTATATGCTTTGCTTGGGGAGGAATAACTAAGAAAATATTAACATCAAATTTTGAATCAAATTTGTATGATTTATCTTTAGTGTTAAGAATAAAATATTTTGAACCAAAAATCTTGAAATACGAGATGTTAGGTTTCCTCCCTTTCCAAAGCTTTCAATGAGCCTTTTTCAATTATGGTCTCAAGGTAACATGATTTAAAATATAATAAAAGGTGTTTACGGCTTCTGCTTAAAAATATTTTGGTGTATTAAATTCATTTAACATTGTTCTTATCATTTATTGAAGAGATCGATTTTTTCTTTCCACAACCCCATTTTGTTGGGGAGTTTTAGGTGTTGAAAAGTTATGGTGGTATCCTTTTTCTTCACAAAACGATTCAAACAAATCACTTATAAATTCACTACCATGTTTATAATGAAAAAACACTTTTCATTTTCAACATTCTTTGAAAACTTTACAAATTTCAAAAATAGATTTATCTTTTGATTTTAAAAACAAAACTCATATATATATATATATATATATTGTAAAATCATCAACCATCACAAACACATATCTATTACCACTTAATCTTTTATTTATTAGTCCAAAAAGATCAATGTGTAGCAATTCTAAAGGTCTTTCAGTTGAGATGTGATTCTTGCTCTTAAACAAAGTTTTTACTTGTTTGCCTATTTAGCAAGTATCACATGGCTTTTTCTTCTTGAATGCAATATGAGAAAAACCTTTGACTAATTCATTCTTAAGTGGTTTAGAAAGAATGTCTGTTTAGAAAGAATGTCTATGCTAATATGACATAGTCTTCTATTCCAAAGAAAACTATTATTTATGTTATCAACAAGAAAACTTTTTATCCTCATGCATTCATTAATATTAATCTTATAAACGTTTCTTTTTTTATTTTCAACAAATATAACTTTGTCATTTTCAAGGATTAAGCAACATGCATAGTAAAAAACAATATTATAGCCTTTATCATATAATTGATTAATACTAAGCAAATTATGCTTTAAGCTATTGACAAGAGAAACCTTTTTTTATTGAAGGAGAAGATTTAACTCCAATATTGCAAACTATACTAATCTTTTCTTTTGAGTTGTCTCTAAGTATAATTTTTCCACCGTTAATCTTGGTAATGCTTGAGAACAAAGAATCATCTCCAGTCATGTGTCTTGAGCAATTCCTATCCATGAACCACTTCCCATATTCTTTTGATTCCTACACATATAAAAATCAAGTTGAAGCTTTTGGTACCCATACATTCTTGGGTCTTTTGTGGTTAGTGGTGGTTTCTTTTGAAACCCAAGTCATATATTATAACTCTTGTCCTTAAGAGGACATGCATAAATCAAATGACCTATGTTTTTACAATAATTGCATGTATGATTTGGGTTATATGATTGTTTAACGAAGTAATTTTTCAAGATTGGTTAGTATACTTATTGAAGCACTTAGAATAAAAAAAAAATGTAGATCACATCACTATCATGGAATGTATCATTTATCCTTAAATTTTTATTATTCATCATTTGGTGCAAATAGATTGATTGCAATTAGCCTCATAGAATTCCAACAGTAACACCTTGACTAATTGCACTACTAAACAAGGCCCACAAACTAGGAAAACATAATCAAAAATATTATTTTATGAAAAAACATAATCAAAAATATTATTTTATGAAAAAACTTGAATTTAATAACGAAATGAAAAACAGAGCAAAAATATTGGGAAAAGCAAAGGAGAGAAGGTTGAAGAGTTATTGTTTTATGTTAATCTTTTTTGTTATGATTTTTTAACCAAAATTTATGCAAAATTAATTTTATGTTATTCCTTTTATTATTATGATTATCAGAATTAATTCTCACTATTTTGCCGTAATTACCTATCATAAAAGATAAAACTTGACAATTTGTTTCTTAATAACCAAATATTTTTACTTAAAAAATAAAATTATTCAGTAAGAAGAATGTTATTGTTTATTCAAGAAAGTTACAATTCAATAAAAAAAACTTTATGAGTCAAAAAATTATTTTACAACAAATCCAAACTTGAGCCCGAGCATATGGCTTAAGCCCAAAACCCATTTAGTATAAAGTTTCTCTCCTCTAACTATTTTGGTGCTTTAGATGATCAATTTTTACTCTTCAACTTCTCATCATATAAGCTACAAAAGAGTCTTATAAGCTTTCAATGTGGAATTGAGGATTTTTGGATTTATAAAAAAAATCAACCATGAATTCTTTGAAATTAATTTTTCATTCATCCTTAATTTTTTTTAATTAAGTTAATATTTCATGTTAAAGTATTTTTATTAAAAAATAGTTTTCAACAAAATTTCAGAGTTAAAAGTGAATGGATCTTACTTTTAATTTAGTCTCAAATATACCTATTAATTTATTTCCATTGAAAATGAATTTCTAACAATTATCTAAGTACTCCATTTAATTAAAAATAATTAACAATACTTTGTTTTTGCGGTTCAACTCATTTTTTAAAAGTGCTTTTCAAATTTTTTATATATCTAAAATTGATGTTTTCTTAAGTGTTTTTTAATGATTTTAATATATTAATATAAAAAAAATTATTTTAATAAATTCTCAATTAAAAAATACTTTTTACAAAATCATTATGCATCATATTATCATAGGCACACTAAAAGAGCATATGGAATGCTACTTCCTGTCCAACGTTATATTTGTTATCCAAGCTTTTTTCTTATTTAACTGGGTCCTGCTAGTCTTTTGTCCAGAAAGTTGGTTTCTAAGGTCAGTATGTTTCCCATACTGATGCTTTACAAAGAAAAAGAGAAAGGAAGCTAATTGGAAAATGTGTAAAAATCAAACATATATTTGAAATAAGATATCATGTACATATCTATCAATTATAAGATATTTAAAAACAGATATATATCTATCAAATGTTCCATTAAAATCATGAATAACAAAACAGTGTTGACACCAACAAAGGAACAGGGAGTTCACAGTCCCATGAATCTTGCAGATTCAACATCCCCCTTTATTTTACATGCACAAAGGACATCAAAAAGCACAGATGCAAGAGTAACAGCAAGGCAAACAGATGAGGAGAGCAGTTAGGTGTGGAACAATTGCCACCAGTAGTGAGTTGGAGTACATCAAAATGTCAAGGAACTACATTCAAAATATCAAGGATTTGGTGGTACAAACCAAACATCAAAATGTCAAGGAACTACATTCAAGAACTATAGGCCAGCCTCTAGAATGAATGCTAATGGCGGCTTATTATGGCAAACAGATGAGGAGAGCAGTTAGGTGTGGAACAATTGCCACCATGAGTCGGCGGAGTACATCAAAATGTCAAGGAACGAGTCGGAGTACATCAAAATGTCAAGGAACTACATTCAAAATATCAAGGATTTGGTGGTACAAACCAAACATCAAAATGTCGAGGAACTACATTCAAGAACTATATAGGCCGGCCTCTAGAATGAATGCTAATGGCGGCTCTAGATGCCATGACTCTCAAGTTTGCTCTAGCTGATGAAAGAGAGATTCCTGATTGCTCTTGAGTTCCCCCAAAAGCTTCCATAAACTCTTCTCTCTGCAGCCTTAGAGCTAATGCAGTATCCTCATCTTGGCTTGGTATTCCTCTTCTTCTCCTCCCACTTGCTTCTCTGCTTATTATTAGCCGCTCAAGAGCTTCTCTTCTTCGCAATCTTTGCACCAATGGAGTATCCTCCTCGTCTTGGTTCCACATATCTCTACTCGTACTTGCATCTCTGTTTGACACTCTAGTAGAAGGGTCATCTTGGCGCAACATGCCTCTATTGGTAATCGCTCCCCTGTTTGGCACCCTAGAAGGCTGAACGCTTGTGTCTCTGTATGACACTCTTGAAGGCCGAACGTTTCGGCTTATTAAATCATTATTGGTTTTTCTTTCTGAGCTTTGATGCTCTTTCTGGTTTTTCTTGCCCGATGCCTTCTTTGCTTCAACTTCTTGAGGAAACAGAAGCTGTATTGTGTTCCAAAGAACTGTATTCACCGTACAGGATCTGCTATTGCTGCAATTCCCACAATACAACAAGGTTAATGTCAAAAAATTGTCTAACCACTTTAAAATCCCCCATAACTAAACCTAGATACTGATAAATTCAAAGATAGTAATTGAATTCACCCTATCAGTTGCCTGCACTTTGGGCATTTCTTCCCACATTTATCAGCAGCAGATCGCAAACATTTCTTACAGAAACTGCAAACAAAGAGAAACCACTCCATGAATAAGAATGAAACGAGTATACAATATGCATGAACTAACTGTTCAAACTAACTCACAACTATAGAATCCCATATTTTAAGCCCTCATCGGAATCAAATAAAGTAATATGCCCTTTAATTGCTCTCTTAGAGTAAAATCCAATGGCTAAATGAAGATCCAATTCTTACAAAGAAAGCCTACAAAGTTGTGTTTTCCTTTTACCTGTGTCCACAAGAAGTGGTACTCGGTTCAAAGCAGATCTCCAAACAAATCTGCCAAAAGTACCAAGAGCATTAAACCCCAATTGAAAAAAAAAAGTAATAAAGAAAGAAGAAAGAAGAAAGAAAACACAGTTGTGTATTTCAGTCGACTAAAGTCAAAACAGAAAACAATACAAGAAAAATATAGACTCTTACAGCACAAGAAAGCTCTTCTCTAAGTTTATCCATGCAAGGAAGAGCTGAGTTTGAGCAAGAAGCATCAGGGTTGTCTTTAGCTAATTTGTCTCCTCCTAATTTATTTTCTTCATCTACAGCAATTCTCGGCTCCGTCTTCTTTTTCTCACTTTCTTTTCACCCAAAACATCAAAAGAATTCAACTTTCTCTATTCTTAGCCTTGAAAACTTGTAGCACAAATAACCCAATTTCAAGAAGATAAAAGGGAAAGTACCTTTCATTACAAGTTCCTCCTCTTCGTCAAGATTTAGAATAGGTACAGGAATTGAAATCGGACTCTTCTTCTGATCCCTCCGCTTCCTAACATACAAAGAAAATATTAAGCTTTTCCCCTTTCATTTTTTTTTTTAAAAAGAAATAAGAGAAATGAGTAAGTATTTGAAATCAAAGCTAGGTTTTCCAACTTTCGATTTTTCTCATCAAAATCTTCTTAGGAACAAAAGGGGGTACAACTTTAAGAAAATTATTTCTTTCTTTTTGGTGGGTCTTGTTGGAAATAGTACCTTCTTGTATTGGTTGAAGGTGGAGTCTTGAAGTGCAAATCGGAGCGTTTCTTATGTTTGAACTGTCTTTCTGGCGTGTCTTCAACAATAAGGCTTGCGAAAAGGATAGATTCTTCGTCCCAACCAGCCATGGCAGCCACGGATTTGAATCTGGGACTGAAAAGATTCTCCATATTTTGGCTATTGTCAACTGGGTTTGATTGCATCCGGACTCTAGGACTCTCCTTTTGTTCTTCACTCACCATTTTGGAGTCTTTCTTGGTTTTTTTTATTTGAATCGAGAGAAAAGAATGGGAAAAATCGCTTTCCTTTCTTGAGAGAGAGGGGGTGACTGATGGAGGCTTAGGGGTGATTTATTTCTAACGGTCGAATTTTGTTTGAACTCATTTGATATTGAGGCCTTTGCAACGGCTATAATTAAGGGCTTATGTTTATATATGAAGGGGCAAATCAACCACGTGTGTGTCCAAGACGAGTCTTTGTATTCCGCAATCTCTCACCGTCCATTATGGATTGAGAGAGAAAAAATGATGCAATACTTTTTTTTTAAATATGAGTTTTTGTTTATATGTTAAAATATACCTTATATTATATGTATTATAATCATACAAATATAAGAATGTCCAATGTAGTTTAAGGAAATAACACAAAATTGAGGTAATTATCAATTTAGAAGCAAGATATGTAGTTTAGTAAAGAAAAGAATAAATTATAGTAATAAACTCTAGAAACAGAAATCAAAATAGCAATTGGGATCTTGTTTGATATTATTATACTGTAATGTATTGTGATTGAATTATTGTAATGTGCTATGTTGATTAATGAGTATTTTAAAGACACTCGTTTGTTTTTTCTAATTATGATAACCAAGGTCTCCGACTTTTTTTAATTTTTATGATTTTTTTTTATAGAATTCTTAAATAATTAAAAGTACTTTTGGATGAATTATAATGCATTTTCTTGAAAAAATTTTAATTTATGCAACCTTGTATGCAATATTTTTCTTTTATTTTATTTAATAAATTTTATATGTGTCGATTTCTGTGACAAATTAATTTTCATAAATAAATTCATTAAACACAACCAGGTAAATGATCTATATTGTGATATTAAATATCTTAACTTACATCCATCTCTTAATTTTTCCAGTTTTTCTTTTTAATTATTGTTAACGATTTTTTTTATTTATATAAATGATTATTGGTTTATTTGATTAAATATTTGTATGGGCTTCTTGATTTATATTTTAATTTTTTTTTAAAAAAAATAGCCTATATACCAAGGATTTTTTAAAGAAAACTTTATGACCCATTACGGTGCTCAGATCAAATAACTAGTATCATGAATAACGATTTTTATATTTTTTTCATATGTTTATCCTGTATCACAACTTAGCATGCTGTGTATTGTAAATAAATTTGTGATTTCATAATTGCAATATTCAACCGATGTCATAAGATATGCCACCTACATTTCACTTGCTCAATCTCAACTCAAAATCAATATATTTGCAGTGCTAGAGCACATCAAAATTATTGGATTTGGGCAATTGAATTTTCTTTCGATAATAATTTGAATCCGTTTGGAAGCCTTGAAAATAGCAAGCACGCATTGTTTTTATGTCCCCTAACCTACAAAGAAAAATAGAAATAATTGCAACAATGATTTATCAACATTCTATACGATCCACAGTCCCACTCCATGGATGATCTTATCTTTGTTTTAAGCATATCTGCACAAAAAGAATCCATCTACAAACCCATCCCTGTATTTGTACATCATAATTAACATCAGAAGTCCCATTTCTCTTACAAGTCACGAAGACCCTTTACCCTTTGGCATAATCATCCTCCTCGTATTGTTTTGCTGTACGAAAACCGTATTCATTAATTTCCATATCCTCTTCCTAGCTCCTCCCATGGCAAATGGTTGGTTAATGGGTCTATAAACTTCTGCAATACCAGGTTCCTGAGCCCAGTGTCTGTCACTTCACAAAACCTACTTGACCAATCTGGAGGCTCAACAGCTCTGGTCCCCAAGCCCGGGGCTCGGTCCTTGGACCCAACATTTTGCTCATTCTGCCAATCAGCCACATAAGTAGCTACCCTCCTGTAGAACTTCTCCTTGAACACCTCCCACACTTGATACTTGTAGTGGTTAATAGCCAAAACTCCCCTGTCAGCATTTACATACCTAAAACCCTCGCTTAAATGAAAATGGTGCACCACGTTGATCAGTGTGGAATTCAATGCTTCAGGTTTCACTATACTCTTGTGTCTCTCCGGTGCTCCGAGTCGGCACGTATACCCTACCATCACTCCTTGTGGCGGAAGATGCTTGAGCCCCGACGGCCCAAAACTGTAGCACGAAGTACGTATCTCAGCAACGTTATTTCCAGACCCCGATTGATTGCTAATCACATCATGCAAGCTTAACCCCAGAGGAGAATAAAAAAACTCATCTACATCTATGAAGCCAACCCACTCGCACGACTCTCGTGCCCTTAGCGCGCAGTGTGCGAACCCTGCTTCCTGGGTCTTGATCCATGGCCAAACATGCCTAGAAATGTTAAAACCCGCCTGGACTAGTGACTCCATAACATCTTCAATGTCATCATCACTGTTGTTGTCGTAAATGTACCAACTCTGTACTCCAACTTGGGCATGGTACATGACCCATTCTCTTAAGAACCTAGCTTGATTGCGTAGCATGGTGCATATGCACATTTCATGTGGTTTTCGTTCCGGTGGACCAGGTTGGGGCTTCGACCGGAGCCCCGGGCGGGCTATGGAGTGTAATGTTCCTCTACCTTTCACTCTAATGGATGCCTTGATGGAGCTGTTGACCATTTGTGGGGCACCCAAGACACTCAAAGGGGTTTTGCACCGTACGATCTCTTGAGCCATTGATATGACTTGGGATCGTAGCAAAAACTTGGGTCTCCTAAAATCCCAGCCGTACACACACTCAAACCTTGAAGCGTTAGAAAGTTTCTCCGGCCGTAGATTAAGCCCCTTGACAAAAACAACTGTAGTATTATCACGGTCTATCAAGGCTTCATAGACAAGCGAGTCCCACTTGTGAGTGGGTCCCGGATGGATATAGCCGCCAGATTTCAAAGCTAGCGAAACAGTGTAGCCTCGTGGAATGAGTGGACACCGTACCATCTGGTCATCGCAATCCTTACCGTCTATGTGATTTGGGGGCAGCCTGCGCTGCGACTGGGATGATGATTTATTAGCCGAGAGATAAACGCATAGGAGGTCCTCTTTTGTAAATAACCTAGACGATGGAGGGTATTTTAGGAAAACTAGAACCTGGTCTGGAAGTATAACTGTTTCACGAATTGATGGTGCCGGGACCGCAGAAGAATCGCCGGAAAGTGCCTCCATCGCCGGCGTCCGCCATGTTGAGACAATTTCCGGGTGAAACTTTTCTGTTTCAAAAATAAAATAAAAAAACTAATCAAAATTAACACATACTTGGCAAATTATTACTAAGTAATATACTAAACTTAGCAAGTTCAGTTTTTATTTGGAAAGTTCAATCCTTTTTGAGAAATGAATGATGGCCATGTGCTATAATAATTAGGAAGGTTTAAGGGAGACCCAGAAGGAAACTAACGACACACATCTTAATAAAAAAAAATTCCAGAAATCAAAATTTAATAATTAATCCCAAGATAATTAAATATGTAAGGTAATAACTCAAATATTCAAGAAAGAAAGAAAAAAGATTATTACCTCCATAGAAGAAGAAGCGAAAAGTGGAGAAAGTGAAGCCAGAGAAGAGAACACAAGAGAAGACAAGAAAAAGAGTGCACCAAAAGAACCTGTTCCATGAAACAACATCTCGTTTCCTACGGTCTTTCATCGCTGCAAACTCTGCTGTTGCTGCTCATGAAACCAACAACAACAGTAGAAATAGCTAAGATGATGCGAAACAAGTCCTCCAAGAAAAGCCTGACCTTGTTGCTTATGCTCATTCATATGGATATATGTATATGTAAATAAATAAGAGATTAGTGTTTTGGTTTATGGGTGTGTGTGTGTATTCAACTCAGTGCTTGAAAGGTAATAGGAAAGTTATTTTGTGGGAGAGATAGTGGGGAGAGAGAAAATAAGGAAAGGGGTGTGAGTCACGATGATGGGGGAGAGAAAGAGACGGCTTGCTTCTCTAATCGAAGACCTTGCCGTTTCTACCATTCATGTCGGTTTTTTTGCGGTCGTTAATACTATCATTTCTGGGGTGCTTTCCACTGTTGCGCTTCCCTTTTCATTAGAAGATGAACAGCCAATATCATGCTGCCACTTCATTGCAATCTATCCTTTTTTGGGCATATTTTCATTGATTAACTGCCCATCTACATGAAAACATTGGATAGATGTTGTGGGTCACCGCTTCCCTAATTAATAAAAAGGCAAAAGAACCTTACAGTAAGGGGGAGCAATAAAAACAAATTAAAGAGAATAAATTTAAAAAAATTAAAATTTCAGTTACTTTTACTAAAATTATAAATATTTACAAGAAAAGACCTGAAAAAAATATTTTCTTGTAGGAGTGGGGTCTTTACCAGCCCCCTTATCTCCATCATTGCTTACCGTAGATGATTAATAGTAATAGTTTGTAATTAAAAAGTTTATTTTCTTTATGATATCATATTTAAGCTTTATGGTTGCTAATATGATGATTATTAGAGATTTATATGAATGTTAATTTTTAAACATGTGGAATCAGTGAAGATGCACGTAAAAAATATATTTAAGAAATGGTAAGATTTAACAATTTCTGCTATTAATTTGTACAATTACTATATCTAAGGACGGTTATAAATGAATATAACATGTTTATTTGCAGTCAGGGCAACTGCTAGACAAAAAAATTTGTATGTTTTCATACTTGTAAAAGAAAAATATATACCACAAGTAAATTAAGTTTTTCATTATGCTTTTTTATATTGGTTATTCATTTTATTTACGAAAATTACAAGTTAAAAATGATTAATTTTTTTATATATTTGTAAATAAAAAAACATTAGGAAGCGCAAAGAGAACGGCAAAGGCAAGCAGGTGAGGTGGGAGCAACGTGGTTAGGTGTAGTAGAATAGAAGGAGATGGATACTTCTGCAGCATATGATGACGTTAGATACCTTCCGTGTTAATTAGTGCTAACATCTGGAAAATAAAAGATATGATAGGATATTCAATTACCATCCTACCCCACTGATTCAACTCTCCCTTTCTTTTTCCCACGTGGGTCCCATGTGGAAGCGCCGCGCACCCTCTAAACTGTGCCACGTCATATTTTGACAGGTTGCCTGGAACTAAGGGAATAAAGGATGGAATTTGGGTGCCCATTGTGGCTTAAACGAGCCCATGAATTTGGATTAAGATTTCTTGGATATTTTTCTTCAATTTAAGCCCTTCAAAATATGTGGATAGGTAACATTATAGCGACCCGTATTTACTTGAATAAGTACTACTACAACCGTCCCATTGTATATGAATACATACTGGTTTGTACTTCGCTTTATCACGGGTGGGCTATTTTTTTAATAAATAAATAAACATGTAAGTTTTTTCAATGTATTTTTTTATATAAAAAATTCTCAATCACAAATCCAGTATTTAATTAATTAAATCGATATTTAATCAAGAGATAATTAAGATTATAATATTTAATCTTTCAATATGAGCCATATTCTCAGTTTTGTTTAATAATTATGTTTCTTATAATGTTACTTTTATTTAATGAAACAACCATATGTGCCAATAAAAGATAAAAAATAATCATAAATGAAAGTGACCTGAATCAAACCATGAAATTCATCCATAAAATAACCTTATGTTGAATGACAAACTGTGAAAAAAAAAGCAATGAAAAAAAAATAGATCTAAGTCAACCCGTGTAAACGTGTTAACCTTGAAAGTCTGCAACCATGGGTAAATGTTTGAGATAACCGCATAAAAAATTTAAAACAAAACATGAAGACCAATTCTAAAAAAAATTAAATGTTGATTGGTGAAATTAAAAAAAAAACATTAAAATATTTGATATCGCAACAAGTGTCATGTAGTAAGTTGTGTTTAATAATTATGTTTCTTATAATATATTATTTTTAATTTAATTAAACTATTATATATGCCAATAAAAGGTATAAAAGAAAGTCACAAAAGAAAGCTAATTGAAAAAGAACTTACTGTGCAGAAAGAAAACAATCAACATTTAATTTCATGACACAATAAGTTTTCAAGGTTAACTTATGTTAACCTTGAAAACTCGTGATCGTGATCATGAGGCTAGAACTTACTGTGCAGAAAGAAAACAAAAAAAAATTCTCAATAAAAAAAATCCAGAGACATGAAATTGAAAAAGAAATAATTCTAAAAAAATCAACAAAAACAAATATGACTCAATCAAGGTTAACTTAGTAACCTGACAATCGTGGGCACATGAAAGAAAAGTGAGAAAAAAAAGAAGCACAAAGACTAACTCTAAAAACAATAAATGTTGAAAACTAAAAAAAATAATTAAAAAAGGATGTAAAACAAAAAAACAAAGTCAACCAATGCTAACCTTCAAAATTCATGATCGTTGTCATTAGCCTAGGACTGACAGCGTAGAAGGCAAAATTAAAAAAAAAACTACAAAGAAAAATTCTAAAAAAAATATTAAGGCATGAAACTGTAAATTAAAAAAAATATTAAGTCAACCCGGGTTAACTTGCTAATCTCATGACCATGGGCATAGGATTTAGATAATCCTATAGAAAGAAAAGCGAAAAAGAAGAAGCACGAAGACCAATTCCATAAAAATCAAATATTTAAGGATGAAATTGAAAGAAAAAAATCAATTAAAAGAAGATAAAAAAAATAAATAAATAGCAATAAAAAAATATGAATTAAATTGAACATGAAATATAAATAGCAGGTACTTCCATACTTTGGCCAATTATTTTTCTTTTTATTAACATTTTATATTTATAAAAGACTAAATTACTTTTAAATGAACTTAATTATAATAAAAAATCAAAATAAAAAGATAAAAAAACTCTTTGGAACGAAGCTTAATTTTTGTTGCTTCCTATGGTAGTTTAGCATAAAAAAAAAATGATTAGAAGGCCCTGCACCCAAGTTAATGTTTTTCTTTTTTTCTTATAAAGCTAATTAAGTCATTGTTAATAATAGAAGTCAAAAGTTATTTTTTGCCCTTATCAATTTGTCAATAACTATTGTGTCCCTATACAAAGACGAATTACCCTATTTTAATGGATTTTTAACAC
>Ga0307510_10005618_pt1 | contig 14948 bp, 13 predicted proteins | sample 12_EM_MG_FD_207224 | JGI IMG/M metagenome (GOLD analysis project Ga0307510, IMG submission 207224) | Populus trichocarpa ectomycorrhiza microbial communities from riparian zone in the Pacific Northwest, United States - 12_EM | ecosystem: Host-associated > Plants > Roots > Unclassified | place...
CCGCTGCCGATCAGTCCCTTGCGCGTGGCCGCCTCTTTCGCGGCGCGTTCGTTGCGGTCCTTGTCGCGCAGTCGAGCGGTCAGCACCGCCATCGCCTTGGCCTTGTTGCGGTGCTGCGAGCGGTCGTCCTGGCACTCGGCGACGATGCCGGTGGGCAGGTGCGTGATGCGGATCGCGCTGTCGGTCTTGTTGACGTGCTGGCCGCCGGCGCCACTCGCGCGGAAGGTGTCGATGCGCAACTCGGCCGGGTTCAGCGTGACCTCTTCGGCCTCGTCGGGCTCGGGCAGCACGGCCACCGTGCAGGCGCTGGTGTGGATGCGGCCCTGGGTTTCGGTGACCGGCACGCGCTGCACGCGGTGGCCACCGGATTCGAACTTGAGTCGCGCGTAGACGTCGTCGCCCTCGATGCGGATCACGACTTCCTTGTAGCCGCCGAGGTCGCTGCTGCTCTCGCTCATCAGCTCCGACTTCCAGCCGCGCCGCTCGCAGTGGCGCAGGTACATGCGCGCGAGGTCGGCGGCGAACAGCGCCGACTCGTCGCCGCCGGTGCCGGCGCGGATTTCGATGAACGCATTGCGCGCGTCGTCCGGGTCGCGCGGCAGCAGCGCGGTCTGCAGTTCGAAGTGCAGGCGCTCGACATCGGCGCGCGCCTCGGTGATTTCCTGCTGCGCCATCTCGGCCATGTCGGCGTCTTCGAGCATCGCGCTCGCATCGACGAGGTCGCGCTCGCGCTGTTCGAAGCGCCGGAATTTCTCGACCAGGCCGGTGATCTCGGCGTGCTCGCGCGTCAGCTCGCGAAAGCGCTTCATGTCGCGCGTGATGGCCGGGTCGCCGAGCGTCGCGTCGAGCTCGTTCAAGCGCAGCGCGAGGCGCTCGAACTGCTGGCGGAGGGAGTCTTTCATGCGGAGGCCGGGAACAACGAACGGATCAGTGGAACGACGGCGCGCTCATCGTTGCGCCGGCGGCGGCGTTGGATCGCCGCTAACGCTGGTCGTCGGCCGGCAGCCGCGTGCTCTGGCGCAGGAACAGGCGCGACACCGTCTGCGCGAGCTGCGCGCGGTGCTCGCCATCGGCGGCATGCAGCTCGGCGAGCGTGCCGTGCAGCATCTTCTGCGTGAGCCCGCGCGACAGCGCTTCGAGCACCGCATCCACGTTCTCGCCCTTCGCGAGCATCTTGCGCGCGCGCGCGATCTCGGTCGCGCGCCAGTCATCGGCCTGCGTCTGCAGCGCCTGGATCAGCGGCACCGAGCCGCGTTGCGCGAGCCAGTGCACGAAGCTCTGCACGCCGGTCTCGATGATGGCCTCGGCCTGCTCGACCGCGGCCTGGCGCTTCTCGCTGCCGGCCTGCACCAGCGTCGCCAGATCGTCGACGGTGTAGAGGTAGACATCCGACAGCCGGCCGACTTCGGGTTCGATGTCGCGCGGCACGGCCAGATCGACCATGAACATCGGGCGCTTGCGGCGTGCCTTCAGCGCGCGCTCCACGGCGCCCAGGCCGATGATGGGCAGCGAGCTCGCGGTGCACGAGATCACGATGTCGAACTCCGACAGCCGCGCCGGCAGATCGGCCAGGCGAACGGCCTCGGCGCCGAAGCGGCCGGCGAGCTTCTCGCCGCGTTCGAGCGTGCGGTTGGCCACCGCCATCGCCTTCGGCGTGCGTGCGGCGAAGTGTGTGGCGACCAGCTCGATCATCTCGCCGGCGCCGACGAACAGCACCTTGGTCTGGCGCAGGTCTTCGAAGAGTTGCGACGCGAGCCGCACCGCGGCCGCGGCCATGCTGATCGAATGCGCGCCGATCTCGGTCGCGCTGCGCACTTCCTTCGCGACCGCGAACGAGCGCTGGAACATCTGGTGCAACGTGCCGCCCAGCGTGCCCGCGGTCTCGGCCTCGCGCACGGCTTGCTTCAACTGGCCGAGGATCTGCGGCTCGCCCAGCACCATCGAATCGAGGCCGCTCGCGACGCGGAACGCATGGCGCGCCGCGGCGCCGCCTTCGAGCACATAGGCATGCTCCCGCAGCGTGTTGCCGCTGACGCCGCCGATGCCGGCGAGCCAGTCGACCGCCGGGTTCACGAGGCCCGGGTTCGCGCCCACATACAACTCGGTGCGGTTGCAGGTCGACACGATCGCGACTTCGCTGACGCGCTGCAGACGTTCACGAAACGCGTGCAGCGTGGGCGCCAGTTGCTCGGGCGTGAACGCGAAACGGCCGCGCAGATCGACGGGCGCGGTCGTGTGGTTCAGGCCGAGGGCGAAGACGCTCATGGTTCAAATTATAAAATCTACACACAAGTCGCGCCCCGCGCGTCATCAATCCCCGTGAAGGACGACCGCTTGGGTGCTGTTGATACGTTTTGGCACGTGTTGAACTTCTTCGGCCCCGCGGCCGGGCTGGCGTTGATCGTGCCGTCGCTGGCCAAGGCCTTGTGGCGGCGCGATCTGAAGAGCGTGCGCTGGATTCGGCTCGCCGCGTTCGTCTTCGTGGCCTGCGCTGCGGTGTCGATCGCCGGGCTCGTCGTGTTCGGTCACGACGGCAAGATGGCGACCTACGCCGCGATGGTCGGCGTCTGTGCGCTCGCGCTGTGGTGGGCGGGGTTCGTGTCGAGGTCTCGCTGAGTCGACTCGGCCTGAACGACCTCGCCGCGCAGCGAGTGCGTGTTCACCGCGGTGATGGTCACGTCGATCATCTGCCCGATCAGCCGCGGTGCGCCCTTGAAGTTGACCATGCGGTTGCACTCGGTGCGCCCGGTCAGCTCGCTCGCGTCCTTGCGTGACGGCCCTTCGACCAGCACGCGCTGCACCGTGCTCAGCCGCGAATCGCTGATTGCCTTCGCGCTTTCGGTGATGGCCTTCTGCAGCACGTGCAGGCGCTTGAGCTTGTCGGCCTGCGGCGTGTCGTCGGCCAGTGCCGCGGCCGGTGTGCCGGGGCGCGGGCTGAACACGAAGCTGAAGCTGTCGTCGAAGCCGATGTCGTCGATGAGCTTCATCATCGCGTTGAAGTCGGCCTCGGTCTCGCCGGGGAAGCCGACGATGAAGTCGCTCGACATGCTGATGCCGGGCCGCACCGCGCGCAGCTTGCGCACCGTGCTCTTGTATTCCATCGCGGTGTAGCCGCGCTTCATCGCCATCAGGATGCGGTCGCTGCCGTGCTGCACCGGCAGGTGCAGGTGGCTCACGAGTTGCGGCACCTTGGCATAGACATCGACCAACCGCTGCGTGAACTCGTTCGGGTGGCTGGTGGTGTAGCGGATGCGCGCGATGCCGGGGATCTGCGCCACCGCCTCGATCAGCAGCGCGAAGTCGGCGATCTCGGCCGTGTGGCCCATCGCGCCGCGGTAGGCATTGACGTTCTGGCCCAGCAGCGTCACTTCCTTCACGCCTTGCGCGGCGAGGCCGGCGACTTCGTTCAGCACGTCGTCGAACGGCCGCGAGACTTCTTCGCCGCGCGTGTAGGGCACGACGCAGTAGCTGCAGTACTTGGAGCAGCCTTCCATGATGGAGACGAACGCGCTCGCGCCGTCGACGCGCGCGGGCGGCAGGTGGTCGAACTTCTCGATCTCGGGGAAGCTGATGTCGACCTGCGGCCGCATCTGCTTCGCACGCGCGTTCAGCATCTCGGGCAGGCGGTGCAGCGTCTGCGGGCCGAACACCAGGTCGACATACGGTGCGCGCGCGATGATGGCTGCGCCCTCCTGGCTCGCGACGCAGCCGCCCACGCCGATCAGCACGCCTTTTTCCTTCAGGTGCTTGACGCGGCCGAGGTCGCTGAACACCTTCTCCTGCGCCTTCTCGCGCACCGAGCAGGTGTTGAACAGGATCAGGTCGGCCTCGTCGACATTGGTCGTCGGCTCGTAGCCCTGCGCCGCGTGCAGCACGTCGGCCATCTTGTCCGAGTCGTACTCGTTCATCTGGCAGCCGAAGGTCTTGATGAAGACCCTCTTCGCACCCTTGTCGGAGACCGCGGAGCTCATGGCTTGGTCCAGGTGTTCGTGGTCGTGTCGTACGACCAGGTGCGGGCCTCTTCGAGCGTTGTCGGCCAGGGCTTGATGGCGGCCTCGTCGGGGGTGAGGATCCACACGTCCTTGATGCGCGCGTTGTCGATGTCCAGCGTGTAGTGCACCAGCAGCTTGCTGCCGGCCAGAGTCGGCCCCATCACCACGGCATTGTTGGCGTCGCGGATGCGCGAGCCGGGCGACATGGTCGTGGCCTTGCCGTTCATCGTGACGGCGGGGAAAGCGCCTATGACGAGTGCGCCGCGCAGCGTGTTGGGCGGAAAGTGGCGCAGGGTCTGCGCCGCGGCCGAAGCGACAAGCCCGGTGACGAGCGCGAAAGCAGCAAGCGCACAGCGGTACGTGGTGTTCATCCAGTGGCTGTCGAAGTGGGAGAGGGCGAGATTTTACCGTGGGGGTGACCGCGCGTAGCATCGCGGTTCGCCGTCGCCATCCAGCCAGCCAGCCTTTCAAGTTCGGAGCCCACCATGTTCGGCATCGCTGACTACCCTTCCTTCGTCGCCGCGATCATCGTGTTCCTGTTGATCCCCGGCCCGGGCAATCTCGCGCTGATCACGTCGACCAGCAAGGGCGGCCTGCGTGGCGGCTTTGCAGCGACCTTCGGGCTGATCTGTGGCGATCAGGTGTTGATGTGGCTGGCGGTGGCTGGCGTGGCGGCGCTGCTCACCGCCTACCCGCCAGCCTTCCACGCGGTGCAGTGGCTGGGCGCGGCCTACCTCGCGTGGCTGGGCGCACGCATGCTGCTGGCCAAGCCCGGCGACGCGCCGGTGCTCGACATCAAGCCGCACCACTACTTCAAGCAGGCGCTGCTGATCACGCTGCTCAATCCCAAGGCCATCGTGTTCTACATGGCCTTCTTCCCGCTGTTCGTCGACCCGGCGCGGCACCAGGGCCTGCTCACATTCGGCGTGATGGCCGCGACGATCGCGCTGCTGACCTTTCTCTACGGCCTGATCGTGGTGCTGCTCACGCACTTCCTGGCGGAGCGGCTGCGCTCGAATCCGAAGATCTCGAGCGCGCTGCAGAAGCTCGCCGGCGTGTTCCTGATCGGCTTCGGCCTCAAGCTCGCGCTGTCGTCGTCACGCTAGAAGCGTCCCGCTGACTTCGCCGAAGCCGATGCGCGGCGCGCCCGCGCGTTCGCAATGGCCGCGCAGTGTGATGGTGTCGCCGTCCTGCATGAAGCTGCGCTCTTCGCCGTTCGGCAGCCTGATCTTGTGCTTGCCGCCTTGCGAGAGTTCGAGCAGCGAGCCTGCCTGCTCGGGCAAGAGGCCGGACAAGGTGCCCGAGCCGAGCAGGTCGCCCGGCATCAGGTTGCAGCCGTTCACCGTGTGGTGCGTGATGAGTTGCGCGAGCGTCCAGTAAGCGCTCTCGGCGGCGTTGCCGCGCGACAGCATCGTGCCCGCTTCGCCGGCTGCCCGCATCGCCGCCGTCTGCAGCCAGGCTTCCAGCGTGATGTCGAACGCGCCCTGGGTGCGATTCGGCGCGCTGTCGAGGTAGGGGAGCGGTTGAGGATCGCCTTCGGGCCGCGTGAACGCTCGGCGGTAGGGTGCGAGCGCCTCCAGCGTCACCACCCACGGCGAGATCGTCGTCGCGAAGTTCTTCGCGAGGAAGGGCCCGAGCGGCTGGTACTCCCACGCCTGCAGATCGCGCGCCGACCAATCATTGAGCAGGCACACGCCGAACAGATGCTCCTCGGCGTTCGCCATCGCGATCGGCTCGCCGCGCGCGTTGCCCGGGCCGATCAGCACACCGAGTTCGAGTTCGTAGTCGACGCGCTGGCTCGCACCCAGCACCGGCGCGTCGGCCGCGCCCTTGAGCTGGCCTTGGGGTCGCTTGAAGGTCTGGCCGCTGACGCCGATCGACGACGCGCGGCCGTGGTAGCCGATCGGCACCCACTTGTAGTTGGGAAGCAGCGGGTTGTCGGGCCGGAACAGCTTGCCGACCGTGGTCGCGTGGTGGATGCCGGTGTAGAAATCGGTGTAGTCGCCGATCGCGCACGGCAGCGCCATCTCGGCGGCCGATTGCGCGACCAGGGCCGCGCGCCACGCCGATTCGCTCGCGCTGCCCGCGCTCAGGCCCGCGGAGATCGCCGAGCGCAGCGCGCTGCGCTCGGCCGCGCTCGTGGCCATCAGCGCGTTCATGTCGCCGGTGGTGATCAGCCCGCTCGCACGCAGGTCGAGCACCTGATCGCCGATCGCCACGCCGATGCGAAACGACTCGGCCGAGCCGGCACGCCGAAAGCGTCCGAACGGCAGGTTCTGGATCGGAAAGTCGGTGCCGGCCGTGTTGGCGGATGCGACCCAGCTGCGCAGCGCGGGATCGTGCGTGGCGTTGAGCGTGCTCATGGGTTGAAGCGGTCGGGCAGACCGGCCCAGCAGTCGGCGTAGCGCGTGTCGAGTTGCGGGCTGGTCAGCGCGAACTCGGTCGGGATGAAGCGGTAGCGGCTCTCGAACATGAAGGCCAGCGTGTTGTCGAGTTTGTGCGGCTTGAGTTCGGCGCCGCTCGCGCGCTCGAAGGCTTCTTCGTCCGGCCCGTGCGGCACCATGCAGTTGTGCAGGCTCGCGCCGCCGGGCTTGAAGCCTTCGGGCTTGGCGTCGTATTCGCCCAGCACCAGGCCCATGAACTCCGACATGATGTTGCGGTGATACCAGGGCGGGCGGAAGGTGTCTTCGGCGACCAGCCAGCGCGGCGGGAAGATCACGAAATCGCAGTTCGCGGTGCCCGGCGTGTCGCTGGGCGACGTGAGCACCGTGAAGATAGACGGATCGGGGTGATCGAAGCTGATCGAGCCGATGGTCATGAAGTTGGTGGTGTCGTACTTCAGCGGCGCGAGGTTGCCGTGCCACGCGACGACGTTGAACGGCGATTGCGCCATCGGTGCGCGCCACAAGTGACCGCCCGACTTCTTCACGATCTCGTACGCGCCGGGCGTGTCTTCGAACGATGCGATCGGTGCGAGGAAGTCGCGTGCGTTCGCGAGGCCGTTGGAGCCGATCGGCCCGAGCTCGGGCAGGCGGAAGTGCGCGCCGTAGTTCTCGCAGACATAGCCGCGCGACGGCCCGTCCGGCAGCTCGACCTTGAACGCCACGCCGCGCGGCAGCAGCGCGATCTCGCCGGGCGACACATCGAGCCGGCCCATCTCGGTGACGATGCGCAGGCGGCCCTGTTGCGGCACGAGCAGCATCTCGCCATCGGCGTTGACGACCGCGCGGCGCTGCATCGATCGATCGGCCAGGTAGATGTGCGCGGCCAGGCCGGTCTGCATCTCGGCGTCGCCGTTCGCGGCCAGCGTGCGCATGCCGTCGATGAAGTCGCAGCCCGGCGTGTCGATGGGAAACGGGTTCCAGCGCATCGGCTCCGGTGGCATGGCTGCGCCTGCATCGGCGCCGGTGCGCCACAGCGGCTGCGCATACGCGGCATAGCGGCCCGACACCACCGACGGTTGACGCCGGTACAGCCAGCTGCGCCGGTTCTCGTGGCGCGGCGCGGTGAATGCGGTGCCAGAGACCAGCTCGGGATACAGGTTCAGCGGCGCGCGCTGCGGGCTGTTGCGGCCTTGCGGCAGCGCGCCGTCGAGCGCTTCGGTCGCGTACTCGTTGCCGAAGCCGCTCTGATAGCGCAGGTAGGGAACGGGGATGCTCATGGGTTCAGGTGGAAGTGATGTCGGCGGCCGACGTTGACTGAACCGTGCTGCGTGCCGCCGCGAGCGCCTGCGCGAGCACGGGTTGCGCGCCGATGTGGTTGGCCAGCAGCAGGATCAGGCGCGCGTTCAGCGCGTGGCTTTGCGCGATCGAGAGGTCGCGGTGGGCATCGATCAAGGCCTCGTAGAAATCGTCGGGCGCATCGAGGTGCGGGCTCGTGATCAGGCTCATCGCAGTGGTCCTCAGTGCAGCGCCAGCGCGCGTTCGAGCGCATGGCGCACGGCTTCGACGGACGGCCGGCGCCAGCGCGCGCAGACATGCTGGTCCGGGCGCAGCAGCACGACCGAGCCGGGCAGCAGATCGTAGCGTTCGGCGACGACGCCTTCGCGGTCGATCAGGTGCACGCCGTCCTGCGCCTGCCCGCAGGAACGCACGCTGAGCACGTCGAGCGGCACGCCGTCGATGGCTGCGGCGGCGAGCGGCGTGTCGTCGTCGAAGACGATGGCGGTGAAGCCATCGCCGAGTGCGCGCAGCAGCCAGCCCTCGCTGCCGTCGGGCAACGTGACGGGCGCGTCGACAGCGGCCGAGCCGGGCACGATGCGGCCCTCGAACGGCGCGCTGTCGGGCGTGTTCAGCGGCGAATCGTGCAGGATGGCCGGCACCGACAGGCGGCCGCTGTTGACCAGCGTGCGCGCGAAGGCGTGTTCGCGCGCGAGGTCGAGCACGGCATCGCGGAACACGCGGCTGATGTCGCTCTTGGGCGTGATGAAGTCGGTCGCGCGGGTCGAGTGGCGGATGTTCTCGTCGGCCGCGAATTCGCGTTCGCTGCAGTAGGTGGCCAGCAGCGCGTCGGGCGCGCGGCCCTGGAGCACGAGCGCGAGCTTCCAGGCGAGGTTGTCGGCGTCCTGCACGCCCGAGTTCGCACCGCGCGCACCGAAGGGCGAGACGCCGTGCGCCGCGTCACCCGCGAACAGCACGCGGCCGTGGCGGAAGCACGCCATGCGCTGGCACGCGAAGGTGTAGACGCTGGCCCATTCGAGCTCGAACTGCGCGTCCTTCATCACCGAGTGCGCGAGCAGGTCCTTGACGCGCGGGATGATGTTCTCCGGTCGCTTCTCGACCTCGGGGTCGGCGTCCCAGCCGAGCTGGAAGTCGATGCGCCAGACGTTGTCGGGCTGCATGTGCAGCAGCACACTCTGGTTCGGATGGAAGCGCGGGTCGAACCAGAACCAGCGCTCGGCCGGCTGATCGACGGCGCTCATCTTCACATCGGCGATCAGGAAGCGGTCGCGGAAGATGCGGCCCTGCGGTTTCTGCCCGACGAGCTCGCGCAGCGTCGAGCGGCTGCCGTCGCAGGCCACGACATGGCTGGCGACGAGTTCATAGCGCCCGTCGGGCGTCTCGATGCTCAGCAGCGCGTCGGCATCGCGCTGCGCGATCGCCACGACCTTGTTGCTCCAGCGCAGGTCGATCAGCGGCAGCTGCGCGGCCCGTTGCGCGAGGTAGCCTTCGACGTAGTACTGCTGCAGGTTGATGAACGCGGGGCGTTCGTGGCCGCTTTCGGCGAGCAGGTCGAAGGCGTAGATCTGCGCGTCGCCGAAGAACACCTTGCCGACGTTCCACGACACGCCCTTGGCCGCCATCGGTTCACCACAGCCCAGGCGGTCGAAGATCTCCAGCGTGCGCTTGGCGAAGCAGATCGCGCGCGAGCCGGTCGACAGCGTGTTGTCGTTGTCCAGCAGCACGACGGGCACCTTGCGCTGCGCGAGATCGATCGCGAGCGCCAGGCCGACAGGCCCGGCGCCGACGACCACGACCGGATGCTGCGCCGGTGCGGGCGCGTCCTGGTCGGCGTGGCGCGCGTAGTCGAAGCGCAGCCGCTGGAAGTCGACGTCGGCCACGGCGGGCTCAGCTTTCGAGGGCGTGCCACATCTCGATGTCGCGCTGCGCGGTCCAGATGCGCGGATCGGGGTATTGCGTGACCTCGTCGAAGCAGCGCGTCACGTCGAACGGCATGCAGTGGTCGAAGATGACCCAGTGGCCGTACTTGGGCTTGAGCTTCGCGAAGGTCTCCTTGTAGACCGCGTTCAGGTCCTTGCCCGCGGCCACGCCGGCCTGCACGCTGGCACGCACGTCGGCGATGAAACCGCCGGTGCTCGCCAGGCCTTCCTGGACCTTGGCCTCGCCGATCAGCGCGGGGCCGCGGCCGGGCACGAGCGCCTTCGGCTTGAGCGCCGCGAGGTTTTCGAGCGTCTTGGGCCAGTCGTTGAAGTAGGCGTCGCCGGCATACGGCGTGGCGTCGAACTCGACCAGGTCGCCGCTGAGCAGCGTGCGCTCCTGCGGCAACCAGACGACGGTGTCGCCCTTGGTGTGGCCGCGGCCGAGCTGCAGCAGCTGCACTTCGAGCTTGCCGAGCCACAGCGTCATCTTGCCGGTGAAGGTCATGGTCGGCCAGGTCATGCCCGGCGGCACCGTCTCGACATTGCTGAACAGGCGCGGGAAGCGACCGATCTCGCTCGCCTTGTCCTGCTCGCCGCGCTCGACGATCAGGTCGTAGGTGTCCTGGCTCGCGAGGATCTGCTGCGGCTGGTAGGCGCTGGCGCCGAGCACGCGCACCGCGTGGTAGTGGGTGAGCACGACGTACTTGATCGGCTTGTCGGTGACTTCGCGGATGCGGCGGATCACGTCTGCCGCCATCGCGGGCGTGGCCTGCGTGTCGGCCACCAGCACCGCGTCGTCGCCGATCACGATGCCGGTGTTCGGATCGCCCTCGGCCGTGTAGGCCCACGCGTGTTCCGACAACTGCGTGAACGAGACCTTCTTTTCCTCGAGATCGGCCTGGCTGGCGAAGACTTTCGGTTGACTCATGACGTTGCCTTGAAGGTGTGCGAACGCATCGCGTTGTGTGAACCAGTGCGTTCGCTTAAGCGGAAGAGATTCGCCTTAAACGAATTTTGATCTTAGTCGATCCGTTAGTTGATGTCTAATGGCGTTTGTGAAAACAGTGGCAACGGTGCGCACACGATGACGGCAGACAGCGAACGCGTACAGCGCGGCATCCAGAGCATTGAGGTCGGCGGCCAGGTGCTGCTGGCGCTGGTCCACCACGGCCGGCCGATGGCGCTGAAGGACCTGGCGCGCGGCGCGGGCATGGCGCCGGCCAAGGCACACCCGTATCTCGTGAGCTTCGCGCGCATCGGGCTGATCGAGCAGGACCGGCTCACCGGCTTCTACTTTCTCGGGCCGCTGGCGCTGCAGCTCGGGCTGATCAGCCTGCAGCAGGCCAACCCGGTTCAGGTGGCGACACCGCTGATCGCCGACCTCGCGCAGCGCATCGGCCACACGGTGGCGATCGCGGTCTGGGGCACGCGCGGCGCGACCATCGTGCGGCTGGAGGAATCGCCCTCGGCGGTGCATGTGAACATGCGGCACGGCACGGTGTTCTCGCTGGCCAACACCGCGTCCGGGCGCCTGTTCGCGGCGCACCTCGACGCCGCCACCGCGAAAGCCCGGCTCGACGAAGAGCGCGGCCAGCCGAAGGCGCGCGCCCGCGAACCGGCGTCCGGCATGCCGCCGCGCTTGCCTGTGCCGAGCTGGAAGGAGTTCGAGAAGCAGCTGGCCGAGGTCCGCACGCACGGCCTGAGCCGCTCGGTCGGGGAGGTGCTGCCCGGCGTCAACGCGATGGCCGCGCCGGTGTTCGATCACACCGGCGCGATGGTGCTGTCGATCACCGCGATCGGGCCTGCGGCGGTGTTCGAGACGCGCTGGGATGGCCCGCTCGCGCGCGCGCTGAAGGCCTGCGCCGCGCAGGCCTCGCAGCGGCTCGGCTGGACTGTTGCAGGGTCTGCGCCACGCCACGGGTGAAGCCAGGCGCAAACCAGCCGATACTGGCGGTTCCATGAGCGACGACACCCCCGCCGAACCCCGCCCGATCACCGAGGCCCGCCTGCTGGCCATGGTGAATGCCAGCGGCGACAGCTTCTGGGAGACGGACGTGCAACGCCGCTTCGTTCACCTCAGCGACAACATGTGTCGCATGATGGGCTACGCACGAGAGCAGTTGCTCGGCCGCCCGGTGTTCGATTTCATGACGCCGGAGTACCGCGAGGAGGTCGTGCGCCACGCGCGCACGCGGCGCAGCGACGACAACCCGCTGGCAAACGCCGGCCCGATCCGCCACGAGGGCGAGTTTTTTCGACAGAACGGCGACCGGCTGTGGATCGAGACCGTCTCGGTGCCGGTGTTCGACGACAACGGCGTGCACATCGGCTACTTCGGCATCACGCGCGACACCACCGAACGCACGCGCGCCGAGCATGCCTTGCGCGAGGCCAACCGCCAGCTCGAAGCGCAGTTGCGTCACATCCAGGAACTGCACGAGCAGATGCGCGAGCAGGCCATCCGCGACGAGCTGACCACGCTGCACAACCGGCGCTACTTCGTCGAGATCGCGGAGCAGGAACTCGAGCGCGCGCAGCGGCACGGCGCCTCGCTCTCGCTCGTGATGATGGACATCGACCACTTCAAGAACGTCAACGATGCCTACGGCCACCCGACCGGCGACGTGGCCTTGATGGCGGTCGGCGCGATGCTCGGCACGAGCAAGCGTGTGGACGACCTGGCCTGCCGATTGGGCGGCGAGGAATTCGCGGTGCTGCTGGTCGGCACGCCGCACGACGGCGCAATGGCGCGTGCCGAGAACTGGCGCGCGACGCTCGCGGCGATGACCGTGCAGGCCGATGGCGCCACGCTCGCGCTGACGGCGTCGTTCGGCGTCGCGACCTTCCCGGATCAGGCGGCCACCTTGGTCGAGCTGATGAAGGTGGCCGACGCGAACCTGTACCGCTCGAAGTCGCTCGGGCGCAATCGCGTGACGGGCGGGTGACCGGCGGGTGACGGGCGCCAGCAACAGCTGACGCGCCGCCTCAGACCATCGGCTCGGTCTCGAGCAGCGATTCGTAGAGCTTGCCGAACGCAGCGCTGGGCTGGCCGTTGGCGCTGAAGCGCGTGCGAACGTCGGGCGCGAGCGTCGCGAGGGCCTGATCGGCGTTCGCATTCGCGGCCACCGCGGCTGCCAATGCGCAGGCCGCGCGCAGGGTCAGAGCCAGCGGCTCGTCGCCAGCGGCTGCGGGCCGCGCGCATCGGCCTATCGTGGTCGACACCGAGGTCGGAAAGCCCAGGCTCTGCACCCACAACGCGCCGACTTCGGCGTGGTCGATGCCGAATGCGCCCAGTTCGATCTCGGCGAGTTCGGCGCCGCGAACCACCTCGAAGCCCGCGAACATCGCCTGCGCGATCTCGGGGTAGCTCTGGCAAAGAATCAGGTGGCCGGTGGCGTGCAGCAACCCGCAGACATACGCTTCTTCAGCGTCGGCCGAGAGCTCGGAGGCGAGCTTGGTGGCGGCCGTGCCGGCCACCAGCGCGTCGCGCCAGAAGATCCGCAGATCGATGCCCGGCACTTCCTTGAACGAGGTCGACACGCCGCAGGCCATGATGAGCCGGCTCAGCGCCTGCGTGCCGATCAACGAGATGGCGGCGTCGATCGAAGCCATCGAGCGCTCGCCGCCGAAGAACGATGAATTCGCCACGCGCAGCACCTTGGCGCTGAGCACCGGATCCTGCGAGAGCGCCTCGGCGATCTTGCGCGAGTCGATGTCGGGGTCGCGCAGCGCGGCGATGAGCCGCTGCACGACGCGCGGAATCGTCGGCAACTCGACACGCCCGGCGGTGACGTCGTCGATGAAGCGCGGTGTCTGGATCGCTGCAGGCTTGTTGCGCTCGATCGCCTTCTTTGGCGGTTCGAGCGTGAAGGCCGGAATGTAGGTGTGGTCCATGTCGTCGAGTTCGCTGCATCGGCTGGGGCGAACGTTAGCCAGTGTCCACCATGCGCGCAGCGGCGGCCGCCGAAATAGCGTGGAGAACTGCGGCCTTCTTCGCGCCGGCGTGTTGTGCCGGGCAACAAAATGAAAACGGGCCACGCCGCTCGGCGTAGCCCGTTGAATTTGGTGGCGCTTCAGGGACGCGCACCCTGATCGCCCTGGAGCCCCTATCTGGCTTGGGTGCTCGGCTTCAGCAGGCACGCTTGGTTCCAAGGTTGGTTCCAAGCGCGGTTAGACTGCCGCACATGGTCTTCCGAAAAACGCCCGCTTACCTTTGGCAGCACTCCTCAGGCGCATGGTTTCTGAAGCGCCCAATACCCCCCGAGCTTCAGAAACACTACTTGAACGCTGCGGGCAGGCCGCGAAGCCACATCATCGAGTCGCTGGGTACGCACAGCAGGGCCGATGCGGAAAAGATGAAGCGGGCGCCATTGCGGTTGATCGAGGCGGCATTCCTGCGACTGTCGTCCGGCATCGTTAGCAGGGCCACGTCAGTTCACGGTGAGCGGCTTGCATCATTGCGTCAGTCGATGGCCGAGGTATGGGAAGCCGGAGGCGACGAGGATGCAGAGATTTTGATCGAAGACCTTGCACTTGAGGCCGCGCAGGGGCTGGAACAGGAGCATGGTCCAAAGGTGGCGGGCATGGCCTACAGGCTTGCTACGCAGCCTGACCGGCTCACGCTACGTGAAGCCCTGAAGGAGCGGCACAAAGGCGCCACTACCCGCGAGCAGACGAAGGGCGCGGAAGCGAAGGCGCTCGACGACCTGTTGTTGTTCCTCGGCTTGTCCGATTGCCTGCCAGAGGCGGTGACGAGTCGTCATGCCGCTGACTATGTAGACGCTCTCAATGAAGGCAAGTTGGCGCACGCCACGAAGAAAGGACGCCTTTCATGTCTTGGCAGGCTCTGGAGCATGAAGAAGGTGAGGGCGCAATTTCCGGATCGTGCCCCCAACCCGTGGCACGGCCACGACGTCAAGGGCGAAAGGAAGAGTACAGCCGAGGTGGACGACGAAGAAGCCGGCAGATCGTGGTTGGACGTAGAAATTGTCAAACTGTTTGCCGCGGCCAACGCTAAAGACAATCGAAAGCGCACCTACACCCGCGGGCTGTTTCGTGAACTGTATGTCTTGGGCTTTACTACCGGCATGCGGCTCGATGAGATCACTTCGCTACGCCCGCTCGACGTGTCGCCCATCAAGGGAGGCGCGGCCGTCACGGTTCGCAAGGCCAAGACCGTTGCAGGCATCCGCGAAATCCCCGTCATTCACCCAGTTGCGGTCTCGATTCTCATAGCGAGGACAAAGGCCCAGCCTGACCCGAAAGGTGCTTTATTTGCGGAGTGCAAGCCGGGCGGGCCAGACAACAAGACCTCTTGGCACGTCAGCAAGGCCATGGGTCGAGACCGAACCAAGCTC
>Ga0307510_10005620_pt1 | contig 14946 bp, 13 predicted proteins | sample 12_EM_MG_FD_207224 | JGI IMG/M metagenome (GOLD analysis project Ga0307510, IMG submission 207224) | Populus trichocarpa ectomycorrhiza microbial communities from riparian zone in the Pacific Northwest, United States - 12_EM | ecosystem: Host-associated > Plants > Roots > Unclassified | place...
TTACAATATTTTAATAATTGTGATTTTCCTTAATTTGAATGTAAAATACCTTTGTTGAATATTCTTACTATTTGATTCAAACAAAGCAGAAAACTGAAGTAATTGAAATCATGATGAAATTGAAGGTTAAGAGGAACCTAAATGGAAATTCTCTAATTATAGCGTTAGCTCAATGTTGATACTCTTTATTGTTGTGATTAAGGTAATGTTTAAGAGTATACCAGTAGTTATTTTTTAAAATATTTTTTATTTAAAAATATATAAAAATAATATTATAGTTTTGTGATTAATCAAGAAGGAAATGTAAAGAGAACTTGGATTTTTGGTGTAATTGTTAACACAATTGAAGTTATGTTTTTTAAAATTTTAAATATTTTTTATAGTTCTAGATTGTTTTGATGTGCTGATATGAATGAAAAAAAAAAATTATTTTGATGCGTTTTTAAGTATAAAATATTTTAAAAAACAATATTTTTTATACTTCTAAATACCCTCTTCAACTTTAAAGTAGCGTGGTTAAGAGAGAAAACAATTAAAGTAGAAAGGATATATTTTTTAATTCTATTTATTTTAAATGGATATAAATTCATACCAAAACGATTTCAAAAATAAATTTATTTTACATATTTGCTTTATTTTTTTAATCAAATATATTTTATCTTTTTTTATATTTATTTTTTATGCCATTGTACATTAATCAAATATAAAATATATTATATTCTTCCATTCAATTCCATTGCATTGGATGTGGTATGTTAAATATATGCATGCCATTGAAAAATTAAAGAGAAAAGGCCCAAAACTTGATTTCTATTTTTTTAAAAAAAAAAAAAAACCAACAACGTTTTTCTTATAATTTCATGAAAATACTATTTAGTCCTTACGATGAATTCTTTTTTACAATAAGGTATTTGCATGATTCCTTTTAATCATGTAGTTCTTCATCTTATAGCCTTTTTTTAGTAGTGCTTGTATTGTAATAAATCATTATAATTTTAATAATCCATTATATTATAATGTTTATAATTTCATAAAAAGAACAGAACTAGAGATATAGACAGAATTCTATTTAATAATAAAGATATACAAGTTGGTATACAAGATAAAGTTAGAGTCACAATAATAAATTTGTTCTTATAAAAAAGAAGTAGGGTTTGTTAATGCAAAATCAAAAAGATAAAGTTGAGATTATTGAATATTTACAAGGAAATTATTGAAAAAATAAACAAATAATTGTCTTCAATTTCTATTTCCCCAAAAACTATCTTAATAAGAAATATATTATAAATTAAATTAAATTAAATCTCTGTAAATTAATATAATTGAGACCATACAAGTTTATTAATTAATCAATATATTATTTAAACTTTAATTTTTTTTATTCTTATCCGGATATCCTCACATCTTTTTAAAAGGTGAGACTAGTCTCGTTCGGGGCTCGTGGTTGTTCCTCCCAATAAGTGCATTTTTTAGGGATCGAACTTGTGTTCTCATCCTTGCAGGGATATAATAATGTCTTAACTACTAGAGCAATATTTCATTTGTAAAAACTTCAAATTTAAGATCGAACAAATATTATTTAAAAGGAATCATTTTTTTCTGGAGTAAAGGAGCCATATAAATAAAAAGAAAAGTAGAGTGGTCACATAAGAAAATATCAAAAATAGAGGGACGAAATAAATACACTAATCCATAAATAAATAGTAGTCCTGTCTTTCTCTTAACAACAAACAAACGAACGACGCATCGCTTAGGTCTCTCTCTGCAAACGCCAAACTGTTACCGTTAGGGTTTACTGATTTTGATTTCTTAGAAGATGAAGAAGCGAAAGAGAGCGAGGAAGAAAGGAAAAGCAGCGAAGCCAAAAGCCGAAGCTGCGGTGAGCGGTGGCGAGGGTTCTGCCGATGAAGATCAAACACTTATCAATTTAATCACTCTAAGCAGGGAAGATCATAATGATGATCATGACGGTGATGATGATGATGATGATAATCAATCTCCAATGGAGGTCAATACACCTTCTTCCACCGGAACCGACCAGCCATTGCATCTTGCAAGTATTAATCCTGATGGTTCTATCGATAAGGCTGCTGCCACGGCAGCATCAGGAGGAGGAGGAGTAAAGGGTGTTGGGCGTGTGAAGGTTAAGCTAAAAAGTTCGAAGATTTTGGAGTCTCGGACTGATACGGATAGGAGTAGCCCAGTGCAGAACTTGGGGTTGGAGAAACAAGGTGAGGATAGTGGGAATTCGGTTGTTCCTGAAATTAAGATGTATGTTTCGAGGAGACCTGGGGGTATAAAGATTAAGTCTTCTTCGTCGACGAAGGTGTTGGGAGGAGGAGGAAGAGGAGGAGGTTCGAGCAGTGGTGATGTGGTGGTGGTGGAGGATGAGGATGAGGATGAGGGTTTGCCAAACAAGGAATTGGAGACGCCACATAAGGAGAATCGATATGATAAGAAAGAATTGGATTCTGCCTTATTGGTATGTTGGGAGTTTGTTTTTAGTTGTTGTTTTTGTTTGTGTGTAATTGTTTATCCTATTTGTAGGTTATTAAGAAGGTGATGAAAATGGATGCAGCCGAACCCTTTAACGCTCCTGTCAATCCTGATGCTCTTGGAATACCTGTAAGTTGGTATCTTGATTATTATGGCGCGATGCTTTGTTGTTTTATGTTTGTTTTGGAGTAGAGAGTTCTCATGTTAAGGACTCGATTTTGTGAAGATTAAGTTCCTATGCTGCTCAGCTATGGGTGTTATAGAGGAATGGTCTGAATGGATATCTTAGTTGACATTGCCTGCAAATACATTGAAGAGGTCTTATATTTTAGTTGCAAGGTTTTCTTGAGAATTGAAACTATGTATTATCCTCCATCTTCTATATTCATCCATACTGCCTAATAAGATTGTTTTTGAAAAATAAAAATCCACTGAGCTCTCTTTGTTCTGTATTGCTTGATATGTCCATATTTATCTATGATATCAAAATGACTTTCCTCTTTTACAGGATTATTTTGATATCATAGATACACCAATGGACTTTGGAACAATCTGCAGCAATCTTGAGAAAGGTGACAAGTACATGAATTCAAAGGATGTCTACAAGGATGTTCAATACATTTGGTACAACTGTTTTAAGTATAACAGCAAAGGTGACTATATCTTGGATCTTATGAAGCGTGTTAAGAAGAATTTTATGAAGTATTGGACAACAGCTGGGTTATACACTGAACTATCAAAAGGAAGTAATGGTGAGGATCTTATGGTTTTGTTCTTTCCAATCAATTCATTTTTATTTTTCTTCATCATGTTGAGTCATGAGTGTACTTAACCCTTTTGCTCTCATACTTTCTGTTAACAATGCATGGCAACTCTAGGTCTAAAAGAGGAAATCTGTCTTCTACATCATGTGAACACTAATGCGGTGTTTCTTTGGCTGGTTGTTTAAGCCGTTTAGCTGCCCATCAGACAAATTGGGTTTTTTGATTTCCTAACTTGCTCCATTGAAGGAAAAAATATCACCTCAAAAAGAGGAGTTTTTGTTCTGTATAAGTCTATTATTTCCTGGTTTCTTTCGTTTTCTCCCTTTTCCAGATTATATGTTGTATTCTTTTAGGGCTGTAGAGCAATGAAGCTTATATCTTTCTTTTGGCATGATAGTTCAAGACCATTATGGTGTTGCGCTCCTCGCATGTATATTTCTAATATGACAAGTCATCTTATTTAAAATTTAGCAATATATCACCTATCAGTATTCTGACAACAGTTAGCTTGGTGACACACATCTATAATTATTTCTTGCTGATGATTAATGGATGAATGGGTGGCAAAGTTCCAATATTCAATGTATTTTAGAGCAGTCAATGAGTGCTTAGACAGCACTGAGTTACCTTTGTTAGATGATTTCTGTGTGGTATAATTTGTAACTAGCATCACTTGTCATGGTAGGTGCTAAGATGGTACAGCTCATCATTGTAATTGATCTAGACAAACATTTCTTTTCATTGTTTAGTATACCAGATCTAGTTTATTCCAGAAAATGTAGATTTCGAAGTGTTCACATGTTCATAGCAGAGATTGCATTGGCAATCGCTACACCCACTGCTGGGTTAAACAGGAAGTACCCAATTAGAAACCTAGGATTAGGGTTATTAATTCTGTTTCTTGAAAGGCTGCATTTTGCTGCAAGTTAAAGTCCCATAGATATTCACTGTATCAATTTGTAATTAAGAAAATATATTTATCTGAGTTATACTTTATACTGACAGCTGAAATAGTTGATCAATATTCTTGTTTTCTGGTTCATGCATGTTGGCTATTTTAGGCAACATGTGTTGCTGCTTAAAATATGGAACTCTCTTGTATTTAGGCTCCATATGCCAATGGTGATCCGAACACTATTTGTTTCCTTTATGGTAGGTGATGAAGGTGTTCATGGTGAGGATGTTGCAGCTTCTAGTCATGCACATAATAAAATTGTGCCACCAAAGAAGTCAAAAAAGCGTCATGGGTATGTTTCTGCAGGATAAGTTTCTTTTTTCTGTTCTTGCATTGTCCTATTACTTCCTAGAAGTTGAGTATCCAAATTTCAGATGTCCATAAGGACCAATGGTAAACTAGCAGCATAAGTTTAACAGAGAAGAATTAGTAAACTAATGAAGTGGAAGACAGTTACTTGTCGGACAATGAAAATCTGTGGTACATGTAGTTAATATGGACCAGTTGCTAACACTGCTATTATTAGATCGTTCTTTCTTTTGTATTTTTTTTGGCTCACTCTAATAAATATTTTCTTGTATCACCCCTTCTCAAAAACTTTACCTCAAAATTTCTACTCCAGCAGTCTGAATTAACTTACCCTCACCTTTATGTCCGACTCTGGTCCATAAATAATAAGAAGTGTCCAACTTCCAATTATTCTTTTCTCTTCTAAATCCCTGGCTTCCAGTCATAGTGTCATTTGAGTTCTCAAAGAAGGCAGCCAGTTTAACATTTTTATATTTAATATGAAATGTTTTTTTAGGAAAAACAAGTTCTGGAGGCAACTTCTCACTTCAACGTTCTGAGTTTTCCATTGAGTGATTAATAGAAAAGGTCCAAACCTTTCTTGGTTCCTTCCCATTGCATATTATGTATGCCAATTGACATCCTCCTTTGTAATTACACATATTGCCAAGGTGGATGGTCTTCTTCTATATGGAATTCCTGATAACACATTTGTCATTTTATTCATGACTCTGCTTGTTGCAACGTATTATAGTGAATTATTAGATTTCACTCTCTTAGTTTGTCATTTTACTCTGAAGGGTTCCCTTTTCTTTTGGAGTATATTCTTTAGTTTTCTTAGGAGCTGTATGTTATATGTTTGTCTAAGACCTGGCTTCATTAACTACTCATTTAATTTGTCTAAATTGGTAACTCAAGCAATGAAAGGGGTAGGGCGGGATGGGAAAGCATGGGCCCTGATAAATGGATATCATATTTGTATTTTTCTAGTCTCTCTTTTCTCTCTCTTTTGAGTGCAGTAAGCGGGACTGAGCATATCATAAACTTGATTTTCATTTTATATGTGATTTTTCCTTTTGCAGAAGGCGCCATAAACTTGATTGTTTATGTGCCATATGTGTTCTAAAGCGCCGTAGAAGAGAGCGAGAAGAGAATGCTCGACTTGCTAAAGGCCAGATCGGAGTTTCTGATAACGAACTTGGTCAAGAGTTCAAGCAAGAGGTGCAGTTATGTTTTTAAACATTTATTGAAATTTCTTAAATGTGTGAAACAGTCCTGAAATAAGTGTTAACTATCCTGTGATTAATAATGCTCTAGAATAAAATATATTCACATATAAGTAATAAGCTGGGTTGGTGTTTATCTTGGTTTTGAATCTGTACTTGGCTACCTAGCATGCTGTGCTTGTGGACAGAGATCAGTTCTCGATTTTGAAGTACTATTTTCCGTTGAATTTTCTAGAGTCACCATAAGGCTTTTGGTGGTGTAAATTATGAATGTAGATATGCACGCTTGATTGCCTATGATAATGAACATTTGGTGTTACAAATGACCGTTCTGATTTTCACAGCATTTTCCCTGAGAAAATGATTCTCCTTTGGCTTTGCACAAACTCACGATGCACTTCTGTTAGTCCAATAACATCCAGTAATTGGATCCAGTTTTCTTTGCATGTAACAGAAAAACAAAGATGAGGGGATTTTGCATTTGTAGCTTATATTGCATACAAATTGTCACAAGTTTGTTAAGAGTGCAAATGAGGTATCACAATAAGAAAAGACATCTAATCCTTTTCATTCAATTCTTCTCACGCTCTTCTAACTCTTTTAAAAAAGGTTCTCATTTGGAAGCGTTTGCCTTGCTGTGGTTTATTCAAAATACTATCTTTTGTACAGCTAAACTAGAAAATGACATTATGACTGCCTAGAATGAGAGCATGGATTTCATAAAAGCATGCTTGAGCTTGAAGTTCATTCTAATTAAGAACCCACTTTTTTTATATATTGAATTGTCTTTATTATCAAAGAGCAAATAGTTTGTGATGCTGTCAATTGAAAGAAAAACCTTTTGTTAAAGTTCATTCTATATATATTCTTTTCTTCTGCTGAAGGAATCTTCACTTGCCGGAAGTCCTTGTGAGGATTCATCATCAAATATGGGTGAATCATTGGACCCAGATGCGTATGTTGAAGTGGAAGGAAAAGCACATGAGGGGAAAGTGGAGGTTACAGAAAGGCAGCAGAGCCCTGTGGAGAAGCGAGAGGAGGAGGAGGAGGAGGAGGAAGAGGAGGAGGAGGAGGACGATGAAGAAGAAGATGAAGACAATGAGATGGAGATTCAGAAGCAAGGGAAGGATGAATTACCAGAGAAATCACAGTTTGCTGATGGATCTGGGAAGGAGCCTAATCAACAACCTCAGCCTGTAATATCCGAAAATGCAAATATCCGTATACATATTCAGAAAGATGCATTAGTGCTGCAAGAGGAAGAAACTATGGCAGTTCAGCAAAATAAGCGCAAGGTATTGGAGTTTATGAATTAACTTTACATGGCAAATTTATGCACATACAGCACTTTTGTGTGTATGCGGGGGTGTGAACAGGAAAAGCACTATGGGGCTTGTGATCGAATTTTACTATATATTTACATGTGTTATTGTCATGTTATATGTACTGATTTTGTCTTGCTACAGTTGCAGGAATTGCAAGAAAGGGAAGAGAAGGTTAAAGTGTTTAAGAAATTCTACATTGAAAATCCCTTGCTTCTCAGCCTATGTGGAACTCTATTCCCTGACAATCAAAGATCTGTCTGGAGTGGACCTCACTCGCTGGTTCAGCATCAGGATTCTGGCCATACAAGTTCCATTCATGCTGCCATTGAGACGTTTATGAAGTAGGTTTTCATAGCTGTGTCAATACCTTGACCACCTCCGTCGAGTGATGAATTGATGCAGTTTTATACCATGGATAGATGTGATGAATAGAAACAGAATGCCTGTTTATTACTGTAATGGTATCTCGCATCTGCTTGATACGGGATGCTCATCAGATGCTGTTAATGGATCTGCAGCGCATCCATTATTCAAATCGGAGTCGTTTTACTGACTAGTCTCCAGTAGCCTTTCTGGGTATTACTCGCTGTGAAAATACATGCTAATTACTGTAATGATTTATTATGCTGCAAGGATGATTTGATTAGTTCCTCACTCAGGTTGCTTTGCCATTTTCTATCACCAATATTATAAATGTTTTTCTTGAAAAGAAAATGACCAAATCCTTGAAAGAAAGAAAAAAAATCTAGTTCTTCCAAGTGTTTCCATGCAACTAAATAAGGCCTTGACCCGCAGGTATATGCTATGTAAATCATGGAAATATCTCTAGCGTTTGAAGAGATGATTTCTATTCCTATTTTATTTTAAATATCGAAGTTATTAAACTTGTCTTGGATTATAAATTAGGCAAGTTATCTCGGGTTGTGATATATTTTATTTTATAAGAACAGGTTGAAACAAAAAAAAGATTTGTTTGCATATAAACTAAATTTTTTTTCCTAAAGGAAATGGTAAACTGTTGATGATATTTGTTTTTTTTTTTAGAATTATATTAAAATAATTTTTAATATTATTACATCAAAACAATCTAAAAATAAAAAATAATTTTAAACTAAAAATAATTTAAATTTTAATGAAAAATTGTATAAAAGGCAATTACACAGCATGACAACAATGCAGTGCAGAAAAATTTGTGCATGTGACAGAACCTGCATTGCATTTTGTTTTTATATGTGGAGACCAACCCCTATTTAATACAAGATATTTTTTTAATTAAAAATATATTAAAATAATAATTTTTAATTTTTTTTCACTTTTATTGTTAGAGCATTAAAATCATAAAAAAAAACACATAAAAATACATTAATTTAATACGTTTTCAATCAAAAAACAATTTTTTAAAAGACCACGATAAAAAAAAACCCTTCTTTAGTTTCATTTAAGTTAATTAGAAAAAAAAAAAAACTATTAAAATTGGTACAACGACCACTTTACAGACAAAGTCAAAGCAGTCCACAAACCATTCTCTGGTTTGGTTTTTTTTAATGTCCTTGACAAAAAGGTTTGCAGGAAAAACTGCAAATCAGTTTTCACTTTCATAATTACAATGGAGCTGCAATGATATCTTTACCAACCAAACCAAGCAACAGGCAGGCAGTAACATCTTATTGAACATGATAGCAAGGTGATGATTGCTTGGAGGATGCACTAATTCATGCTGGATATTATGCACGCATGATTTGATTTTAATTCTTTGCCATTAAGGATCATACCTTGCTTTGTGGCTTTAGCGGTATGTAAGAGACCAAGGTTCAAAACACAATCAAAATAAATTATTATTAGATAAAAAAAATAAAAATAAAAAACTTCAAACCACCTGCTAACCATCTCCCTGATAAACTAAAGGAAGCTACTCACCTATAGGGGACAAAGCTCTTTAAATTGGCTTCAAATGAAATAAAACAGACAGCTCTCAAAAAGAAGGGATAAAAACTACTACAGCTACAGCACGGCAACAAACTTACTAATGCTCTAAAAAAAGCCTATGGTGCAGGAACAGGGGAGGCTGAATTTCCTATCGGCTTCTTTACAGAGTTACTCTTCTGGTTGTGACCATTGAGTGAGAGATTTTTAGTTAAATTGATCAGAGTCGAGGGATTGGTAGTTTTCTTGGCCCTTGAGTCATCTTCAGATATCTTTTCTTCAGCTGCTGTATGTTTCTGTGCAGAGGTATGAAACAATGTTACAAAATTTCTACACTCGGTAGATACATAAAGCATAAAACTTCCTAGCCTGAATTTGGGGTGGGAGGCACATGGATAACAAGAATAGTAGCTGGTATGGACATGAGAATTAAAACCAGTATGCTATCTTGTTGTCATGGTCTTAGTCTCGGTTAAAAAATAATATGATTGCACACAGGTGTTTCATAACAGAATTAGGGTAAACCAAAGATATCTGTATGAATTTTACATATAGTGGTTCAAAGTTGAAAAACAAAAGAGAGAAATAAACTAAAAAAGAGGACAAGGAACTTACAGGGAAATCACTGTTCTCAAATATTTCCATTCGCAAAGTTGCAGGTTTGTTGCTCTTTTTGGTATTAAGTGACTTCTCTCGATTTTCATAGAAGTTGAAGTCATCTAACATAGATGTTTTTGCAGAATAGCTCTTGAAAATATTAAGCATTTCCAAACCTTTCTCGAGTCCAATCTGCAAATTTACATGACAGTCTAGTCAGACCAACTGTGAAAACATTGAGCACAAGCGAAAGGTTTTATTTTGACCAGACTAGACACAAAATTCCATTTACAGGTAGGGTGTCTTGCAGAGATATCAAAGATTCAAATCTCAGATCCTAGTAGAGGGTGACAAACATCATTCGATTCCCCTCTCTCTTGAATGTTACCCTTAATAGGAGAAAAACACTAAATCCACAAAAGAAAATGCCATCTGCCAACAACTGGGATGAAAGAGCTATACTTTTTAGTTTCCAGTTGTTTTTAAATTCTTCTTTTTTTTATTTAGGAGCCTTTAGTCATTTCATGTGTTTATCAGATAACTTTTAATTAAGGATTTATTCTCCTGCAAGGATTGAAATCAAAGCTTTTAGCTGGTATCATTGAGCCAGTAGGGCTTTTACAAGACTTCTTTGTTTTCTTCTTCCAACCCCACATATCAAACAGAGGACATACAGCTATGATTTGGCTTGCATATTCAAGGAAACACGGCAAATTGTGGAAACACAGGTTTAGTATACTTCATTCAAGGACCAGACCAGGTTCCACAAAGAGGTGCCACGTGCATTTAAATAAAAGAACATAGGAGATACCTCTTGAGTGTCCCGGCTGAAAGTTACAGAATGCCCATCGTTATTCTCAAGCACAATATGCCGCAGCTGACCGTTAGGAATGTCTTTTATTACATGCCACTTAACTGGGAAGAAACCATTCCACTTGTCAATTTGCCAAAAATCCATGTCTTTATTGAAGTCTACCTGACCAACCATCTCAGCTAAGCCAACAAACTGTCCACTTCCATTTACCTGACATTATAATAAACCGAGGGCACAACCAAACAAAAAAAAATGACTAGGTCATTTAAAGTTTGATTGTATATAAGGGCATAATGAGTATTTAAAGAGACGACAAACTTTTCACAAAAAGAAAAAAAAAGTGTGTTTCCAACTTACTGAAAAAAAGAGGAAAATTGGACATTTGGTGCCGGTCTCACTTGAAACCTCTTCTGCATTGTGGAATGCAGCATCTAGCTTCTTATTGCCATTTGGGGTACTTGCCCATACATCATATTTAATGCTCTTGTGAATATCATCTTCATTGTAAGACTTGATAACAAAAAACTTGGCATTTGAATACTCAATTTCAAAATCTGGTAAGTTGTATTGCTCCTTATGCATTGCAAATCCCAACATGTCCTTCACTGAGGAGTCCAATGGAGCATTATTTTTTACCGAGTCGTCCAAAGGAGCATTTTTGATGGATGCCCTAGGACCACGAGTTAATTCAGTTTGGTTTTCAAAATCACCATTTCTATTGAATCTATCCCTTGGTTTGTTTCTGTAATTCCCATTCCACATTCTTACATTTTGCCTGTAGTTCAATGGACCACTGTGCGGGAATGGACCTTGTTTTTGGCCAGTAAATGGAGGAAACTTTCCCATAGGTTGGTATCCCTTGTAAAGGCCTGCTGAAAAATCTGAACCCAGCGGAGAAACCTGTAAATTGATTGGTCACATCAGCAAAACACTTCCAAAAAGAATCCCTTAACACAATGCATACCATACAAAGTTCAGTTATTCTTGAAACAGCTTTTATGATAAAATAAAGAAAGAAGTTCAAAGAATATTAAGAGTATCTAGAAATGGAAGGAAAAGAAATGCAGTTTCAAAAACTCACAAGCAATTTCCGCTCAACAAAACCACTGCTCCAATAAAAATGAGAAAAATGCTAAAGATGATTTCTGGAAAAATTTAAACATGCTCCAAGAGGGTTATATACCTTGGTCATAGGTCTGGCAGGTTGTGTATACATAGGCTTGGAAAATTTGCTTCCAACGTTGCTATTAGATTTTACAGAGTTGAATCCACTTGACTTGGCAAAAGCAGTGGAACCCGAGCCACTTTTTCCATTTTCAAAACCAGCATTTCCATTTGAGACATCACCAACATATGTTGAATCCCATGAATAACAAGGCATGGTTTCTAATCCATAGGACACAGGATGCTGTAGATATCCAGAGGAAGAAAAATATGGCTGTTGAGCAACACTTTGCCCCTCAACACCAACTACCGTCCCTGAAGCATATGGATAGCTAGGCCAATAATAAACCATTGAACCATTATCTGATTGCATACCCTGAAGAGGCAACCAATAAAGAGTATAAGAAGTAATATTTCATCAGAAGGTGATGGCAGTAGTGATGATATGCAGTGGCAAAGCTAGAAAGTTTTTTCAAGGGGGGCAGATTTTCCCAATGACAAGAAAAAAGAAAAGTATGGGGGGGCAATTCATACATTTTAATTTTGATCTGTGAGAAAAGATAAAAAATATAAGGACTAAATGGGAAGTTCAAAAAATTAAGGGGGGCGGCCTTCTCTATAATGTAGCTTCTCCCCTAAAATATATGTAGTAGTAGTAGTATTACTCTATTGGATTTAGAAAAAAACAGACAAAGCCCAAACTTTTGCAAACAGATTCAAAACTTCAAAGTCAATGTAAGTTGGACCATTACAAGGTAATGACGCTCTGTGCTTCTACGTAAAAGTTAAGAGGAACATACCATATGAGAACCATCTGCTTGATAATAGCCATGATCATCCAATGGCGTGAAGGACCCACTATAGCCTGCAAAATAGAGTTAATTCTTCTAAAAAAACAAGTACAGTGATGACAAACAAAATGCTCAAATTATAAATTGGAAATTGGAAATCAAAGGTGAATAAACCCAATGAAAATTTCCCAGTAAATGCAGACAGCTCCAAATAGTAAAAGAAGAAACTTAATGTTTATAAAAATTTATAGTATTATTTTAGGCAAAGCATTAACACAAAAAGGAATGCTTCTATGATGTCTATCATATAAAGCAAAGAGGCCTGGGGCTATCTCAAATTACTACCCAACTTATACCCAGGTCACAGCAGTGATCTTGTTGAAAGTGCTTTTGACGTTAAATCAGTCAGTATATACCAGGTATCAATTAGGACAACCCCACTAGCCACCTGCTACCACCTTGACAACTAGAAAGAGCAGCAAATGTGATTTGCTCGCTAAACCTTTTGAGTAAGCAAGAGTAGCATATAAGCCACCACTAGATGCTCCAAATCCTGACCTGCTTATACTCATTGACCAAACCCCAGGCGATCCCATTAAATTAGTACTGTACAAGTACTCCTACGCTAAACCAAAGTCTGACCAGCAATCTGTTACTATTCCACATGCTACCCAGCCCAGAATGGAAACTGAGGATTGATTTTTAGTCTGACCAGCAATCATTTTTTTTCTATCCAACAGTAGCTTGGCTTAATTAGACAACATCTTTTGATGTTCTCATGGTTGACAACATCCTAAGGTGAAGAAGTTCCCTTTTCCACATAATTGCACAGTGTAGCGTAAAACATTCCGACCTTATGGCAACAAAGTATCATATCAACAATAGAGATCACAAAAATCCATTAACTTTCAGTTTCATTAAATTCCTGAAAGAGTACCAAGTACACTACTTCGTTTAGCTGAGAACCTATTACCATAGTATATTTGCAATGGAGATTACAAATTTCCATGAATGCACATCTTAAGAACAAAAAAAACATTTTGACTACTAACCTGGGTATTGATAATTATAACTACTAGTAGGGGGGACAAAGGCAGCATGTGGCTCTTGATCACCCTCCTTTTTGGTGGTAGATGCAGCACTACCATTAACTTTGGTGTCAGAAGCACCACTCCCAGATGACAAAATGGTGGGAGTTGAATCTGATGGGATTCCATCTTTTCCAGAAACCTGCTTAAAAAGAAAGAAAACATTAAAAAAAAAAGCCTTAAAAGCCAAAGCTTTTTCATCCCATAATTCTATTATTCCGGCCAAGCCGATTTTAACTGAAAAAAATGAAGGTAGGTCAAATGTCAAATACCACATTGTTGTCAACTGGTTTAGCAACAACAGGGTTTGGCTCCAATCCTGTCAAGACAGTCTCAGCTATATTAGATTATATAGTTAATGACTAACTCAAATCATCCATTATCAGATTTAATCAATCAAACAGGAACAGAAATCCAAGAAAAAAAAGACTTGAGAGAAAGGAAGGAAGGGTACGTTTCTCGAGTTTGGTTTCGGTGGCCATTGTCGATCTTCAAAACTCAATTAACCCTACAAAAACAACAAGAACAACAAGCTGAGACACCCATATATTTATTTATAGATATAAAACAAAAAATATTTCTTTTAGGACTGGAAATATCTTGGGAAATATTAAATTAATTTTTAAAAAAAAAACATGAACTGAGTCACGTTATGCATCCAAGCGCATGTTAGCATAATGCACGAAACTGGATAAAAAAGGAGTTTCTCTGATTCTTTCTTTTCTTTCATCACCACAACCATCGTTATTATTAGTAAAATCAAAGGGAAAAAATTCAATATTTTCCTAACCCCTTGATTGATTAGTGATTTCTCTCAAAAACAGTTTTCATTTTTTTTCTTTTTGAGATATTTTTCGCCAAAAGATTCGATTTTTTTTAAAGATATTTTAAAAATTTTGTTTGTTTCCTGAGAAAAAGAAAGGGGGCACCAGTAACCACAGAAACTTCAAAATTCAAAAAGAAAACGAGAGAGCACTGAAGTTTCAAATTTTCAGAACTGTGAATGAATTCTTAGGAGAGAAAAAAAAAAGAAACGGACCTTAAAGAAAAACCGGATCGAGGCCCACCCGAAATCGAGAGACCCGATCTAACCGAAACAGAAAGGCTCTCTCTTTCGAGTTTTTTTTTTTTCGGAGAAAGATAGAGGAGAATGGAAGAAGAGAAGGGTGTGGCGGATTTGGAGTGAAGGAGGTAGGAGTAGTAGTAGGGGTTATGGAGTGAAGGAGAGATCGTACGGCTTAGATTAGATCCCATGTTTTGTAATAACTATTATTAACCCTTGGATGTAGGGGTTAGCGGCTGCTTAACAGGTTCCTTCTCTTCAAAGTTCAAACGTTAGTCGATAGAAAAAGTAGGATTTTTGAGAAACTTCAGTTTAGTCCCTAATGTATTAACTCATTATCAATTGAGTCTAAAAGTGTTTTAATTGATTATGAAAACATTTCAAAAGGCATAAATTCAATTCAATTTTATCATATTAAAATTTATTTCAAACATATGAATTTAATTAAGTAA
>Ga0307510_10005621_pt1 | contig 14945 bp, 18 predicted proteins | sample 12_EM_MG_FD_207224 | JGI IMG/M metagenome (GOLD analysis project Ga0307510, IMG submission 207224) | Populus trichocarpa ectomycorrhiza microbial communities from riparian zone in the Pacific Northwest, United States - 12_EM | ecosystem: Host-associated > Plants > Roots > Unclassified | place...
TGAGGTAAATAGTATACGATAGTCTGGGAGGGGTTGCTTTGCTTTGGGTTACTTTATAGTATCAATCCGTATAATACCTTTTTCTTTCTTTCTCGAATTGTTGATGAGAAGTCTATTTTATTTTATTCATTGAGGGTTTCTGTTCCATCTGTTTGTTTTGTTCGTTTGGGTCCGGGGAGTCATGTCTTGCCTATTTTTCTTTCCCCTTTCAATTTTATTAAGTTAAGGGATTCGGTCTGGTCTGACTGTTCTGCTCTGCTCTGTTCTATCCGGCCAATGGAGTGGGTTGGCAAGAAGTATAGCTAAGGGGAGGGGGGGCTACACGGGTAGGGTAGGGAGGGCGGGGTGAGATAGCGTTGGTGGGCTAGTATAAGTAACCGTTACTGTCTGTATCAAAGTTTTTCCATTCTTTCTTTCCCCCCCCTTATTTGTCATTGCCACTGGTGCTCGTATGGTATGGTACATACTGATAGGTATAGCTTAACTCGACCAGCGCAGCACCAGTGCGATAATGTATACTTGCTCATTTTGTATTTTTACTTTAGTCTATTTCGTTTTTTGTGGGGGGTTTTCTTTGCTTCTACCTATCTTACCTGTATACCTGTTGTCCCTACCATACCTCCTTTTTTCTTTTTTTTTGTATGTGTTTTTATTCCGGTTAGGTTAATTCTATGGCAAATGCACGTTAGAGCTCTGGTATCTTATGGATAATAATATGATTGAATTGGTGTGACGGCGAGAACATGAATAGATAAATCAGTAAATCGGAGGAGTGAGAAAGAGGTCAGGAGGCCATGGCGGCGATATCAAATATCGTGAGTCCTTCCTTCCTTCCTACCCTGGCGCTGCTCAGGTGGCTAATCAACTAGATGGATATAACAGCGAATACTCACTCAAAGCACTTATCTTACCGGGCCTCGTTTTATAGGACATGACAGGGCAGGGCACGTGCATTCCTCCTTCCTCTCACTTTAGGTTGACTTAAGTTGGGTTAGGCGCTAAGTTAGGTATATAAGATCAAACTATCATAACAAAACCAGGAACGGCATCAATTGGGAAGTATGATAATATGATGCGATACTATACCCCATTGTATAAGTAATATATCCAGCCTTGCGGGGAGAGTGTAATATTATATAGTATTATATCCTCACGAAGTATATGGCCGGGTATGATAGCGGAATCCCACAACCCCTCCCCTACTCTTAGCAGGGGCAAGTTAAGAAGAGTATCACAAACCAACATAATAATATTATCATATCTAACAAACTAAATCGTGAATTTCTCACGACCCCATTACCTTTTTTTTTTAACCTGGTGGCGAGGTCGGGTATGCCCGTTGGAATGAGTACTTGAGTTACCGTGGGGATGTTTCTGTTGAGGAATTTGGTTGTTGTTTGGTTTGGCTGCGTACTTTGGCTAATTACGTATTCTACACGGCAACTGAACGAAGACAAGTACGGGTGGTTATCGGAATAGTCACCGTTTCCTTCCACTCCCCCCCTTTTTTTTGTAATTGTCTGTGGTGGGGTCTCATAGCACGAGTGACCTATCGTGACGGGGATTCTAAACTCATAAGTTAGAGTGGTGGGATGGGTTCTTGCTTATCGTGTAAAGTTAGCACTTTTTTTCTTTCTCTTTCGGGGTTTGTTTGGTTAGTTCTATATGAAGGGAGAGAGGGAGGGAGAACTAGGTTATTGTTGTATTCAGAAATGCCCATCCAACTGCCTGGATGCGGGCTGCGCGTACCTTATCTTGAATGGTCAAATCCTAGAGGTCAGACCGTCTGGTGGGTGCTTGGGGGTTAATAGCCCCCTTGAACGAAGTGAAGTTTTTACCTACTTACCCCAAGAAAAGAGGACAAGGGGGAGGAGAAAGCCCAAGTTGGCTTATCTAATGAAGGTGACTTCATGTGATGTTCCCAAAAGTGCATAAGGGGAGAGAGAGGGGGGGGGGGGGGTCTGCTCACTTGGGAGCAGTGAAGCTTTTTCGTTTTGCGATTTCTTTGTCTGGCCTTTGGCTTGGAATGATTAAGCCAAATTACCGGGGGTATCATTCGTAGGTGTGTTGTCGCACTAGCTCGGCCTGCTGGCCTTCTGTTCTCTCTAGGGAGATATTATACCCCCTGGGGATTTGGGTTTGCGATGCTGCGGGTAGAGGTCTTGCGTCTTTTAGTTTCCACCTATTTTATTTTATTTTAATCTTCCGGGGGGGGAGGGGGGTGGGTATTGGAATGCTAGGCGTAAGAGCTCATACAGTGCTTTGGCTTCTCCGGAATTTAGGTATTAGCTGCTCGGGTGAGTGGGGAGGGAGCGTGACATCGTGGGGGATGAAATTTATATGTTGATAGCTTAGTGATAATATGCTGCTCTCAGGTTTAGAGAAATCGGCGAGAGGTGAGTACCCCGGTAGGGGGATCTGTATTGCGAGAAAGGAGCTGAGTCGTAATGACCATTCCTCATAATTCCCTTAGGCGACCTTGTTCATGCGCGGCTCACTCCCATTGTGCTAGAAATTTGATGTATGAATCGGGTCAACAAAGGTGGGGGCAGGGTTACCCATTTGCTGCATACCTTTTCAAGGTCTGTCAACAAGAGACCACCACCGCCATTGCTACTTGAAGAATGGCTCACGTATCTCTGCGCTACGCCGTTACCCAAGGCTACCATATGTTTGCGGGTGGCCAGGGAGGGGGTGCAGAGAGGGATCTAACGCCTCCGTTTTGTACCAGTCCCCGTTTGCTCCTCCGCCCTCGCCTCTCCAGACTAGCCCCCTCAAAACATAATGCCCAAAAGCAATCCACTGAACAGGGAAATGGAACCATGAGCCACAAGTTCCCCATCACTCATCTCATCTTATCGCTTTCATTCCGTTTTTCCTTTTTGGACCGGTAGGAAATAATCCCTATGAATACCGTCATAACAAATCACTCGCTCTCAGGAACCCCTTCAAAATACTAGGTGATACGAGGACATTCGGCATCCGGCGGAAAGTATACTAGCTCTACTACACTCTCTAAAGTTTTGGCCCTTTTCCTTTTTTTCCCTCTTTTTCGGCCTTCTGGAATGGTCGTTGTGCATTCTTTGGTCACTAATTGATAACAAGGAGAGACCTTCGCCCTTAGAGGAGTGATAGCGATGGGGGTATTCGTTAATGAAAAAAAAAAAGGACGGTGGGCAGCGCGTGAGGGGGAGGTTTGTGGAGGGATCGTAGAATATAGAAGGATAGCCAAGCCTGTATGTAGGAAATCGCAGAATGGCGGGCGTAAAATAGCGTACCACGCTATTCATAACGTACGAGAATCTCGCCCAGGGTACAATGCTCTACCTCGAGTATTACAAGTTACGGGCATATAGTACCCGAACACTAGCTAGCAGCCCCACCTCAACATTTGGCGGGAATTGACCCAAGGGCATTAACCCTAGACCTACCCCCTAGCAAAAAAGTGGTTCGCCGAGCATTTTTTTAAATGCTCGACTAATCCACTGCCCCCCGGATTCGAACTCATGATGGTCCCTGTTTCAAATTAGCCGACCAGTCTCCTAAGCCATTAGACCATAGGAACTGGCCGATAATACTTTTTCTTCTTGATCTTTTAACTGCTTCTTCAGAAAATAGACAGTTCAGGCGCCTGAGACTTTATCTTTGGTAAAAAAGGACATTGGTATCCAATCATAGTACTCTCTCATGATATCGATAGATCGAGGAACGGGGGGGTTCCGGTGAATATCTATGCTCTGCCTCCGAAACACTCGCTTTCTTTGTCGAGGACAAATGTTCCCCAAATTCCATGGCTAGTATCCCCGATGTAACTATTCTTCGGTGACTTTACCGGAAAGGACAGGGATAAAACTTGTGTATGGTAAATTATCTATGCGTATCTGACCGCCCATACAAAATTCGGACTCAAGTGTTCGGGTTCTATATGCCTCTGTCTTATAGAATACGCCGCAGGCACGAGGATGGGTGTCAGAACTACTACCTCAGTATGATGATATGGGACGGATGTGTTCGACCAGCGGTCAAGCAAGTTGAAGCATGTGGATCTAGGAAACGGCAGTGGTCATCTTGATGTATATTGATACTGCGCACTACTATAAGTACGGTAGTCTCAAGCGCGCTTGTAGGACAAGCAATATAGCATTCGTCTCTTTTCTCTTTCATTCAATTGATCTGTCCCATTACTTCTCACCCTGGCTCCGGCCGTTCCTGCGTGACCTCCAACAATGCGTTGCACCATCGTGCGAGTGATCCTCTGTGATGGGACTGGACCGCTTGTCATGCTGGTAGTGTTATGGTGTATCCCAGCTTTTTTTCTTCCGCGTGGTTCTTGCCTTTGGCTTTGAGTATGCGCTGTTATGGGGAGAGCTTCGAAAAAGTGGTGGTTTAATAGGAAAGGTTGGAAAGTGATTTCTGGATTCGGCTCCTTTCGCCTTATCCCCCCTCCCCGAAGAGGGAGGGAAAGACAGCGTTTTGATGCTTGCGTTGTATAATTAGGAAGACAAGCTCTCGCATAAGTGAGCTTTAATGGAATTTTTATAGTGTTGAAATAGGTCTGATGGCTTTCATCATACTAGTGGTACTTTCCTATCCTATCCATGCCTGGCTTTTTTTAGAAGTAGTAGAAAGCCTTAGGATAGACCAGGCTATAGAAGCCTTTGATGCTGGGTTTCCCTCATCTAATGAGCCCTCTGCTATTAATTCTCCGTACCCGACAGCCAGCGCATATCTTAGCCTCTTCGTACACCTGAAGCTATCTTCTCGGGGAACAACTGAACCATTCACGCTTGGTGCTATTAGAGTTGGGTTGTCGCTACTCCTACTAAGCAGTAGTTAATGGGATATGGAGGGATTGGGCACCATTCCCTACTGACTATACCGGCGCTACTGGCATGTGCTCGCATAGTAGTGGAAAATTATCTAGTGCGAGAAACCTGTGCCCCCGTTTCTTCTGGGGACTGTTTGCTTCTCCTGTACTGAGCCGATTGCTCTACTTCTCTGGCCTTCTTCTCGCGAGAGCCTTGCAGTCGTTCTCTATCATACCCGATTCTTGAACTATTAGGCCGCCCTTTCTTCGCATCTATATGCTCCTCGCGGTAGACTGCGGGATGCGCTACTGCCCCAGTCTCCGCTTCGACAGAGAACTTCGACCCTTTTTTATATATATTCAGGCTACCACTTCATCCCCAGGAGCAGAACGGGATCAGCCGGAGCTTCCTAACCTCAGTGAGCACCGGAGGTCTCCTTCTTGCTTCCCCATATCAAGTGACCTCTCATGAACAAAGTCACGTGTCACAAAAATGATAAACCTTGGCGCAAATTTCTAGAGCCTCACTCGTTCACCAGAAAGACCAGGACCCCAGGCCACCCGTCGTACCGTGCATACGCAGCGACGATCTACTAACGGAAACCCAGAAATAGCCATCCCCCTGGTATCTCGTCTCGAGTTTCATTCCTTCTTACCAACTCCCACAATCCTTTACACAACCGATGACATGACCTCGCCTCACCAACGACCCCTCTTCCGCCCCTCGGTATCCTCGCGACTCTCAATAGCAATCTCAACTCGCTCCGCTGAAGCTGGGGAGGCGCAACATGAAGATGGTGAGCAGATTGATGAAGAGATAGAGGAAATTAGGCGTTATGAAGTAACACTCCTTGCCCTACCTTTGTCTAAGCTTCGTTGCTGTGCCAACCTGCTGATAGGGTTAACTAGGACTTTACAACGATAGGTACGTTTGTCTACCCTTCGGCCGGATGAATGGTGGAAGGGGAAGTTCATAGTGTTGGATGGATAGATTGGGTACAGGACGCCGCGCGAGCGCAGCTTCAGCGACGAGTTCAGAAACGGAAGCAGGGGTATTATGTTCGTACGAATTGGAGGAGGAAGCTTTGGCTATCCTACGATGCTGGGCAGGCATGGATCGTTATTAGCTTGATTGGTACTCACACCTTTCCCTCCTACACCCTGTCTTAGTTGTGGCCCTGCTAATGCGAGGTATAGGTGCATGCATTGGCCTCAACGCTTCGTTCTTGAATATTGTCACGGAGTGGCTGTCAGATATTAAGCTAGGACATTGCACAACGGCGTTTTACCTTAATGAGAATTTCTGCTGTTGGGGCGCAGAAGATGGTGAGCTTTGTCTAGCCGGATTTTTCTCTTTGGAGGGCTAATTGTTTTTTTTGTTTTTTTTGTTGGGGGTTTAGGTTGCCCGGAGTGGAAAACATGGAGCACGGTTTGGCCAGTGAATTACCTGCTTTACATTTTGTTTTCGGTAGGTTTCTGACCCTTTCCTGCCCTCTAGTAAATAGCGATTGGAATCTACTTCGGATTTATGGCCCATCATAGGTCGTGCCATCCGGACGCGCGTGATTTGTTTCGGGAATGTCAGTTGGGCTGACCTCTTGTAGATACTGTTTGCATATACCAGTGCTATCCTCGTTAAATCCTTCGCTCCATATGCCGCTGGTTCGGGTATCTCCGAAATCAAATGCATTCTCGCCGGCTTCGTCATGAAGGGCTTCCTGGGTGGATGGACACTACTGATAAAGTCTATCGGTCTTCCGCTCGCTATTGCCTCGGGGCTGAGTGTGGGTAAGGAGGGTCCTAGTGTGCATTATGCAGTATGCACTGGGAACGTGATCAGTCGGTTCTTCGAGAAGTACAGGAAGAATGCAGCGAAAACCAGGGAAATCTTGTCTGCCTGTGCCGCTGCGGGTGTTGCCGTTGCCTTCGGAAGTCCTATCGGGGGTGTACTTTTTTCCCTTGAGGTCGGCTCCACTTCCCGGTATGGTTAGTATGGAAGTGATCGCTGATACTGGAAATAGGAAATGTCATCGAATTTTCCCCTCAAAACAATGTGGAGGAGCTATTTCTGCGCATTGGTAGCCACCGCTGTTCTCGCTGTGAGTGGGATCTGACGATTTTTTATCTCCCAGTCACTAATACAAGAAGGCTATGAACCCTTTCCGGACTGGTCAACTTGTCATGTTTCAAGTTACATATGATCGGGACTGGCACTTTTTTGAAGTTGTTTTCTTCGTAATTATCGGTATATTTGGCGGGCTCTACGGTGAGTTCGTCATCAAGTGGAACTTGCGAGCTCAGTCCTTCCGCAAAAAATACCTGAAACAATGGGCCATTGCGGAGGCCACCTTTTTGGCAGGGATTACTGCAGTGATTTGTTACTCCAATATGTTCCTGAGAATAGACATGACAGAGAGCATGGAGATCCTATTTCATGAATGCGAGGGTGGACATGATTACAACGGACTTTGCGAGTGAGAACTTTAAGAACTAATCCCGAAAGTGTCGCGATTCTGACAACCTGTGAAGGAGTAGCCGGAGATGGCATATGGTCACGTCGCTCACCATCGCGACTGTAGTCCGAGTGTTTCTCGTCATCATCTCGTACGGCTGCAAAGTCCCCGCTGGGATCTTTGTGCCGTCCATGGCTATCGGAGCATCCTTCGGCCGAACAGTCGGGATCCTAGTTCAGGCACTCCACGAAGCCGTCCCGAACTCCAGGTTCTTTGCTGGCTGCGAACCAGACATACCCGTGAGTATATATGCATCTATACTGCGTGATCTAGACCCGGTTCTCCTGCTAACACCTGCCAAGTGTATCACTCCGGGGACCTATGCATTCCTTGGGGCTGCAGCTGCACTTAGTGGCATCATGCACATCACGGTTTCTGTGGTGGTTATCATGTTTGAATTGACGGGCGCATTAACCTACATTCTACCCACAATGGTAAGTTCCTTCCATCTCTTCTAGCACCCCACCATCCGGTCCTCCCCCTCGGCTTCATGCGTGGGCATATATCTACGAGCTGGCGCTTGCACAAACAAAACATAAGTTTATCGTGAAGAGGGGGTGTTACGAATGGTAGCTGATAAGGGCAACTGCGAAACCGCAGATAGTAGTTGGCGTGACCAAGGCGGTCAGCGATCGTTTTGGCAAAGCGGGCATCGCAGACCGGATGATATGGTTCAATGGGTTCCCATTCTTAGATAACAAAGAGGACCACTCATTTGGAGTACCAGTATCTCATGTGATGAATCAGGAATTAACCGTGCTTCCATCCACGGGCATGGCCATCCGAGAAGTCGGTAATGTTTCCCCCACCTTGCTTGATATGTGAAAACTCTCCTATCATTTTAAAAAGGCGCACCACGTTTATAATTGCTGTTACCTATCTACCGCTCATGCTAACATCCACGTTTATTGGCAGAAACAATTTTGGAGTCGACAGAATTTCAGGGATTCCCGATTGTGCATGATAGGAACTCAAAGCTGCTCATAGGCTACATCAATCGAACGGAGCTCAAGTACGGCATTGGTAATTATTAACTCTCCACTCCCTCCTCTTCCCTTCCCCGCCCCACTCCCCACATCCAATACCCAATACAGTACCCCACACCCGCGCAACCACAAACCACACTGGGATATGTGCGTGTGTCCCTCCGGATTCGCCATCCAACCGGGCCCGGCAGTTTTCAAAAAAAAAAAAGCCTGGATAAATAATTTCACCTACCATACATTACCTTCACCGCACCGGTACCTTCTTAACCTACCCGACCAACCTGTGATACCGTCTGAAAAAAAAATTATTGAAAAAAGCACTAACCTTTTCATTTACCCTGAAGACCGTGCCAAGCGCGAACACACCATTCCACCCACCTCCCGCTGCTACTTTCTGACAGCCGACCAAACACAGACACCCGCCTCAACCGTAGGAGTGACCGTTGCTGGTTCCGGCGGCACAGGGCCTCTCTCGTCGGGCTCGCTATCATTAGACTTTGCTAGGTTCGTTGACCCAACGCCGTTGACTGTGCACCCGCGTCTGCCACTCGAGACGGTGATGGAGATTTTCAAGAAGGTGGGGCCCAGGGTCGTGCTGGTGGAGCATAGGGGGGAGTTGTCGGGCGTCGTGACGAGGAAAGACGTGCTCAAGTTTCAGTTCAAGGTAGAGAATAGGGAGAACCCCCGCGACGATAGCGCTGAGGTTGGGAGGGAGGAGAAGTTGTGGGGGATTATCGTTAGGGTCTCGTTGTGGCTGCGTACAAAGTTGTTGAGGCAGGAGACCCCGCCAGCCGGGGAAATGATCAGAGAGAGCGATACCCAGGATGGAGCTCTCGATGTTGAGGCTTCTTCCATGGACTTGGAACTCAACGAACGACGGCAGTGATAAAGATCGTTGATTATTATCCTGCAATTTTTTTTCCTTCCTTTTCCCTTCCATCACCCTCACACAAGACGGGTCACATTTGTAGATATGCTATGGTAGAAGTTCTATTTGGATAAAACAGCCTTTTTATTTATCTATCTATGGATGACCCTCATCCTCTAGACGCGTGCACCCCCCGAGAGGTTCATTAGGTGCTCTTCAAAGCTTCCTGCTCCTTATGATATCTACTGGCCACTTCATCAATGGTGGTCTTGTTTCCCATGATATTCTTGATATCCTTGTGAATATCCGAGAACGACTTGAAGACGACGAAGGGAGCACCCTCACGTACACAGTAGGTGATCAAGTCTAGGTGGAAAGGTTAGTGGTGCGCCACAGCAATGGGCTAAATGGGCTTGTGACATACCATGACCATGCTTGGCAAAGAGCAAATCAGTTTCACGAGCAGCAGACAGGTCAGATACGCCATCACCGCAGTAGAAGAGAACGGGTCTGTCTTCCTTCGGGAGGTTGGCGGTCGGCTTGATAGCCAATGATTTATCGTGCCCAAAGTCACTATTTCCATCTCGTGATACATTAGCTCCACACCTCACCGGAAGAAAGGAAAGAAGGTAAAGGGATAGATAAACCTGTCGTCATGATAGTCAATAGTCCACTTGCCATTCGGCAAGTGCTTGGGCTGATTGCTAACAATCTTAATCTGATCTGCTTTCGGTCCAACAAGATTGGTCAAGAGCGCGCGAATGATGGGCTCCATTCCGGATGAAAGAACAATGACGGGAATTTTCTCGGCCAAGCACCAGTCGTAGAAGTCCTTGAAGCCTGGGTCTAGCTTGATGTTCTTGACAAGGGCCTCAACGCATTCGTCGAAGGGGACGTCTACTGAGTCGAGCATTTCTTTGAATGCATCACTGAAGAGAGTTAGCTTGACGAATAACTGAATGGGTGGGGGATGAGGAGATGGGAGAAGAAGTAAGTACCGGAACTTAACGCGGTTCTCGAGGATATCAATATTTCCTTCTCTACGCTTCTGCTCTCCGTATCCAAGATTGTCGGTCTGTATTTGAGTGTCAGTAGGGGTTTAATGATTATAAGCAGCACGAGCAAGGCGGAGGACTGACCAAGTAATCATTACCTATCGGTCGAGGGGTGGTTGATATCAGCTAGCTGTAGGTTTCCATGAGAGATCAATTGGTTCTCGACTGGCCACATACTATCTTTCAGAGTAATGGTTCCTATTATTTGGGGGGACCCGTCAGTTCAGTTCAAAGCAAACCGAGCAGGATAATTGTGGGCTGTGTATAGGTTGTGATAGCATACGTACCATCGAAATCAGTAAAGACAATAGCTTTGCTTACGGGGGCCATGTTTTATTGAAAATAAATTTATCGGTCTATAGTTTATCGTGTAGAAGTTGAAGAGCAGGAAAAAAGATGAGGATGAGGATGGTGAGGATAAGGGAGGAGAGAGGGAAAGGGGTCCTAGTTATATATCAAGGTGGGGAAGGGTTGGAGGGTTGGAGGGTTGGAAGGGCCGGAAAGGGAGTAGAGGGAATTCATCCGAGGGGTGGGCTGGAGGGAAACATTGTAACCTTCAAACTAAACATGCGGTATCTTGGGCTGTTTGGTCCCCTTGCACTGGTATCATACGGCACTTGCAGCAGTAAACGATGGGAGTGAGGGGGGCCGGGAAAAATGCACACCGAGGAGGACAGCATCAAGCAGGCAGTGTAAAAGGCAGAATGGACCCTCAATGAGGGGGAGGGGCAACCTGCATCCCTTTTCCCCTCCCTTTTTTTCCCTCTCACCTACCCAGTCAATCCATCCATCAACACAAGATATCCCTCTCTCTCTCTCTCTGGTTGTTTGCAGCTCAATTGCTTTCTCTTTTCCCTCAAAGACTTAATATAATAGTACTATACTGCGCCCCGAACTTCACGGAGAAGCTAGAATATGCATACCGGTAATTTACTATGATATTATGCGGAGTGCTTGAATACCGGTAGTACTGGTAAGGTTTTTATGACAGTTTATTGGATACCGGTTTGAGTTGGACAGAGTACGTACGAGTAATACTGCACTCGAGTGCATATCGGTACGGCAGCCATGATATTAAATTCCCACTGTCTCAGAAATTACGGTACCACCATCCCATCCCTACTTGTGCCTCACTTCACCATGAGGCTAACCCGGCCAAGACATTATAGCGTTCTTGTCTTCATCAATTCCCCGCAGGCCGTGTGTTTGATGCCCTTCGGTGGTTGAGTGAATTGAGTTTACACTTTTTTCTTTTCTTTTCTTTTTTTTTTGAGGGAAGACCGCCAGTCCGCTGCAGGACGCCTGCCTCACACACAGACCCAACCCGTGTCACTCACTCAATTGCTCCTCCGTCCGAACCCTTTGAGCCGAGAACTCTTCAAACTTCCCACAACCCAACCACACCACCAGAGTAAGTGCATACTCTACCGCTAGTATCTTCCCCCCCCTCTCGGCCTTTCCGTGATACGCCCTACGCCCGCCGTGACATGAGGCCGCTCCTCAGATCCATTTTGCTTGCAAGGCCTTCTGGTTCCCCCGCCGTGTCCCGGATCCTAGACCTCCGTCAATTGCGCCTGAACCCAAGGTTATCACCCTGTATGCGGTATCAACCTCATCAACAACAGCCGCTTCAACCCCCCCAACAATACTTCCGATGGTTTTCTTCCGAGGGAAAAACTCCCGGTAATGGTAATAGAGGGGATACCCCGGCTCCGGATTCCTCCGCCGTGCCCTCGAGTGCCCCTCCTCAGCCAGTGCTCAAGAATCTGCCTTCCCAGAAGGAAAAAAGACGTCTAAATATGTCCAGGAAGTTCTCTACTACTATGGATGATTTACAGACGGCCATGTTTAGTGCCGGCCAGAAATTGAACGAGATCACCGGGTACTCTGACATTGAGGCACTGAAAAAGTCGATTGAGCAGCAAGGTATCTTTCTATCTTTCTTTCTTCTCCGAGTTTTCTTCAAACCGTTTGTCACTTAATTTCCTGTCATTTCATTTCTTTTTTTAAACACACTCTCTCCGCACAATCACTTTTTCGATAACTCTTACTGCAACGTCCCTTTTAATTCATGTCGTCGTTCTTTTTTTGTTTACCTCTCCGGAGGTATCGCGGCAAATGCGATATAAGAGAACCTGAGTCAATTTGCTAAAATTAAAGGTGCGTTTTTTTGAAAACCACTCCAGAGCAGCACGTAAAAGCATCTCGCCAGGCCGTGCGAAAAGCGAAAGAAGAGTATCAAGCTGCGATAAACCGTCGGTCAGCCTCACAACGCGAGGTTAACGAACTGCTTCAACGGAAGCATGCCTGGAGTCCAACAGATCTCGAGCGTTTCACCGAACTCTATCGATCAGATCACGCAAACGAGCAGGCTGAAACCACCGCCCAGGATCTGCTCGTCCAGGCAGAGCGTGTTGCTGATGAAGCCCAAGCAAGCCTCGCCCGTTCTATCCTTGCCCGGTATCATGAGGAACAAATTTGGAGCGACAAGATTCGAAGAGCGAGCACTTGGGGAACTTGGGGATTGATGGGTTTCAACGTGCTGCTGTTCATTGTTGTGCAGTTGGGATTGGAACCTTGGAAGAGAAGACGGCTGGTGGGTGGATTTGAAGAGAAGGTCCGAGAGGTCCTCCAGGAAGAAGGAAGAAAGAATGCACAATTGAGAGTTTCTCCCGTGGATGAATCACGCGGAGCTTCCAGAGCAGTCCAGTTTGTCGCAGACGAAACAACAGTGGTTGACAGCGAGGCTGAGGTTGCCGCAGTGGTAGATGCGCTTGAAGAAGTAGCTACCATAGAGGAAGCTTCCCCTACAGCTACAGAGGCAGTAGATGCTATAAAGACTACCGTGGGAGAAAATATAGCACCTATCGAAGCTGCCGCGGAGGTACTAGCAGAACCGGTAGTAGATGAACGGGCGTGGGTCGACTACATCAAAGAGGAGATGATAGGAAAAGCTGAGGAACTCTTCGGCGAGGAAGTGGTGGCCATAAAACGAGTCGACCTGACGATTACAGTCCTGGAAAGTGTAGCACTCGGAGCTTTCATCACGGCCACACTATCGTTACTGTGGTCTGCTAGGTAAAATCAACTAGGGCTTAGCACTCCACATGGGCAAGCATATTTCCGTTGTCATCTTTTATCTTTCGCCTTTCATTCCAAGCCTGGCGGAGGAAGAAAGCTTGAGCCGTACCCAAGGCGATTCCTCGCAAGACCCGGTCTATAGGGATGGTTTAAGCATAATTTGTTGGGGAGTTTTTGGCTTTTCTTTTTGTTTCATTGTTCCAATTCATATCATTCTTGCCTTATTGTCCACACTACATCATACAGGGCTCGCGTCAAGTCGGGGCATGTACGAGCAGCGGGAGGTGGATAAAAGGGCTGTACGTCATATATCATTCGTTGGCTGCGGGTTGTGGTTTCTCCTGCATTCGTATGGCCGGCATGAGAAAAATCCACTCAGGAAATTGTATTTAGACCTTTCTTTTCCTTTCCCAAGAAGTGTATGATAAGCTTGATGTGAGGGGTGGGGGGTGACGGGCTGGGTCGGTACGAGATGCGGGAATACCGGTGTATAGATAGATGGTTGCAAGTTGTATTTTGCGCTGGAGAGAAAACTTTCCGAGTGGAAATCCATGAAGGAGAGTCGATCAAACTCTGCAGATTACCCTGCCTTCAGCTCTACCAAACCCACCCATCCACCATACAGGTACCAGTAGTATTATCAAAATTTGTCCCCCATTAAAACAAAGAGGAGACGACCTCCCCCACCCCCCACCGGCCGCAACAAACAATGTTCACCCTCCGTCCCCTCCTGCGCTTCCTCCCTCCTCCCAAACCCACCACCCCGCTCCTCCTCCCCCGCACCTTCACCACAACCCCCCACCCCTCCGCAACCTTCAACCAAGTCCTCCGCGGCTGCCGCAAGCCCCGACCAAAGCGCAAACCCGAGTCACCCGCCATGTCAGAAACGCATAACCCATGCATGAAAGGCGTATGCCTAAAGGTGTTTGTCATGGCGCCCAAGAAGCCAAATTCCGCCGAGCGCAAGGTTGCGCGTGTCCGCTTGAGCAGCGACAAAGTTGTTACGGCCTACATTCCCGGCGAAGGTGCGTGACTCCACCCGCCCCGGAGGGGGGACGGAAGTGAGGGGTGTTTTCTGACGCTGGGGGGAATATAGGACATAACGTACAGCAACATTCTGTAGTCCTTGTGCGTGGCGGGAGGTCCCAGGATTGTCCGGGTGTCAAGTATCATTTGGTTCGTGGGGCTTTGGATTTGGTTTGTTGCCCTTTCTCTCTCTCTCTCTCTCTCTCTCTCTCTCTCTCTCTCTCTCTCTCTCTCTCTCTCTCGCTCTCTCTTTCTTTCTTTTAAGGATGGGTTTGTTGACTTTTATGGTGGGGTTAGGGTGGTGTTCCGAATAGGTCTTCTTCGCGGTCAAAGTATTTCCCTTCCTCTTTTTTTCTTTCTCTTTCTCACGTTTGGTTGAAAGGCGGACGGTGGGGCTAATGAGATGGATGGGCTTACAGGTACGGAACAAAGAAGCCGAAGAAGGGGTTATAGGCAATTGAGCTGAAATCGGATCGGATTGGATTAGACTGAGCCCTCGATGATTTGGACGTTGATGATGGTCAATTCAGTTTCTTCATCAATTGTCACTCTGTATAAATATCCCCCCCCCCCTACGCCACCCACCTGCCTTCCCCCCCAACTACCATG
>Ga0307510_10005622_pt1 | contig 14945 bp, 13 predicted proteins | sample 12_EM_MG_FD_207224 | JGI IMG/M metagenome (GOLD analysis project Ga0307510, IMG submission 207224) | Populus trichocarpa ectomycorrhiza microbial communities from riparian zone in the Pacific Northwest, United States - 12_EM | ecosystem: Host-associated > Plants > Roots > Unclassified | place...
ATCTACGGCTGGAACCAGTACCTCTGGCCGCTGCTCGCGACCACCAGCGAAGACATGTATCCCGTGGTCGTCGGCATCAAGCGGATGATCGCCGGCGGCGACTCGGGCAACGAATGGAACATCGTGATGGCCACCGCGATCATGGCGATGATCCCGCCGGCGATCGTCGTGGTCTTCATGCAGCGCTGGTTCGTCAAGGGCCTGGTCGACACGGAAAAATAGAAACCGAAAAGCAGACGGACAAGACAATGGCATCCATCACCCTCAAAGACGTCGTCAAGCGCTACGGCACCGGCCCGAAAGCGAACCAGGTCATCCACGGCGTCAACGCCGAGATCGCCGATGGCGAATTCATCGTCATCGTCGGGCCCTCTGGCTGCGGCAAGAGCACGCTGCTGCGCATGGTGGCCGGGCTCGAGGAGATCTCGGGCGGCACGATCTCGATCGGCGGGCGCGTCGTCAACGACACCGAACCGAGCGAGCGCGACATCGCGATGGTGTTCCAGAACTACGCGCTCTATCCGCACATGAGCGTGTTCGACAACATGGCCTACGGCCTGAAGATCGCCAAGGTGCCGATGGACGAGATCAAGGCGCGCGTCGACAAGGCCGCGAAGATTCTCGAGCTCGGCCCGTTCCTGCAGCGCAAGCCGCGCGAACTCTCGGGCGGCCAGCGCCAGCGCGTCGCGATGGGCCGCGCGATCGTGCGCCAGCCGCAGGTGTTCCTGTTCGACGAGCCGCTGTCCAACCTCGACGCCAAGCTGCGTGCGCAGACGCGCCTGGAGATCCAGAAGCTGCACGCCGAGCTCGGCGTCACCTCCCTGTTCGTCACGCACGACCAGGTCGAGGCGATGACGCTGGCGCAGCGCATGATCGTGATGAACGCCGGCCGCATGGAACAGATCGGCACGCCCGAAGAGGTCTATCACACCCCGGCCAGCACCTTCGTCGCCGGCTTCATCGGTTCGCCGCCGATGAACCTGATCACCGGCCGCGCCGACGGCTCGCGCTTCGAGGTGGCCGGGCAGACGCTCGCGCTGCCGGTCGCCGCACCGCGTGCCGGGGAGCTCGTGCTCGGGCTGCGGCCGGAGCACGTAGGCCTGAGCCAGAGCGGCGCGTCGGGCTGGCCGCTGAAGGTCGAGGCGCTGGAGATGCTGGGCGCCGAGCGGCTGATCTACGGCCGCGTCGGCGACACGCTGTTCACCTCGCGCATCGACGCCACGCTCACGCCGCCCAAGGTCGGCGACACCGTCACGCTGCAGCTCGTGCCCGAGCACATGCACTGGTTCGACGCCGCCACGCAGAAGCGGATCTGACGCGATGGCACCGAGCGGCGATTGGCCCTACCCGCGCTGGGTCGCGCACCGCGGCGCCGGCAAGCTCGCGCCCGAGAACACGCTGGTGGCGTTTCGTGTCGGCGCGGCGCACGGTTACCGCGCATTCGAGTGCGACGTGAAGCTGAGTGCCGACGGCGTGCCCTTCCTGCTGCACGACGCCACGCTCGAGCGCACGTCGACAGGCCACGGCACCGCGTCGCAGCAGACCTGGGACGCGCTCTCGCGCCTGGACGCCGGCGCCTGGCACAGCCGCGCGTTCGCCGGCGAACCACTGCCGCGGCTCGACGCGATCGCGGCCTACTGCATCCGCAACGGCTTTGCGCTCAACATCGAGATCAAGCCGACGCCGGGCGACGAGGTCGAGACCGGCCGCGTCGTCGCGCGCGAGGTCGCACGGCTGTGGGCTGGCCAGGCCGTGCCGCCGCTGCTGAGCTCGTTCCGCCCCGACGCACTGCGCGCCGCACGCGACGCCGATGCACGCTGGCCGCGCGCGCTGCTGCTCGACGAACTGCGCACCGGCTGGTTCGATGAGGCGACCGCGCTCGGCTGCGTCGCCGTCGTCACCAACCACAAGCTGATGGACTCCGCCGTGATCGCGCAGCTGCATGGCGCTGGCCTGCGCGCACTGGTCTACACCGTGAACGACGACGCCAGCGCGCAGCGACTGCTGGCGCTCGGCATCGACGGCATCATCACCGACGCGGTCGATCGCTTCGCGCCTGCGGGCTAGCGTCTAGTTCAACCGGGTCTTCGCATAGACCCGCGTGTCGCGCGGCTCGCCGTCCGGCGCCAGGCTCTGGCAACGCAGCACGCCTTCGAGCGTGAAGCCGGCGCGCTCTGCCACACGCCAGCTGCGCACGTTGCTGTCATCCATACGCACCTCGACGCGGCGCGCCTGCAGTTGCTCGAAGGCACAGCGCGTGATCGCCTCGACCGCTTCGCTGACGAAGCCCGAGCCGACGCGGTTGCTGCGACACCAATAACCGATCTCGAAGCGACGCACCTTCCAGTCGATGCGGTGCATCCCGGTCCCGCCGACGAACCCGAGCTCGCTGCCATCAGCGCCGCGCTCGAACATCATCAGCGGCAGATCCTCGCGCAGCAGCACCTTGGCCTGCATGCGGCGACACTCGGCTTCGCTCTGCGCCAGCGTCGGCGCGGTCCGCGCCCATGGCATGTATGGGCGCAGCGCCTCGAGCGATTCGACGACAGCCGCGTTGATGGCCGCTGCGTCGCTCGCACACGGGCTGCGCAGGATCAGGCGCGGGGTCTCGATGCGCTCGGGCACGAATTCATACAGCGGTTCCATCTGCGGGTCTCCTCATCAGCGATCAAAGCGTTTCGACCAGCGGGTTCGCAGCCCGCACGTCGGCTTCGGCGCCTATCCAGTCGCGCTCCTGCTCGGCCTTCGGCAGCACGCGCACGCTGCGGATCACCGGCGTGCGCCACGCGACGAGCGCGAGCAGCAACGCGCTGCCGCCTGCGAAAAAGAGCGCGGAGCGCAAGCCGACATGCTCGCCCAGCCAGCCGCCGAGCAGCGCGCCCGGCCCGGCCGGGATCAGGATCAGCCAGCGCATCGTGCTCGTCATGCGGCCCAGCAACGGCTCGGGCGTGACGGCCTGGCGCAGCGCGAGGAAGTTGATGAACACCAGCACCGCGCCGGTCGAGAACAGCATCAGCATCAGCGCGAACGCGGCGATGCCGAAAGCGTTCTCCGGCGCCACGGCCAACAGCAGCCAGCCCGCGCCGCACACCGCGAAGCCCAGCACCAGACACGGCCCCGGCCCGATGCGGCGGCTGATGCGGTTGCCGAACACGCTGGCCACGATGGTGCCCAGGCCCATGCCCATGTAGCTCAGGCCGACCGCCTGCTCAGACAGGCCCAGCGTGCGCGTCGCGAACAGGATCTGCACCACGGTCGCAGCGTTGTGGCACATCTGCCAGACGCCGACGGCCATCGCCAGCGCGATCAGCAGCCGATGCCGCGCGACGAAGCGCACACCGGCCTTCAGGTCGCGGAAGAAGTGCGCATCGGCGCGCGGCCTGCGTTCCTCGTGGATGACGATGCCGCGCAGGATGGCCGCCGACGCGAGTAGCAGCACCGCATCGACCAGCAGCGCGAGCGGCGCGCCGACGAGCTTGATCAACGCCCCCGCCAGGCCCGGGCCGGCGACCTCGGCACCCGATGTGGCGAGCGCGTTCTTCGCGTGCGCCTCGACCAGCCGTTCGCGCGCGACGACCTGCGTCAGCACGATCTGCGCGGCCGTGCCTGCGGTCGTGAAGATCGTGCCGAGCAGAAAGCCGGTCACGTACATCCACGGCATCGAGAGCCAGCCCATCCACCACGCGAACGGCACGCTGGCGACGACGAAGGCCAGCATCGTCTCGCCGGCGATGTAGACCGGCAGCTTGCGCACGCGGTCCAGCCACACGCCGCACGGCAGCGAGAACAGCACGAACGGCAGGATCTCCATCGACGTGAGCCAGCCCATCTGCGTGGGCGACGCATGCAGCAGCACGGCGGCCGTGAGCGGCAGCGCGAGCATCGTCACCTGACCGCCGAACGAGCTGATCAGAATCGACGTCCACAGGCGCCGGTAGGTGGCGTCGCGCAGCAGGTCGCCGATGGGCAACGCGAAGCGGTGGCGCAGGCGGTTGATCCAAACACTCAAGACCGATGACATGGTCCGTACCCTTCTTCTCTCGCAGGCACCGGATGGGCGCCCTGTGACGGGGTCAGCGAAAGGAGGAGATCGGTCCAGAACTTCCGCTGATCTCTCAGCGGACGCTTGCCGATTGGAAAGCGCGGGCCGAGAAGGCTATTGCGTCGCGACGACGACCTGCTTGCGCAGTGCGCCTGCGGTGCCGGCATAGGCTGCCGGCCGGGACATGGCCCAAGGTGCAGGTCGGTTGGAATCGACGACGACCAGACCGAGCGGGTAGCCCGAGTCCAGCGACACCATGCCCACGCCGCCTGCATCGCGCGCGGCGATGTGGGGTTGGTGAAGGGTGCGGGGCGTCATGTCGTGTTTCCGTGTTCGAGCGGCCATCGTAGCAGCGGTGATGCGAAGCCCGCAAGCCGAGGCCGCCGGCTCACGTTGCGCGCCGCCCACGCCGATCCGGTGCAGCCGGCGATACCGGCGGGCGCGCGCCACGCGTCCGCGCCACTCATTGCTTGGCGAGACGCCGCTGCGCGCCGCACGATGGCGCCGTCTTGTTCATCCACGGTCGACACCATGATTGCATCGTCTCCCTCCTCCTTCTCGCTGCGCGGCCCCGGGCTGCTGGCGATCGTCGCCGGCCTGCTGGCGCTGGCGCTTCTCGCCCACGGCGCGATCCCGCAGTGGGCCGACTACCACGCATTCGCCGACACCCGCGGATGGCTCGGCATGCCGAACGCCGAGAACGTGCTGAGCAACCTGCCGTTCGCACTGATCGGCCTGTGGGGCTGCGTCGCCGCGCGTCATTCATTGCCGTGGCGCGCATTCAGCGCGGCGGTGTTCTGCACCGCGTTCGGCTCGGCGCTCTACCACTGGGCACCGACCAACGCGGCGCTGGTCTTCGACCGCCTGCCGATCGCGTGGGCGTGTACGGCACTGACCTGTGGCCTGCTCGCCGAGCGCGTGGACGCGCGCTGGGGAACGGCGACCGCGCTGTCGGCCGCGTTGCTGCTCGCGAGCTGCAGCGTCGCGTGGTGGTGGCTGGGCGAGCGGCACGGGGCAGGCGATCTGCGCCCCTATCTGTTCGTGCAGTTCCTGCCGATGCTGCTGGTGCCGGCGGCGTTGCTGACGCGCTTGCCTGCGCTGCGCCTGGACGCGGTGGCTGCGAGCACCTGGTGGTCTGTGCTGGGCCTCTACGCTGCCGCGAAGCTGATGGAAGTGGCCGACCGCAACGTGCTGGATGCGCTCGGCTTCGTCAGCGGCCACACGCTCAAGCACCTGCTCGCCGCGGCCGCAGCGCTGTGCCTGTTGCGCGCGGTCGGCCGCACGGCTCAACTGCGGTAGTCGGCGTTGATCTTCACGTAGTCGTAGCTCAGGTCGCAGGTCCACACCGTGGTGCTGGCCGCACCGCGGTGCAGGTCGACACGCACCGTGATCTCGCTCTGCTTCATCACGCGCTGGCCGTCTTCCTCGCGGTAGTCGGGGTGGCGGCCGCCGTTCTTCGCGACGAGCACGTCGTCGAGGTACAGGTCGATCCGGGTCTGATCGAGATCGGCGATGCCGGCGTAGCCGACCGCTGCGAGGATGCGGCCGAGGTTGGGGTCGCTCGCGAAGAAGGCGGTCTTGACCAGCGGCGAGTGCGCGATCGCATACGCGACCTGGCGGCACTCGGCCTCGGTGGCGCCGCCGTCGATCTGCACGGCGATGAACTTGGTCGCACCTTCGCCGTCGCGCACGATGGCCTGCGCGAGCTGGCGCGAGACCGCGACGACCGCGTCGCGCAGCGCCTTGCCGTCGCCGCTGGCGAGCTGCGTGATCGGCGCGTGGCCAGCCTGGTTCGTGGCGATCAGCACGAAGGAATCGTTGGTCGAGGTGTCGCCGTCGATCGTGATGCGGTTGAACGACTCGTCGGCCGCATCCTTCACGAGGGCCTGCACCAGCGCCGGCGCGAGCACCGCGTCGGTGGCGACGAAGCCGAGCATCGTCGCCATGTTGGGCCGGATCATGCCGGCGCCCTTGCTGATGCCGGTGACGGTCACCGTCTTCCCGCCGATGCTGATCCGCGTCGACGCCGCCTTCGGCAGCGTGTCGGTCGTCATGATCGCCTCGGCGGCCTGGGACCAATGGTCGGCGCGCAGATCGGCCAGCGCCGCGGGCATGCCGGCCAAGATGCGATCGACCGGCAGGCTTTCCATGATCACGCCAGTGGAAAACGGCAGCACCTGCTCGGGCGCGATCTTCAGGTGCGTGGCCAGCGCGGCGCAGGTAGCGCGCGCGCGGGCGAGGCCGTCCTCGCCGGTGCCGGCGTTGGCATTGCCGGTGTTGATGACGATGGCGCGCGGGCTCGTCGACGCGGCCAGGTGCGTGCGGCACAGCTGCACCGGCGCGGCGCAGAAGCGGTTCGCGGTGAACACGCCGGCCACGGTCGAGCCTGCGGCGATCGTCACCACGGTGAGGTCGCGGCGGTTGGCCTTGCGCACGCCGGCCATCGCGATGCCGAGCTCGACGCCGGGCACGGGGAACAGGCTGCTGGGATCGGGGGCTTGCAGGTTGACGGGCATGGCGGTGTCGGGTTGAGGACGTTGGACGGCGATTGTAGGAAGCGGATGTGTCAGTCGGCGCGCCGCAGCGTCGGACGAGGGTCGTCGCGCAACAGCGCGAGCACGACGTCGTCGCACAGCTCGCCCTGCGGATCGCGGTCGTGCGCGCGCAGCAGGCCTTCGCGCGTCATGCCCAGCATCTCGGCGAACGCGATCGAGCGCAGGTTGCGGCTGTCGCAGATGGCCTCGATGCGCTGCAGGCCCAGATCGAAGCCGAGCTTCAGCACGGCCGTCGCGGCCTCGAACATCAGGCCGGAGCCGGCACGGCGCGTGTCACCCACGTAGCCGATCTCGCAGCGCGGCACGTCGTAGTCGAAGCTGTGCAGATCGAGGTTGCCGACGAACGCGCCGCTCGCCTGCTCGAACGCGAAGTAGATCAGGCACTCGCCGGCGGCCACGAGTTCGGCGTCGTGCTCGCAGAACCGCAGCGCGCGCTCGGCATCGAAGGCCGCCTTGCCCCAGGTGATGTAGCGCAGCTCGGCCAGCGACGCGTTGGTGCTCTCCATCACCGCGGCCGCATGCTCGGGCCGCGGCTTCTCCAGCCGCAGGCGCGCCGAGGTGAACTGCGCCGGAGCGCTCAGCAAGGTGTGGATGTCCATGGGCGAGTCGTGATGCCGAGACGGCGATGTGGCGAAAACCTCAACCTGTAAGCCCTGGCAGTGTGCAAGGCGGGGAGTCTGAACTAGAGTGTTTCAAAACATGACGTTGGGAACCTTGATGCTGCCATTTTTTGCCGAGCTCGTGACTCGCACCGACGAAGCACGCCGCGATTTCGAAACCAACCCGGTCGTGCTCGACGCTGTCGCGCAGGGCATGTCGATCGAGCGCTACCGCAAGCTGATGCTGGAGCTGTACCACCTGGTGTGGCACTTCAACCCGGTGTGCGCCGCAGCCGCGAGCCGCATCCCCGACTCGCTGCGGCAGGTTCGCTACTTCCTCTATGAGCACATGCACGAGGAGTCGGGCCACGAGCAGTGGGTGACCAACGACCTCGAGGCCGTCGGCATGGGCCTGCCCGCGGTGCTCGCGCACGAACCCTCGATGCACACGCTGGCGCTCACCGGCTACAACTACTGGGCCGCGGACCGGCGCGATCCTTGCTCCGTGCTCGGCATGATGTACACGCTCGAGGTCATCGCGTCGGTCTATGGCGGCACCTTCGCCGACGCCATCCGCAGCTCGCTGCTGCTGCAGGGCGACCGCGGCGTCTCGTTCATCAGCTCGCACGCCACGATGGACGCGGAGCACATGGCCGAGCTGCGCCAGGTGCTCAACACCGTCACCGACGAAGCCGCGCAGGCGGCCATCGTCGAGTCCACGCTGGTCAACTTCTTCCACTTCACCCGCATGTTCGAAACCATATGAGCCAGGACCACGCCGGCGCGCTCAACACCTTGATGACGCGCCCGTACAAGTACATCCGGCTGCAATGGAACGACGAGTTGAAGGCGCTGCGCCTGCGCACCTGCGTGACGCCGATCCAGTGCTACAGCCTGGCCGCGATGGCCGAGCTGCAGCGCGTCTTCAGCGACATCAGCGCGAACCCCGGCATGGTCCGCCACTACGTGATGACCTCCGACGTGCCCGGCGTCTTCAACTTCGGCGGCGACCTCTCGCTGTTCGTGCTGCTGATCCGCGCGCGCGACGTCGAATCGCTGCGCATGTACGGGCGGCGCTGCGTCGATCTGGTCTGGTGGATGGAGAACGCCTCCCAGCTCGGCGTGCACACCACGGTGCTGGTGCAGGGCGACACGCTGGGCGGCGGGCTGGAGTCGGTGATGCCCTTTCACAAGGTCATCTTCGAGCGCAGCGCACAGGCCGGCTTTCCGGAGGTGCTGTTCAACCTGTTCCCGGGCATGGGCGCGTGGAACTTCACGATCCGCAAGTCGGGCTTCGCGGTGGCCAACGAGATGATCCTGTCCGGCAAGCTCTACACCGCCGACCAGTTGCTGCGGCGTCACCTGATCGACGTGGTGGTGGAAGACGGCGAAGGCGAGGAGGCGATCGAGGTCGTGATGCGCAGCGTCAACCCGCGTCTGCGCGGCACGCTCGCGGCGCTGGAAGCGCGCCGCCACGCCGCGCCCATCACGTATGAATCGCTGATGGAGATCGTGACCCAGTGGACCGCATCGGCGATGACACTGACCGACCGCGATCTGCGCCTGATGGAACGCCTCGCCCGCGCGCAGGCGCGCAAGGCAGGCGGCGCCACCGAGGGTGCGGTCGACGAGGTCAAGCGCATCGAGCTCGACTCGGCCTGGGGCGAGGAACGCGGCACCGGGGTGACCGCGTGGGGCGGGCTGGGCGGCTGATTTCCGCTGACCAGCCGATGACCATCCGCTGACTATTTCTTGAGCCAGGTCGACAGCAGCTCGCGCAGCTGCTCTCGGGTGTACGGCTTGGTCAGGTGCGCGTCCATGCCGACATCGAGCGCGCGCTGCGCGTCTTCTTCGTAGGCATCGGCGGTGAGCGCGACGATCGGCGTGCGCGGCAGGCGCTGGCGGCGTTCGCGGTCGCGGATGTGCAGCGTCGCCGTGTAGCCGTCCATCACCGGCATCTGGCAGTCCATCAGCACCAGGTCGACGGAGCGGCGTGTGAGCACGTCGATCGCCTCGACGCCGTCCTCGGCCTCGATGATGTCCAGCCCGAGCGACTGCAGCATCTCTTCGGCAATGATGCGGTTCACCGCGTTGTCCTCGACCACCAGCACCGTGCCCGACAGCACATGCGGCAAGGCATCGAACGCGGACATCGACGAATCGCCCACCTCGGTGATCACGGGGTTCGGATCGAGCTCGAAGGCCAGATCGAAGTGGAACGACGACCCGACGCCGCTGCGGCTCTTGACCTCGATGTGGCCGCCCATCGCCTCGATGATCTTCTGGCTGATCGCCAGGCCCAGGCCGGTGCCGCCCAGCCGTTTGCCGCGCGTGGCCTCGACCTGCTGGAACGGCTGGAACAGCTTGCCCATCGCGTCGGCCGGCACACCGATGCCGGTGTCGATCACCCGGAACCTCACGCGACCCATTTGCGCGTGGCCCCCACTGAGCGCGCTCAGCTGCAGCGACACGCTGCCGCGCTCGGTGAACTTGATCGCGTTGCCGACCAGGTTCAGCAGCACCTGCTTGATGCGTTGCGCGTCGCCGATGACGTGGTCGACGACGCCCGGATCGAGGTCGAGCACCAGCGTCAGCCCCTTGGCCTGCGCATTCGCGCGGAACAGCGCGACGACCGACGCGGCCGTGGCATGCAGCGACAGCGGCGTGCGGCTCAGGTTGAGCTTGCCGGCCTCGATCTTGGAGTGATCGAGCACGTCGTTCAGGATCATCATCAGCGACTCGCCCGATGAGGCCGCGGTCTTCACGAGCCGCCGCTGCTGCGTGTCGAGCCGCGAGCCCCGCAGCAGCTCCAGCGCACCGAGCACGCCGTTCATCGGCGTGCGGATCTCGTGGCTCATGGTCGCGAGGAACTGCGACTTGGCCATGTTCGCCGACTCGGCCAGTTCCTTCGCGCGCTGCAGCGACAGGTTGGCGGCATCGGCCTCGCGGCTGTGGCGGATGGCCCGCGTGGTGGTCAGCAGGAACTCGCCGGCCGCGCGGTAGAGCGTCGCGCCAAAGATCACCGACAGCAGCGCCAGCGGCCACGACCTGACGGTTTCATTGGCCAGGCTGACGATGATCAGCGCGCCGAGCTGGATGCCCGCGAGAATGGGAAACGAGCGTCCCACCAGCGTCATGAAGAACGCCGCCGTGGTGATCGAGCCGAACACCATGCCGACGTAGGTGGTGCCGAGCGTGCCGCGCATCGCGGGGTAGATGAACAGCGTCGCCACCGCCCACATCGCGCCGGCCAGCGCGGCGTTGCCCTCGAGTTCGAAGCGCAGCTTGCGCAGGCCGGTGTCGGGCAGCGTGTCCGGACGCTGGTAGCGAACGCTGATCCACAGGCGCCAGACCGCGACGAGCAAGCCCAGCACACCGGCCACGATGGCCGCTTCGACGCGACCGTTCGAGACCCCGAAGCCGACGATCAGCGCGACCGCGGCGAGTTGCAGCAGAACGCTGCGGGCCGAATTGCGAAGCGCGAGCTGGAGGAGCTCGCGCTTGACACCTGCTTCTGTCGATGGGTCGTCAGCCATGACCGAGCAGCATAGCGCGGCATGGCGGCCGCCCGAATGTCAACCTCGCGTTGAACGATCCGGGTGGTGGCGATTTCAAGACAGTGGTCGGCGGTAGGTGCTCAGGCCAGGCGGCCGTGGCACTGCTTGTACTTCTTGCCGCTGCCGCAAGGGCACGGGTCGTTGCGGCCGACCTTGGGCACCTCGGCCGCGAGCGTCGCGATGTCGGTCTCTTCGGAGACGCTGCCGTCTTCGTTCGGGTGCGTGTAGGTGACGTTGCTGATGCGCTCGGCCCGCTCCTCGATCGCCTCGGCGGCCTGCGTCACTTCTTCCTGCGACTGGATGCGCACCGTCATCAGCACGCGAGTGACGTCCATCTTGACGACGTCGAGCAGCTGGCTGAACAGCTCGAAGGCTTCGCGCTTGTACTCCTGCTTCGGGTTCTTCTGCGCATAGCCGCGCAGGTGGATGCCCTGGCGCAGGTAGTCGAGCGCGGCGAGGTGCTCGCGCCAGTGCGAGTCGATCGACTGCAGCAGGATCATGCGCATGAAGGGCGTGAACTGCTCCAGCCCGACGCGCTCGACCTTGGCGTCGAACGACGCATCCGCCGCGGTCGTCACCTTCTCGACGATCTCCTCGTCGGTGATGGAGGCGCTCTTCTCGACATCGGAGGCCAGCGGCACATCGAGCTGCCACTCGTCGCGCAGCACCTTCTCCAGGCCGGCGAGGTCCCACTGCTCCTCGACGCTGTCGGCCGGCACATAGGTGCGCACCACGTCGCTCATCGTGCTCTCGCGCAGGTTGCCGATCTGCTCGGACAGGCTGGTGGCCTCGAGGATGTCGTTGCGCTGCTGGTAGATCACCTTGCGCTGGTCGTTGGACACGTCGTCGTATTCGAGCAGCTGCTTGCGCACGTCGAAGTTGCGCGCCTCGACCTTGCGCTGCGCGCTCTCGATGCTGCGCGTGACGATGCCGGCTTCGATGGCCTCGCCGTCGGGCATCTTCAGCCGCTCCATGATCGCGCGCACGCGGTCGCCGGCAAAGATGCGCATCAGCGAATCATCGAGCGACAGGTAGAAGCGCGACGAACCCGGATCGCCCTGGCGGCCCGAGCGGCCGCGCAGCTGGTTGTCGATGCGGCGCGACTCGTGGCGTTCGGTCGCGATGATGCGCAGCCCGCCCTGCGCCTTGACCTTGTCGTGCAGGCCCTGCCACTCGTCGTGCAGCTGCTTCGCGCGCGCGGCCTTGTCGCCTTCGGTCACGGTCTCGTCGGCCTCGAAGGCCTTGATCTGGTTCTCGACATTGCCGCCGAGCACGATGTCGGTGCCGCGGCCGGCCATGTTGGTCGCGATCGTGATCACGCCGGGCCGGCCGGCCTGCGCGACGATCTCGGCCTCGCGCGCATGCTGTTTCGCGTTGAGCACGTTGTGCGGCAGCTTGGCTTGCTGGAGCAGGCCGGAGATGAGTTCGGAGTTCTCGATCGAGGTGGTGCCCACCAGCACCGGCTGGCCGCGTTCGTGGCAGTCGCGGATGTCCTTGATGACGGCCTCGAACTTCTCGCGCGTGGTCTTGTAGACGAGGTCGAGCTCGTCCTTGCGGATCGTCGGCCGGTTCGGCGGGATCACGACGGTCTCCAGGCCGTAGATCTCCTGGAACTCGTAGGCCTCGGTGTCGGCCGTGCCGGTCATGCCCGACAGCTTGCCGTACATGCGGAAGTAGTTCTGGAAGGTGATCGACGCGAGCGTCTGGTTCTCGCTCTGGATCTGCACGCCTTCCTTGGCCTCGACGGCCTGGTGCAGGCCATCGGACCAGCGCCGGCCCGTCATCAGGCGGCCGGTGAACTCGTCGACGATGATGACTTCGCCGTCCTGCACCACGTAGTGCTGGTCGCGGTTGTAGAGGTGCTTGGCACGCAGCGCAGCGTACACGTGGTGCATCAGCGTGATGTTGGCCGGGTCGTACAGGCTCGCGCCTTCGGCGAGCAGCCCGGCTTCGCCGAGGATGCGCTCGGCGTTCTCGTGGCCGTCTTCGGTCAGGAACACCTGGTGGCTCTTCTCGTCGACGGTGAAGTCGCCCGGCTCGATCACGCCTTCGCCGGTGCGCAGATCGAGTTCGCCGATCTGCTTCTTCAGCCTGGGCACGACCGCGTTGATTCGCACGTAGACCTCGGTGTGGTCCTCGGCCTGGCCGCTGATGATGAGCGGCGTGCGGGCTTCGTCGATCAGGATCGAATCGACCTCGTCGACGATCGCGTAGGCCAGCCCGCGCGCGACGCGATCGGCGGTGTCCTGCACCATGTTGTCGCGCAGGTAGTCGAAGCCGAACTCGTTGTTGGTGCCGTAGGTGACGTCGGCCGCATACGCGGCCTGCTTCTCTTCGCGGCTCATCTGCGGCGTGTTCACGCCCACCGTCAAACCGAGGAAGTTGTACAGGCGCCCCATCCACTCCGCATCGCGCCGCGCGAGGTAGTCGTTCACGGTGACGACGTGCACGCCCTGGCCGGTGATCGCGTTCAGGTAGACCGGCAGCGTCGCCATCAGGGTCTTGCCTTCGCCGGTGCGCATCTCGGCGATCTTGCCGTTGTGCAGCGTCATGCCGCCGATCAGCTGGACGTCGAAGTGGCGCATCTTCAGCACCCGCTTGCCGCCTTCGCGCACCGTGGCGAATGCCTCGGGCAGCAGCGCGTCGAGCGATTCTCCGGCCGCGAAACGCTGGCGGAATTCGTCGGTCTTGGCGATCAGCGAGGCGTCGTCTAGCGCCTCGAACTGCGACTCCAGCGCATTGACCTGGGCCACGACCTGGCGGTACTGCTTCAGCAGTCGGTCATTGCGGCTACCGAAAATCGAAGTGAGGAGCTTGGGCAACATGCGGCGTCAGGTGTTGGGAGCAGGGCGCAGAGCTGGCCCGAGGTGCGAGTCAGTTGCGGGCAACGTCTCGGCAATTCAAGGCGTCACCGGGGGCTGGCGACGAGCGCCAAACCTCGAATTTTACCATTCGGGCAGTTTGTTGCTCGGCTAGCGCCGACCGCGCGTCGGCTTGGCCGCGGCCACGGCGTCGCCCCCGCCGGCGAGGAACTTCGCGGGGTCCTGCGGCACCTCGTCGACCAGCACCTCGAAGTGCAGGTGCGCGCCGGTCGAGCGCCCGGACGTGCCCACTTCCGAAATGATCTGCCCGCGCTTGATCAGGTCGCCCGGCTTCACCAGGACCTTCGAGTTGTGCGCGTAACGCGTGACCAGGCCGTTGCCGTGGTCGAGCTCGATCAGGTTGCCGTACTCGGGGTGATACTCGCTGAGCCGGACCACGCCACCCGCGGCCGCGTGGACAGGCGTGCCCACATCGGTCGGGAAGTCGAGCCCGGTGTGCAGCGCGGCGCGCCCGGTGAACGGGTCGGAGCGGAAACCAAAGCCCGAGCCCACCGGCCCTTCGACCGGCCGGCTGTTCGGGATCATCAGCGCCTGCAGGCGCGATTCGAGCAGGCGCGACTCGAGCAGCGTGAACAGGTCGGTGCGCTGATCGGCCTCGACGCCGAGCGCGTCGATCAGGCCGTTGAGTTCCGCGAGCGACGTGCCCGAGTCCGCCGCGCCCAGCGTGAACGGCACGAACGGGCCGCCCTGCCCGGCGCTCGCGGGTGCCTTCATGATCGGCTTCAACTCTTCGGGCTTCACGCCGACCGCGGTGCCGACGCGCTCGCCCATGGCTTCGAGCTTAATCAGCTTGGCCTGCACCTCGCCGACGCGCTGCGCCATCGCATCGAGGTTCTCGCGCATGAAGCGGTCGCGTTGCGCGGCTTCGTCTCGCGTGACCAACTTCACGACCTGGCTCACCACCGGCCAGCCCTCGCGCACCGCCTTCAGGAACACCAGGTTGTAGATCGCGCCGGACAGCAGCATCAGCAACACCACCAGCGCGAACAGCGCGGCACCGAGTTGCCAGCGATTGAAGCGCAGCACGCGCGTGCGCGCCAGGCTGCCATGGGTGATCAGAATCTGCATCGCTACACTTCCCCGGTGAACTCAAAGCTCTTTTCGCCCAGAGGCCCGACGCCGGTCACGCCCGATGCGCTGCGGCTCAAGCAAGCCTTGCAGCGCAGCGAACCGCTGGCACGCCTCGGTGAATTGCTGCGGGACTCCAAAGCCCGCTTCGATGCCATCCTGCCCTGCCTGCCCGCTGCGCTGGCCCCGCACGTGAAGCCGGGCCCGGTCGACGAACTCGGCTGGTCGCTGCTGGCATCCAA
>Ga0307510_10005623_pt1 | contig 14944 bp, 9 predicted proteins | sample 12_EM_MG_FD_207224 | JGI IMG/M metagenome (GOLD analysis project Ga0307510, IMG submission 207224) | Populus trichocarpa ectomycorrhiza microbial communities from riparian zone in the Pacific Northwest, United States - 12_EM | ecosystem: Host-associated > Plants > Roots > Unclassified | place...
GGAAATAGATAAATAAAAATTTATTTAGTTTATTCATTTTAATTGATCTTAATTAAAATCAAATACTTGCTAGGTAAGGCATCATATATATATATATATATATATATATATATATATATATATATATATAAATTAATAATCTCTACAAGAGATTTGTAACATCTCATCTTTCTAAATTTTATCTCTCTAGATAATATAAGTTTTAAAAATACAAGTATAGTATAAAACTTACATAAATAAAATTTAAAAAATATTTAAGTTTATAGAATATTTATTCTTACCCCTCATTTAAATAAATACTATATTTACTTAAATTTTAAAGTGTTTTTCTTACCGTTATCCGCAAATGAAAAATGCTCCCAATCTTTCTACAGCCTCATCGCACGGCCGTCTTTCTGCAGCCTCATCGCACATAATTTTCAAGACGCAATTGAGGAATGGAAATTTCACGCAGAAAATGTATACATACATATTGTAAACACACGCGCAAATGTATGCGCTACGGTCCAAATAATAAAAATAAAATATCCTTTCCTCTTGTCTGGAAGGTTATTACGAGGGTAATCGTGGTTTTTGCATGCCTTGTATGCATTATCATGGAGAGCAAAAGTCAAACGGGATTCCTTCTTCAAAATCTAAGCGACGGCCGTATTGGTATGCCCTGCACATAAACTTCAATGAAAGGAACAGAATGACAGGATGCGATGTTTCTCCTCCTCTCTGCGGGCATGAAATTGTTGACTCTTAATTACATGCCAAGGTGCTTCACCTCTGAAACTTAAACTGCTGCTAGACGGTCAAACGGGATTATCCCAATATTCCTTGGACACCAAACAAAAGAAGGAAATGCTTTATCTGGGCAATCGACGATCTCCCAATTTCAAAGTGATGACCGTAAACACGGGCAGACCTTAACGACAAGAAGCAGTCAACCATCCCCTGTTGTAATCTCCCTGTAATTTCTCCATATTCATTTCCAAACTGGCTTCTATATGTGTGTGTGTATGCAAGAGTGAAGAAAGTAATTAAAATTCTCATCTCATCCCCGTCTTTCTTTCGAACGAATCGTACGTACAGCTAGCTAGCTACAACAAATGGCTGCCCAAAATCCATATTCGATCATCGCTCTCCTCATTATTATGTTATTCAACCTTGCACATCTAGCTTTCACAGACGACATGTCATCATTCAATTTTGACAGATTTGTTGATGATGATCATAAGAAGCTCCTGAGTTTCAGAGGCAATTCATCCATCTATCTTGAAGCTCTACAACTTACTCCTGAGACCCCCAATGATGCTCATAGTTGGAAACAAAAAAATGCATCTGGCCGCATCATGTATCATAAACCTTTCAGGTTCTGGATCGGTGATGGTGGGGACGAGTACAGATTAGCCTCCTTCAACACCACCTTTGTCATTAACATTTACAGAGAAAGAGACTGGGAGGCTGGTAGTGGCCTGGCTTTTCTTATAGCTCCAAATGCTAGCATACCCGAAGCAAGTTACGGGCAATATCTAGGCCTGACCAATGCCTCCACTGATGGTAACACTGCAAACCACTTTGTGGCTATAGAGTTTGACACGGAAAAGCAAGATTACATCGAAGATCCAGATCATAACCATATCGGGTTCAATATCAACTCCATTCGGTCAAAAAATGCCATCCCTCTAGACAAATATAACATCACACTCTCTCCTGATCCACCAGGAGTTAACTACACTGTTTGGGTTGATTATAACGGCACCTCCAAATTGATGCAGGTGTACATGGTGAAAGAAGGAAATCAAAAGCCTGGAGAGCCTCTCTTGAACGAGACCATAGACCTCAAAGAGTACCTGAAACAAGAATCCTACTTTGGTTTTGCTGCTTCCACTGGTGATCCACGGATTGAATTAAACTGTGTGCTGAAATGGAGCTTACAGATAAATAATCAACCCGATGAGGAAAATGATGAGAAATGGTGGAAGATTGGTGCTGGGGTTTGTGTCTCAGTAGTGATGATAATCTTTATATTTGTGGTATGTAGAGTTGTTTTTGTGAGGAAAAAGAGATCAAAGGCAAGTCTAGAGGAGGCCACAGAGTTTGGTACTTACATCTTGAAATGGTTGCCTGGGATGCCAAGAGAGTTCAAGTACAAGGAGTTGAAGAAGGCTACCAGCAATTTCCATGAAAGTATGAAGCTCGGGGAAGGAGGATTTGGGATCGTTTATAAAGGCGTCCTACTCCTCAATGATAAGGCTGATGATGGTACTACTACTACTACGACTACTGAAATTGCTGTCAAGAAATTCTCCAGAGACAGCATAAAAGGCAAAGATGATTTCTTGGCCGAGCTAACCATCATTCATCATCTTCGCCACAAAAATCTCGTCCGCTTAGTGGGTAATTATCGAATATTTTGGTTCTTATTCTTTCTTTTGTCTAATCATTTTGCATAAAATTTAAGTCCATGATCTCGTTCATTGGATAAGCACTTGGCTATATGAATCATTTAATTTGAATGGACCACCAGATATTTCGATTGCATATTAATTGATTGCATTGTCAAATATGTTTATATAATAGTGGGGGGGCCGTTGAGTAAACAAGCAACAGTAGTCAAACCCACATGCTTCCCTCTTGCAATTCCTTGCTTCAAATTTCCTTTTTTTTCCTAATTTTCTTCTGTTCATAGGTCACACAGTACTATACATATACTAGGTTTAGAAAAATAAGAATTAGTTAAGTGTTATGTTGACATAGTAAAGCATGAAAGGAAAGATATATCGCTGCCATTAATATTTCACAGGCAAGGCAAGGCATTGACCTTGTCCTATGATTTTAAATTAATGTTGTATCTCATCTTGTTTAGCATTAGTATGCAATTAGCAGCAAATCTGTCTTTCTTTAGAAAAACAAACTACAGCAAGAACGACTTTATAACCTCTGTCTTTGTTCAGGGTGGTGCTATGAGAAAGGAAAGCTTCTATTAGTTTATGATTTCATGCCAAATGGCAGCCTGGAGAAACACCTACAGAAGGGTCCAGAGCAGGACACTCTAAATTGGAATCGTCGCTACAGGATACTTGTAGGGGTTGCATCGGCATTACATTACCTGCACAATGAGTATGACAAGAAAGTTGTCCACAGAGACCTCAAAACCAGCAATATCCTACTTGATGCGGACTTTAATTCCCGCCTAGGTGACTTTGGCCTTGCTCGCGCCTTGGAAAATGAAAAGAATTCATATAATGAGCTTGGGCTAGGTGGAGTTCCCGGTACCATGGGTTATGTTGCTCCAGAATGTTTCCACACGGGCAGGGCTACCCCTGAATCTGACGTGTTTGGTTTTGGGGTGGTGGTTCTTGAGGTTGTGTGTGGTAAAGGTCCAGGGACAAAGATCCGTCACAACCAGCATCTTTATTCTATGGTTGATTGGGTCTGGACCTTACATCGTGAGGGACGCATACTAGAAGCTGTAGATGAAAACCTCGGTAACGATTTTGTGCACGACGAGGCTAATAGACTTTTACTTCTGGGATTGGCTTGTTCTCATCCTATCGACAGTGAAAGGCCTAAAACAGAGACCATAATCCAGATCGTATCAGGAACTTTGCCTCCGCCTCACGTACCTCCATTCAAGCCAGTCTTCACTTGGCCTAGCATGAGCACCACTGACAGCACAACTGGTTCGCTCTCCAGCATGACATCATCTTCTCGAAGTTACGCCAGAACACAAAGTGTAATCAAATTGCGGAGGACCACGTCAAGTCTCCAAGTTTAGATCCTAATCTTTGAGCTTCCGTATTCTTGGGAAAGCTACAAAGTTTCTGCTTAAGGTAGCAGGCCGTCCTAGTTTTCCAGAGATCATGCTTCTTATTGATCTAGTTTTTGTAATTTTTGCGTCTTACATTACTGCACTAGATTTTCATTTTCTAACAATCACCCTACAGTCCTGTTGATCTATACTTGTTCTTATAATAATTAGGAATCAAAACACTGTAATCATGTGCCTGATTTCCAGGAACTGTTGTTTGTCGTAGTTTAATAGCCGCCATTTCAAACATAGTAAAGAGAGCAATAAGATTGCAGTACATCACGTCCATATCAGTTAGCAAGCATCTTGTGATCGATGTGCCAGAATTGATTAACATTGATAATGCTGGATCAGATCATTAACAAATATACGTCCTGTTTTAGTAAATTTCAAACGAATGGAAAAAAAAAATCGAGTTCCCATTGATCTGCATCCTCGTAAGAGTTGAATTCGGTCTAAAGATGAAGTTCACCTAGAGTGCAAGAACAAACAAATATCTCAAGCAGATCCTTGAAGCAAGGCATACTTCATCAGGAACTTCTTTTGATTACAACCTAGCATATCGCTCAAGCTACAATCTAGTTTCCTCTGTTTCAAAAGTTTGTGCCTTGACTCCAAGGTCTTCTTCAAACCATGCTGAAAGAAGCTGGGGTAATCAACAACTTCATCTATTTGCCTTCCCATTACTTCCACCAAGAACTTGATACGAGGTTCCAGTGAATTCTTGACACTCTTGATCAAAATAGGGGGATAACCAGTCACCAAAGCTGCTATTTGTCTATCATTAAATCCACATCTCCTTAGATATGCAAAATTGGGTTTCAGAATCTTGTTGACATCTCTACAAAGAACTTCAGGGAAGTTCATGACCACTGTTCGAAGATCCAGCTCTGTCAGTCCAACTGACTTGAGAAACTCTGAAGTGGGGCGTAGCCTCTTTTCAACGCTATAACCTGTTATAAAGGGGTGTTTCACCAAGACTTTACCAATCATCCCATCTTTGGTAAGGCCAAGAGATGCGAGAAAATCAACAATTTCTTTGAGCTTGGAATCAATGCTGTAGCTGACGAGCCTTGGGTTGAGCAATAAAATCCTGCCGAGTTGCTTTTCAGGGACCCCTATTGCCTGAAAGAATGCCAAAAGGGGGCAGAGCTTCTCTTCAACACTATGAGACAGTATGTGAGGGAACTTGGTGATGGCGGAAGCAACTTCACGAGGTTTAGAACCGAGGGTAGCCAGACACTCAACCATGGGGATGAGCTTCTCATTGAGACCAAGAGTTAGTATTTTGGGACACTTTGAAATAATTGAAGGGAGCTTTCTCTCTTGAATGCCAATGGTTTTCAGGTAAGCCCAGTTTTCAGATGCCCTATCCCTCTGGGTGTCTTGCAGGCGCTTGCACTTTCGGAACATTTCATGGATGGTGTTGTCATCAAAACCTCTATCCCTGAAGAACCAGAGGAGGCTGCTATTACCGTTTTGAGCGGTGACCATTTCCATATCGGCTGAGAAGAAAAGAAGCGATTGTAATTATTATAAGAGTATAGTAGAGGGGCGAGAAAACAGAGAGAAGGGGAAATGAATTAGAATATCAAGGGATGAAGAGAACGTTAGGAGAGATGAGCAAAGGACTCGAATGGTGCAGTGTGGAAGGCCGTGCGGGGGTTGAAGATTAACTGAAGAGCCTGGATTGTGCTGGCCTCGCCGAGGCTGGTAGTTTTAGCATTGCAATGCAACAAACATGGTAAGTAATAGCAATTACTAAAAGTTTAAAGCATCTGATATGAGAATGGTGTATGTATCGATTATCCTTTTGGGTGTGTGGTTTTAAGATTACTTTACGTTATTTACTTTATAACAGGTCAATTGCAGTTGAATTGAAACAAAGAGAAGGCAGATAAGCGATGTTTTAAGAGGAAAGAACCAAGTAATTCATAAGAAATGGATGGTGTCAGACAGCTCTCTGACCGTCGATGAACACCGCAATAACTTAAGAGAATTTAAGCCAAGGATGATGAAATAAGTAATATAACGAATTCCCATTCCAATTCCATTTCGCAGCACTACATCTGAATAATAAATCAAATAAAAAGAAAAGAAAATAATATGAAGATGAAGACGAGAGAGCGGCCTGACCTTGAAAGCAGGACACGAGCAAGTTTATCACTCAAACTGTGAGTGTGTGAGGGCAGGGGAGGGGAGCAGCGCAGCGCAGCGCAGCTTTTGATTTCCCTTAAAAAATAGTAATTCCTGAGCTTGCACTTGCCTTATCTTCTTCTTCTGCGACTGTTTCTGGAACAGTAGTAGCTCGTATTTCTATTCCAGCCAACCTGTAGTCCGCTACTACTACTCTACTAGTAGCAGAACCGGCCCGGCCCGGCCCAAGGATTAGGATTAGGATTAGGATTAGGAAAGTACAGCAATAGCCTTGCAGTTCCTATGGAAATACCAATTTCGCCTCCTCGCCTCTTATCTGGTTCGTTTTGTAATGTTCGTTGTCAAAAACCCTAAAAATAAAATTAAAACCCCCCCTCTCTCTCTGTCTCTCTTCAAAATCAAATCGAATCAATCAATCCATCCGGGAAATGGCATCATCATCATCATCTCAATTTCGAGTCTTGAAGCTACATTCTCACTCACGCATCTCTCTGTCACAAATTCTGCGTCGTTTCAGCAGCTCCATTAAAGGATCAACTGCTGGTGCTGGTTTCAATTTCGATGATGAAAAAGAGAGGAGATTGCAGAACCAGAACCCTCCGGAACCCATACCGAATAGGCCCTTAAGAGGTGAGAGACCTAACCCTAACAGTAATCATAGCTCTAGCAATAGAGGAGGGGGAGGACCTAACCTTAACAGTGATCATAGCTCTAGCAATAGAGGAGGAAGAGGACCTAAACCTAACTTTAACAACAACACTAACAGACCCGCCCGCCCTCAATCATCTCACCATCCCTCAACAACCTCTCCTTTTAATCTTCAGCCCCAGACCCAAACTCATGATTTTAATCGTATCTCTGATGATGCTTTTCTTGATAAATTCAAGCTTCATCCTGACCATAACAACAACGTCAACAAGGATGCTGCCGCTGCTGATACTAAGGCTGCTGCTGCTCCTCCTCCTCCCAAAAATGAACAAGGAAGCAGCGCCTCCACTTCCGAGCCCTCACAGGATGCTGAACAAATCTTCAACAAGATGAAGGAAACTGGGCTCATCCCCAATGCTGTCGCCATGCTTGATGGCCTTTGCAAAGATGGCCTTGTCCAGGAAGCCTTGAAACTCTTCGGCACTATGCGCGAGAAAGGCACCATCCCTGAAGTTGTTATTTACACTGCTGTTGTTGATGGCTTTTGCAAAGCCCACAAGTTGGATGATGCCAAGAGGATTTTCAGGAAAATGCAGTCCAATGGCATCACTCCTAATGCTTTCAGCTACGCTGTATTGATTCAGGGACTCTCTAAATGTAACCTCTTTGATGATGCTATCGACTTCTGTTTTGAAATGCTGGAGCTCGGTCACTCTCCCAATGTTACCACCTTTGTTGGATTGATTGATGGCTTGTGTAGGGAAAAGGGAGTCGAAGAAGCCAGGACTGTTATTGGAACATTGCGCCAAAAGGGATTCCATGTTCATGACAAAGCCGTTAGAGACTTTTTGGACAAGAACAAACCACTTTCTTCCTCTGTTTGGGATGCTATTTTTGGGAAGAAACCTTCACACAAACCTTTTTGACTTTTCTTTGTGCTAGGATAATGCTTTGTAAGTCTTCTTTTCTAATTGTCTTCCTCTACTCTGTATTTTTGGCTCTCGCCTAGGCGTTTCAGGCGAGGCGAGGCGAGGCACAAAGCCTTTATTAGCCTCAGGCGTTGGATTTCAATGAAGTGAAGCCTAGGCGAGCGCCTAAGGCATTAAGGCTAGTATCTGCTTGAAGTTTTTCTTTTTCGGTAGGATTTTTTTTAAACTTATTTATGTTTTGATCTATTTATCTATTTTTTTACTTGATATTTAATTTTGTTTTTTAATCGATATGGCTTACTACTTTAAAATATTATTTTTGGTTATAAGAGTGAAAAATATAACTTTATATGATTATATTATAATATTTTATATTTTCTTGATCTAATCTCAACTACTAGTAAGATATATATTTTAGATTTATATAATATAATATAATATAATATTATTATTATTTTAATTTATAGCATATCTAATGCATTCTGTACTTGTGATAATCACTTGCAAACAAAGCAACCTCAATAATTTGTACAGAAAAGATTAAGAATACAAGAAAAAAGGAAATCTCAAAATTTTATTACAAATGCAGAATTATATGGATAAATAATAAGTAGTTTCACACCACTTAGGGAATCTCTTTCACAAATCTGACCCTTCACCATTCAAAATAATGATTTAGGGGTACCATACAATCATGAAAAGCATCATAATCGAACTTCCCATTAAAGTCACATACTTTCACCTTTATTCTTTTAGTGAGTTCATCCAAAACTCTCCCATTTTCAAAGTTCATCCCCGCCCAAATGTTCTTCCTCTTTATCTTCATCTCCTCCCCCATCTTCTATCTGATTTTTCCCTTATTTGACCCTCCAAACATTTCTATGGTTCGCAAAGTACGAGTAACAAGTTGCGTCTGTTGTTGTTACTGGTAAAAACATGGAGGCATGGTCATTTTGTGGTGATGTTTATTGTGGAGGATTCAGGTTAGGAAGGAGCAGGATCCTGCAATCCTTTGTTTGTAGGAGTGTCCACTCTGAGTATCTGGCATAAGAAGAACAAAGAATTCGCAACCTGCTTTGATACCAAATAATGCCAGCAACATTGTGGACTCGTGATAATCACTTGCAAACAAAGCAATCTCAACAATTTGTACAGAAAAGATTAAAGGTTTAATTTTATCACCACCTCCGCTAATGGAATTACAAATCTCTAACAAATAGTTTTACAATTAACTGTCACTTGATAATTGAAATAGCTTTTGACCGTTATATTAACAATTACAAATCTCTAACAAATAGTTTTACAATTAACTGTCACTTGATAATTGAATAGACGAAAGCATGGAGTTGCAGAGAAGATGGTCCCGAGGGCTGTACATGCACCAAAGGCTGGAGTTGCAAGACTCTAAAATGGGAATGTGTTGGATACAAGGTCGATGGCAACAAGAGTGATTTATGCATACACAGAAGAAGCATAGAGCGCCAAGATGATTCGTGCTTGAATGTACAGAAGCATAGAGTTGCAGAGCCTGCAGGTGAGGATGAAATTTGGACTTTAAAATCACAAGTTTGTTATAAAACTGAGTTAAAATCTTGATTTAATCAGAAGTTATAATCCTTTAACTTTGGACTTGTGGGTTATAATAGAAGAGATTAGGGAATTGGAGGAGGAAAATGCTTGTTTTTAATTGTAATAATGAGCAGTCTGATGCATCTGCCACCTTATTTCATCGGCCAAATTCTTAATTCTTATAAAATCTTGTAAGAGATTTGGTCGGCCTTGTTTATCTTTTTCTATCCGCTTCACGTCAAACAGGTCCTTCGGCTTCGGCCATCTCCCCTTTCCATGTTATAGACTCCCAAAAAAATAAAAAAATCCATATTATAATGCTGATTGGGTTGAGTCCATCTATTGACTAACGAAACTCTTATTTAAAATAAAAAATAAAAACTCAACAAACATTATTTAAAAAATTGAATTTGATTTCGAATAACAATGTTTCTAAGAATTAAAGTTTTTTTTTTTTATAGTTTCAGGTTCGAGTCACGTGGTTGTTAATATAATCACCATTGAAAATTTATATGGTCGTTAACTTCAAGATCCGTGAAATTAGTCGAGTTGTGTGTAAACTGACCCAAACACCCGTATTAATAATAAAAAAAACCATTTTGCATGTTCTTTTACATTGACTTCTTCGTTTTTTTCTTTTTTAAAAAAATTACATTGATGTATGTTACTTAATCTTGTGAGTCTGACTTTCATATAAATAGAAACAAAATAAATAGTAAGAGTCGAGGAGCCTATTACGGAGCAGTTTTGGGTTTGGCACAGCTTTTATCAGCTATAAAATATCATTTCTAAGATAAGAACCAAGTCTTAGGAGAGTCACGATGAGTTGTTTTTGCTGTTAAAAATTATTTTTAAATTTTTTATTTTAAATTAGTTTTTTTATATTTTTAAATTATTTTAATATATTGATATAAAAAATAAAACTAAAATATTATTTTAAAAAACAACAATTATTACCATCACCATGTAAAATGAAATGATTTGAAAAATATCAATTTTATATTCATGAAAGGGTTATTTGTTAACATGCAGCCAAGAGAGAAGGTTATAATAATAATAATTAATTAATTAAAATCACGAGAAGCGCAGTGGCGTTAAATAATTGAAGACCTGGCAGAATGTGGGGTCGGCGCCGGCCCATCAACCCCGCCGTATTCAGGACATAAGTTGCGACACTCTCACTTATGCAATCTAATGTACAATGTATGCATGTGATGACGTGTGGACTTTTAATTTATTTTTCATTCTCCTTGCCAATTATCAATATTAATTAATAAACAAATAGAAGTATCGACACTCTCCAACTTCCGGAAGTTAAGAGTCTTCATTCTAAATAAATTATCACCATTGACTCTCTCTCTCTCTCTCTCTCTCGCAGCCGGTTGTTCTGCCTATATATACTGAATGGATCTCTTCCCTGCAGATATAGACTCTGATAATCAGCAACACATACACAAAGCCAATCAATCAAGAGGAGGAGAAAAAAGAGCAGCCGTCGAGTTATCTAGCCAGGGGCAACGATATGTTTTCAGTACTGATGTGTTCTCACCAGTCTTCAGGTATATGCATGGCGACGATTATATTTTACACGTGCATTCTTATCCCGCTCCGTCAAATTAAACAGACTCTATATAGTATCATAGTACTACTCACTAGTAGCAGTAGCAGGCTTGAGCCAGTAGAGAATATCGAGTACTGTTGCAGCCGTCGGAGATCTCAGCGGCGGCGGCTTCTAGTGGCCTGCAGGTTTGAGAAGGTGCAGAAGAAGGATGTGTCCTGTTCCATTTGCCTTGTGGAATTGGAGAAAGAAGATGCGGTGAGCCAGCTCTCAAGGTGTATGCACGTCTTCCATACGGATTGCATTGACAAATGGATACAGCGTGGTCATTTTACCTGCCCACTTTGCAGGACCTCCATAGATTATTAACTCTTAGCCGTACTTCGTTGTACTTTCATTTGCATTAATTTGATCATCTGGGCTTGATTTCGATGGTGGGGGTTGTAAGGGAAGCAGCCCAGTTCAAGTGAACTGTAGGGACATAAAAATTCAAAGAAAATAAAATCAAAAACAACATATCAATTCCTACTAAATAGTCAATTTTTGTGAGAGTTTTTGATTAATGCGCAGCGGAGCAGAAGCAATCCAACGGGAGCCGGCAACGGAAACCTGCACGCAGGCACAAACGTCACCAGCCATGATGAAACTGGGTTGAATAAATGTTCCAGTAAAGCGTGTGTGTGTCCACATGCATACATACACACATAAGAACGCAATTTTGGAAACTGAATGAACTGGACAAAGGCATTTCAATGTGTGGACAGATATATGCATTTGATGGCCATGAATTAGCAGTAGAGAGAATTACTGCTTCTCTGAATTGATAAAACAATAGTTTGTTTCAACCTTTAAAAAATATCCATGTCCATAGACTGTACAAGCACGCCATCATCTTCCCACGTAACATCCTTGGCCTTCGGATCTTTTCCAATTAATTGCAGAGGCGCATCCAGGCGTGGTGGGTTCTGCACACATACAGCATTCAAGAAATTTAGCCATGCTTAATCAATATCGCATTTTCCAAGAACCAAAAGCGAACACGGTTTGGACATGAGAACACCAGGAAAGAATTATTCCTCAAACATAGATGGGAGCACTACCATGCAGCGTATGAGAGGCCAATTAATTCCACGGAAAAATGGATGTTGTTTGATTTCATTAGCACCAGCTTTTGATCCTAATCGGATGGAAGGGTCTCTGTTCAACAACGCATTAATCAATTGTCTGCCAGAAAGACTAACCTGGAAAATCAAGATAGGTCAGTATTAGTCCAGAAGCTTTAAGATTAATAATGACATGGACAAACCCACCTGCATTTATGCTTCAATATTAGTCATAAAGGAGATCTAATTTCAAGTTTTACTCCAATCATCCCTGACCTAGCGTTCCTTTTTAGAGTAATGATTCAATGTTCCAAGACCTCCCCTTATTGTGTTTTAAGAAAGTAAACTAGTACATGCAACAAATTAAGTTATTACAGGTCACCCAAAAAAAAGAAACCATCATCATAGGGTGTTAGAACAGGAGTACTTGTTTCTTTTCAAATTGTGGGACAATCAAAATCTCAAATATAGACTTCTTTTATAGGACATGAGAAGCACCAATTAAGTGGAAAAAAGTAATTAGGTTAGGACAGAAAATGAAAAAAGAAGAAACAAAATCCAAGAGCAAAAAGCTAATTCTTTCCATTCTTAGAAAGACATTTCAGATCCAAGTGTAAAAGTTCCCGATGATTACTGCTTCCTAGGAAACAGAAGTTCCTGGTGGCACCAACGTTGGCAATATTTAAGAAGAGCACTATTAAAAAGTCGACAAAATCTCAAGAACTAAATAGCAAAATAAGTGCTATCTTACACAATTATGATAACTTATTGCAAGTTAAAGATCTTACAGGGATGCTACTTGGAAAGGTGAGATCTTTGTGCAAAATGTTGGCAAATGTCTTTTGCCTGTTCTTTCCCCTGAAAGGTGTACGACCATAGAGCATCTCATACAACAAAATACCTGAATTCCAAATTAAATAAACAAAAAAAAATCATGAGAAAAGAGACAAGTCAAATAATGCATGATATTCAAAGAGGCAAATTAAGCACAATCAGCACTTATCTTCAGAATGCAATTAATATATCTTTTACTGCAGGCCAAAAAACCAAGGCAAATTTTCTCACGCTGCATAATCATCCAGTGACAGAACATGCAGCTTGCTAGTTATTTGTTTCAACCACCAAAAATGTAACATCATACGTGACTTAGTTATAGAAATTGCAATGCAGCATGACAATGACTGTAGGGGCCAAAGCTCTTGAGCAGTCATTGAGCGGTCCCATCAAGAAGATGACAGCACTCACAACTTTGCTTCTTCATAACAAGAATTATATCTAAAAGGGAATGCAATTAGTAGCATGCCATTTAGCCTATCAGGTATGCATGATTGCAAACAGTTACAATCACAGTAAGGAGGACATCATCATCAAACTGTCAGGTATACTTAAAGAACCTTGAATAATATGAACATGTGAAATCTGTGAAGAAAAAAACATTATGATGCCATCAATCAAGGACAAGTTATGTTACATAAAACTGGCAGCTTCAGAGGCTTATATTTGCAAGAATATGGCAAATAATATATAAGGAAAGAAACAGTGGCCCAATGAACCCAATTAAACCAGTAGTGAAGAAAATGGGATACTTATAACATTTGTGTGTCATGTGTGCACGATATGCTTACCAAGAGCCCACCAGTCAATCGCACTGCTGTGGCCCATGCCTGTGATTATTTCCTGAAGTCAAGAAACTCATAAGAACTCTTATATGAATAAAAATGCAACGAAATGGTAGACATAATTCCTAGTTATGTAATAAACATGTTTGATTGATTGACGCTAGATGAACGAGCACATGCAAGCTTGTTTCAAGTTGTGTTGAGAAAAAAATGAATACATGCATGCATATTTCTTTGCTAAAGCAAAACATTCAATCTTAGAATATGGTAAAAATTTGAGTGCAGATCTGAATTCCCGAAGAAAGAAAAATAGCAATTACAGTGTTAATAACAACATTCTTCAAAAAATACTGTATTTTTTGAAGAATGTTGTTATTAACACTGTAATTCTTTAGGAAAGAGACATGAACATAAAATTCTTTAGGAAAATCTAAAAGCTTGGCAGCCAATTAGAAACACTTGACCCCTCCAAATGGTTGTTTTAAACCCACCATAAATGGACATTAAACAACTCAACAGCAGACTCAATCCAGGAAAATTGCTCTGAAAAACTTCCAGTCTTTCTAGAATCTTGTGGAACATAACTTCCTTGGTAGTACACACATAGATTATTTCAAGTAAACAATTGTATAAAAGTTCAGAAAATGTTAAATTCACCATACAGGAGCAATATATTCTTCAGTTCCAACAAAAGAATTTGATTGAGTTATTGGTTCTGCGACAAATGTTGGTGGTGCTTGACTCCTTGATCTTCTTCTTTTATTAGGTGGTGCATGCTTTATAATCTGCATAGCACATTTGAATTGAACATGTAAAATGAGTCTTGATTCCCAAAATACAGTTTTAGAAAATCTGTAAACTTCTGATTCCAGTATTATCATGGCATGCATGGTTAAAGAGAAAAAAAAAATCTGAAAAAGTAAACAACATAAACATTTTCATGATTTTTTGGGTGCAAGAATTGAATCGTGTTGAGTTACAGAATTGTATTGTGAAATAGTAAAAGTGTAAGAAGAAGAGTGTCAAATACAAAGCAGAAAAGACATATTCGATTAACGTAACAATAAATGAAGACTTAAATAACTTCCAAAAACATAGATTAGAAAAATTGGAAAAAGTATGAAGAAGGGGAAGATGGCCCTCCCACTATTCAAACATTTATAAAGAAGATAGGATGTAGTTGGTGTAATGAATAATAGTGATCCATAGGTAGGAAGCCAAAATGAAAACAAATATGTAAGATACGAAACATATGATTTTTTTGAACAGGAAGACAGTGTTATACTTGTGGTTTGCAGGATGTCAAGAATGACAAATCAAAGTCACTCAAGACAATATGTCCATCCTTCTGAAGTAGAATATTTTCAGGCTTCAGGTCCCGATAAACTATTCCTGTATAATGTCATAAAAAAAACAAAGTTAAAAAAAAACCAGAAAAAAATATTCCATACAATCGATGCAAAATATATATAATTATCATCGGAGAACCTTACTCTGTTGTATCTACGAGATAATTAAGCTTTTCTGGTTGATAGACCAACCTTGAAATTTAGGGTATCTAC
>Ga0307510_10005624_pt1 | contig 14943 bp, 14 predicted proteins | sample 12_EM_MG_FD_207224 | JGI IMG/M metagenome (GOLD analysis project Ga0307510, IMG submission 207224) | Populus trichocarpa ectomycorrhiza microbial communities from riparian zone in the Pacific Northwest, United States - 12_EM | ecosystem: Host-associated > Plants > Roots > Unclassified | place...
TCAACACGTCGCGCGGCACGCTCGTCGACTCGGACGCGCTCGCGCAGGCGCTGCGCGAAAAGTGGATATGGGGCGCGGGCCACCCCCTCGTGAAGGAGCCCAGGTCCGTATACAGCTCTTCCCCCCCCCCCCCCTTTCTTTGAGCTCGTTGGTACTGAAGAAACTCGTTATTGTTCTGACGGCGCGCAGATGCGTAATCGTACCTCACATAGGAAGCGCAACGCTCGACCCGACTGGGCATGGTAAACCTGGCGGCGAGAAATGCGCTGGCCCGTATCGACGAGGAGGCCATGCCAGCAGAGCTGGATGTTGCCGCCCGTATCGCGGCGCTGCTCTAGAAGCTCAGGACCGAGCTGCATTTGGTATGTGTGCCGATATCTCTATTCTGTTCGATTTTCGAACTGGCTGCGATGGAATCTATCCATGGTCAAGAACATCGTCTATTAGTGGTCACCCACTTCGCACCGTGTTTCACTGGATATAAAAATTAACTTGATAGCCCGAAATGAACGCTACTGTAAAGTTCATACTACATATACGACGTTTACCTGGCTAGTGGGACTTGAACAATCTATTACGCGAACTACACTCTAAATTTGCGCCACAGCACCCGCCGACCGAGGCCCGCTCAGGCTGTTAGAACCATGGCTTTCGCTTGTTATCACGGCTCTGCCCGGACCTGTTGGACCCGGGCCGTTCGCTGTCGCCACGACCAAAGCGTGAACCGCGCCCCGACCGCCGCGAACCACTGGAGCCGTTCTCGTCCCCTTCCCATCGTCGTCCCCGCGCAAATTCACGGCCCGTCCGCTCATTCTGCCGACGATTACGCTCGTTGTTGGTGTAACGCATCGCAGAAGGCTTGGACCCGAAGTTGCTTCTGAATGGTCCACGCTTCGCAGTACGCGCGGGCGAGCGACCATCCATTCCGCCCATCTTGGCGAGTAGCGCGTCCGAGACGAACGGGGCCTTAGGCAGCCCACATGCCTCGGTCGTCCAGTCCTGCAAGGCCTCGAGCATGCTCCTCCGCGTGAGGCGCATCTCGCCCGCCTTGGCAAAGTAATAGCCAAGGAGCGAGACGAAGACCCCTTTGATTGCATCCGGGTTGACTTGCTCGAGCAAGCTGGTGACTTCAGTGTTCAAGTTGGTAAGGGCGATACCGGGCTTGTCGCGGAAAAGACTATCTTTGATCGTTAAACCACTTGGACTAGGTTTCGCTCCCTCGACGCTATTCAAAAACGCAACGGGGTCGCCCTCAAACTTCTCGCCGAGGGCGGTGGTCTGATCCAGCAATTTTCTATGCGAGAGCTCCTTGATCGGTACGTCAAAAAGTTGGTATCGAATGACGTTTTGTTCGAGGGGAAGGAGCAGCAGGTCGGCACGCCCGCCCTTGCCGGCGCCGCCCATGCGTCCAACGCGATGAATTTATTGTTCCGTTGATGCAGGGCTGCCGACCGGGATGACCTGGTTACGTCAGGGTGGTCAATTCCACGGGCTGAGACACCCGATGTAACAAGGATCGCAGCTCCGGAACGATCGCGGCGGAATGCATCGGATGCGGCTGCGCGTGCCGACTGAGTGCGCTTGGAGTGAATTTCGTAGATAGGAAACTGTGCTGGAAGTATTGTCTTGGATAACTCGCGGAGGAGAGTGGTGAAGAGCTGCGTTTGTTTGGTGGTGTTCAGGAAAACTATGATCTTCGAGTTGCCAGGATTCGCGAGTTGGTCGTGAGCAATAAGACGAATGAGGTGTGGGAGTTGTTCTCTCGCGCCTGGAAGAACAGTGAAGTGTTGTGGGATGTGGCGTGCACCGGAGACGTATCTTTAGAGACCACATCAATGAAGACGTAGTCCTTGTCTAGGACCTCACACGTAATCTGCCTGGTGGCAGGTAAGACGGTGGCGGAGAACAGGGAAGTTTGACGAATGGGAGACATGGGAAAGAAGTCGGCGATTGTATCGATGTCTGCGCGGAAGCCCCTGTTAAGGAGAGTAACTGCCTCGTCCAGAACAAGCTAGAAACAACGTCCATGTTGGAGTTGGATGAATGATAAATGTAGTAAGCACGCACACGAGACGCAGTCTTCAACACTTCTGTGGCATTGAGGTTATTCTCCAAGACGTCACGAATGCGGCCGGGTGTGGCGACTACGATGTCGTTACGGCCACGTTTGAATTCGCGTAACTGCTGACCCTTGCTCAAACCACTCGTGAACAACTTGACCTTGAAACTCTTGTGCCAGTGCGTGGGATTGATAGCTTCGTGCGCGATTGCATCACGAATTTGCAACTCGGGCTGATGATGACGATGCCGACGGCCTTTTTCGCATATGCGCGCTTGGCGCTCTCGACCACCTGGGCGTCTGGACGTTCACCATTTTTTTCGAGAGCGTCGAGGCCTGCCTTCTCGACCGCTCTAATTCGAGCTTCGATAGCGGGAACTAGAAACGCGAGGGACTTTCCGGTGCCGGTTTTCGCCTTGACGAGAAGGTCACGCGGTGGGCCGTGTGACTCATCCTCGTTATGAGGACGTGCCAGCTCTGGGAGGAGAGGTAGTACAGCAGCTTGCACCGGAGACATGTTGACGTGGGTAAACGGCTTTTTTGTGATGGCTCATAATGTATCGGGGTTGACTTTGGTTCGGACGGTGGAGAACGACGGTCGAAGATCGTCTTCTGGTAGCTTAGATCTGGTGCTGTGTCACTCTCTGGACCATTGGACTCATGGTGTTTTAACTTTTCAGCAGCAAGCGCAGGGTCAAATCTTCGCGAGACAAGGAATGACTATCACAAGGTTTCATTACCGTGCATATACGCTGGCAAACGTATGGTCACTCACCTCTATGACCTAAGGATAGTGAAGTAAGACCGCGATGGGAGGTGTGCGGCAACTGGCCGTGCGTGACCCTCGAGGCCCTTGAGAGAATAAGGTGGGCCATGACCGCGTTTCAGTTTGTTTTTGTTTTTACATGTCGGCACAGCCGGGCCGTCACCGCGTCATAGGTCGCTGACTGCCCAATATAGAATCCTAACTTGAAATTAAATAGTAACACTGCCCTCGTTGGCACATAACAACATTCGACACAGGACCAAGATTCCACACTTAACACAGCATACAAAGTACAAAAAATAGAACTGTAGATCCTTTCAAGAAACTCGAAGTATTTGCCAGTGGGAACGAAACCTTACTGACCCTAGTACTGGAGGGGTTTTGATATCCGGGTTAATAAGGCCGTTTGTATGCCAGCGATCACAGAATTCTGAAAACAAGTGTGAGGGGAAGCAACTCGCCAGCGGATAAGATTCACTTACGCGATCACCCACTCTTCACCGGCCGTCCCAGCTCCTGCACAGACTGCTCCGTTTGTTTGTCCCTCACAGGTAGTTCCCATGGTTTCAGCGTTAGTTCCCTGTAAAGGCACGTCGCATCGCAGTGATTAGCTACTGTAATGGTGGTGTACACAAGTTGAATGGAAGACACTTACGAAATCCCCATAGCAGACTGTGTAATCAATGCAGTCGTAATTCCAAAAGGCAACCCCACAGCTGCCAAGGTACCAAACATCATAAGTCGAGGCAGCAATCGTGAAAGTTTCGGCTGGCAGTGCAAAGGAAATGGTGGGGAAGCAATGCCGTGCGCTCAAAAAGCCGTGTAAGCAAAAATTAAAGTGGGAGGCTTACAACCCAAGCTCTCCAAGTATTGGATGACAGGCACGCAGTCATCAGGAACTATCGGCTCGGTAGTCAGGTCCATGCAGGTAACGGCACCTGTGAAGACATTCCCAGTTAGTACTCGCTGCTCAAGCAGCTTCTTATCGAGTAGGCGGCTGAAGTACCACTCACAGTTGCCAGTGGAGCAAATGTCGCGTTCCTTAATGGTAGATCGTTTGGTAGCATTGCAGTCTGATATACTACAAGTGCCAGACGCAAAACCGATGGTAAAGTTCTGGAATGTGACCGTGGTGTTTGACGTGGGGAGAGCGCAGCTGTCAAGGGACGGCATTGTACCAGTGGCTGTTCGTGGCATTACTATGATGCGGAGATGACGCGAGGTATGCGGCGGCAAGCTTACTTGGGCCCCCTCTAACGAGAGTCAAGGAGAAAGCAAAAAATGACGCAGTAGCAAGACTCGGAGCGAGCTTCATGATGGTGCTTGCGGTCTGGGGTGAGGAAGTAGGGGGGCCAGAGGTGTGAATAACGCACAGTTGAGTATTAGGATTAGATTCGACAAACAGATACAAGTGCTACTTGCATTGGTGCGCTGCATTCTCGCCAAGCCTGAAGATCGCCAAGCCTGAAGCTTCAAAGTTCAGGCTCGTCACGAGTCGTCAGTCACGGCACCTAGACCTCGTAGCATGTGATTCGCACGGACTCGGACGATACTGGCTTTCATCTGGCTCTCCTCCGTTCGGACCATCCGTGACTGCGTCTCCTCAGACCTACTCCTTTGGCCACAACTCCTCTCCCTTTCATCTCCAGTGAGGGTGTTGTTCCGAACAGGGGCCCAACTTGCAACGTGTCGCACACATTGTGCGTGACATGGGTTGACAGCTGTCAAGGTGGCGCACATTTGCGCCGTGGCATCGGCCAGCAAAGGTGGGCGATGTGTGTGAGGTCGACAGCTAGCTAGGCTTGAGGTGAGGCGAGCAAGGAACTGAAAGGCAGCGAGCAAGGAGAGAGACAAGAGGGACAGCAGAGGTGTGGACATGTCAGATAGCAGTGGCGGCCCGTGTAATTCACATGCAATGCATGGATGCTTGTGTATTCAGTTCCTACGACTTCCCATAATATGGCCATATATGGCCATATCAATTTGACGGGCATCCGTCAAATGGTCCCTTTGAGGCTTGACGCGCTTGACGGTCCGGGGCCCGTAACCGTATTACAGCCTATTAATTTACAGGTGTAAGAGTAGTCCAGGGGTGTTTACCTGAGCTGTATTATGTGGCGAAGTTGGCCAATATTTATCACAGTGCCCGAGACCATGTCCGCCCCGCTCATCCCGTATCCCAATGCTGAACTAACTTGAGATCAAATGATAATAACATTGTCCTCGTTGGCACATAACAACATTCGACACAGCACCAAGATTCCACGCTCGATACAACATACAAAGAACAAAAAAGAGAACAGTAGGTCCTTTCAAGAAACTCGAGGTATTTGCCAGTGGGAACGAAAACCTACTAACCCTAGTACTGGAAGAGGTTTTGATATTCCGGTTAATAAGGCCGTTTGTATGCCAGCGATCACAGAATTCTGAAAACAAGTGTGAGGGGGAGCAACTTGCCAGCGGATAAGATTCACTTACGCGATCAACCACTCTTCACCGGCCGTCCCGGCTCCTGTACAGACTGCTCCGTTTGTTTGTCCCTCACAGGTAGTTCCCATGGTTTCAGCGTTAGTTCCCTGTAAGGGCACATCGCATCGCGGTGATTAACTGCTGTAATGGCGCTGTACACGAGTTGAATGGAAGACACTTACGAAATCCCCATAGCAGACTGTGTAATCGACGCAGTCGTAATTCCAAAATGCAATCAAGCAGGTGTCAAGCCACCAAACATCATATGACTGGGCAGCAGCCGTGAAAGTTTCGGCTAGCAGTGCAAAAGAAATGGTGGGGACGCAATGCAGTGCGCTCAACAAGTAGCGTAAGCAAAAATTAAAATGGGAGGCTTACAACCCAAGCTCTCCAGGTATTGGATGACAGGTACGCAGTCGGCAGGAACTATCGGGTCGGTAGTCGTATCCAGGCAGGTAAGAGCACCTGTGCGGACATTCCCAGTTAGTTCTCGCAGCTCAAGCAACTTCTTATCGAGTAGGCGGCTGAAGTACCACTCACAGTTGCCAGTGGAGCAAATGTCGCGTTCCTGAATGGTCGAACGTTTGGTAGCATTGCAGCCTGATATACTACAAGTCCCAGTCGCAAAATTGAGGGTATAGTTCTGGAATGTGACGTTGGTGCTTGACGTGGGGAATTCGCAGCTGCTGTTGAAGTCCGGGACTGCTCTGCCAGAGACTGTTCGTGGCATTACTATGATGCGGAGACGATGCGTGTGCAAGCTTACTTACACCCCCTCTAACGAGGGTCAAGGCGAGCGCAAAAAAGGATGCAATAGCAAAAGCGACCTTCATGATGGTGCTTGAGGTCTAGGGTGAGGAAGCAAGGGGGCCCGAGGTATGAATAACGCACGGTTGGGGTAAGGCATGAGTGCGAACACGAGGGTATTTATATCGTCAAACCCCTAGGACTTAGGAAAGCACAAAACTTTGACATCCAGGTCATGTCCTGACCCCCCCAGACACTACCCATTGGAACCCTTGGTTCGTCTGAAATGCGCAGTGCGCAGTCACCAGAAGGGGAAGGTACTGCCTCATGCAAACCGGTACCTGATCAACAGCGCTGTGTGGCATTGATAACGAGAAAAACCTCGCCCTCGACTGACATACCGCTGATGGTGGAACATAAAGTAAGGGTACAAAGATGAGATGATATAACCCCTATCTAGATGATTATTATGTCTGTTTCCACCCAAATAGGTTTAGTCTTATCATGGTGTTTTATCTTGGACGTTGGACGAGGGACGAGGATGACGCAGCGGGACGCGATCATGAAAATGGGAACGCATCCATCAGGCGTTTGCAGTGCTGAGTTTGAATATTTTGAATCCCAATCCCCCTTGCGATACCTTCGGATTTGAGACGGGTGAACGATGGTCCTCTCCGCTTTGCAACGCCAGACGCCAGACGTGTCTCAAAGACCCACGCAATGCACAGAACTGCCACCATTGGTCGAGACTGACGTGAGATGTTCATAAGTCCCTCTCTACTGGTAGTGAATGTGTGTTGTATTCAAGTCTGCGACCCTACTGTCTCAACTCGGGAACGGGACGCCACTGGTAAGTGTGAGATTACACACAGTACCATACTTATCAATTCATTTGCAACGGCGTTCTTTGACAAGGGATGTTGACAGATTGCGCCGGCAATCATGGGACTAGACCAGTGATCCGAGTAGGTGCAAGTGCTCTTCTGAATTCCCAATACCACGACGGCTCCGAGTCGTTTACGAGAGATCGTCTATCCTTCTGGGTCCAGCCTTTTCAACTGGAAAGTGTAGCCTTGTCCTGACGCTCGCTAATAATCTATCACAGCACCCCTGTATATCTGGTCGACAGCGCCCATAATCACCTCGACCTGATGACTGCCGCATTGTGCTAATTGTTTCGACCATCTGGCTGCCTGCCTACCAGTGCAAACCTCTTTCCGTTGGGAATCCGATGTATGGCCGAACGTTCCGTGTTCATCTCCTGCTTTTGGTCAGACCTTTCAGCTTGCTGGCTCCTCAACGTGTTTGCCTGACGTACTGCCAGCCCAGGCACCTGAGACGGTGACTCATGTGTAAGGCCCTTCCGTGTCATACCGCATTATGTGGTTTCTCGGGGCTATGGGCTCATGGAATACTATCTCATTCGCGCTCATTCATTGGATGCAGATACGACGGGTAGGTGCCACATAATTTCTTTGCATATGTCTGCGGGGCATGAGAACAGGGGTATCACCCCATTACAACTACTACACCACGGCGCTAACATGGATGGGTGATCGGAGTAATGAGCGTGCAAGTAATCCGTGGAGCTTACCGACCTGCTGGCCTCCACGTGGTGCGACTTTGAAATTGAATCATAACGCGGGCGGTCTTCCACTGCTTGGCGAAACTAAAAATTAGGAGCTGCCATTGAATTTTCGCAGCCAGCAGGGAAAAGGAGGGAGATCTCCCAGCCCCTACTTGACCGTGTCGTAAACGCATATCGCAAAAGTCAACGAGGGTGGGCTCCGAGTCCGTTGCATTCTGCGTCGTGTTATTCGCAGCTCGAGATTTCATAGGGCCTACTGCACAGATGTCAATTCAAGGACTTGTGGAGCGCATTGACCATGGAAAGTCAGAGGATCACCCACTTGCTGATTCAATGCGATCTAGTCACTAATATACGCAAAGTCTTATTGCCACGAGGCTCACTGAACCCGGCAGGAGAGGATGAGACTCGGAACTACGGGATCGCGCTGCCTTCACTTCCAGCGCAAGCGTGAATTTCACCGACAACTTGGGCCAAACACCACTACACACGACAACAAAAATAAAGGAAATATGATACCACACAACTGCCACTTGCGTCTCGTTGTCTAGTATTTCGTAAAGACTGGCTCGGTGGGATGGGAAATCTGAAACAATGCGTCGAGGAAGTGTGCAGGAGGGGTGGATCAGAGTCCTTAGCTCGGAATGTGGCAAGTCCCGGTGATCAAGCGTGGAGTACTATCGCTCGCTTGTGATTTGGAGCCTGATTGGCCCTGTATACAAGTTCTAACGGGCTAGGGGTAAGTGTGATGATCCTTAAGAACGAGTTGCGCGCGCCGCACGGAGGTACTGGAACAGAAAGGTGACCCGGCGTCTGGGGTTAATAAGTACAAGGTTAAATAAATCACTACTAAAGTCCGAAGGATCATCGATCATTGCCTCGGTCTATGCGTGCGCACTAGCAGGACAAAAGACTGAGGTATCTCCACCGAGGCATATGCAAATGCAAGTGCGGGCGGGAAGGCTGTGTCGCGACGCTATAGATATCGGATCACAGGCCGGTAAATTATCATATGAAAATCGAAATCAGGAAGCAATCCGCCCGCCACTAACAAACTTGAACGACGCCCCGAGCTAAGCATGGGATTTCGACGCGCGACCATGCCCGCGCATGCTTGACTCTTGATATGTCCTCAACCCAAGTACTGTTTCGTTTTCTCAAGTCAGCATTTCTACTGCAGCGTACAGTTGAACTCCTCAAAATGTATGGCGTTGGTGGGTCTCCGAGTCCGCAGATCCGTGATCCGTGCCATCTCCGCGCTCTACACGATGCACTCACTCAACATGCCATCCTGTTCCCCGGACACCACAATTCCAGGTGTAGGACCTCTGCTGGATAAGAGTGTTTACAACGCGATCGCCCTCGGAGAAAAGGACGCGTCTAGGAGGTCTCGTGGGGGTATATCCAATATACTGTATGCTTCGAGATTGAGATTGTTCGAAGGAAAATGGGGATACCACTTGATCACTTCCATTCACTTGTAAGCCGCAATGTGCTGGTCTCTCTCAATCACTGCGCTCAGCGTGCAAATTTTACAAAAGTGGACTTGGTTTGACCCACTGGCTGGCTGTTATTGAACTTATTCGCACGTGGTCGTATTAGGCCACCAGTCACTGCACTGGGGCATAAGTACGTCGAAAGAAATAGACGCGTCCTCACTGGTGCAACCCCAGAACCCAGTGCGTATTCGACTAATCCGATGTCTACATCCTGGCGTGCTTGCCTGTAGGTAAGTTAAAGAGTAGGAAAGAATCGCGGAAGAAAGGCAGCGAGGGGAAGAAGTGAAGAAGGGTTGCATATCTCTTTAACGGCTACTTTCTCCCCTGAGTCTCCTCCGTGTAAGAAGACAACGTCAATCACCGCGACCCCGAAGTTCAAATCTACAATTCAGGAAGGCACAGTCCATCAATCCGTCTTTTTTCCATCAAAGAATACAATACTTGTCTCTTCTTCGAGAACATGGGACACCCTCATCCCGCCCGAGCGTTGCAAGTTGCTCTGCTTTACCAGATTTACCCTAACTCTCAACTTGACTCGCGTGGGATAACACAACAATTTTCCCTCGGTGATTCCTTACGTGACCTCGGGCAGGACTCGATTGACGGCGCAGAAGTCCTAAAAGCCAACGCGGGAAGGGTTCGAAGTGAAAGACCGATAACGGTAATCTTGCGGACGCGTACGCGCGGTGGGCTGCGTGGCGGTATCTATATGCAGAGGTTCGTTCGGTCGATTGCTCAAACGTTTGTGTAACTGAGCTACAATTCTCAGACCATGGATCGTACAGCATCGAACTCGCAATTTTCTCTCTCTCTTTTTCATCAGCTCTTCGCAAACAGGCGGAATCGACCCTTATTCTGAATCGTGAATTGGCACATGCAACAACAGTGAGTCACGGTCCCCGCGAAGAAATGTTTGTTACAGCAACGCGGATCCAGGCGCTGGCCCTGACCATGGCCTCGAGATGAAAGCTCCTAAGAAATGAACTAATTTAACTGGCCTGTACCGTTGCCAGCAATACTCTCAGAAGGGGCGATGTCAAATCCACGCTGTAATTGCGATATCCTTATGACTACTCCGAGTGCGGTTTCTTGGACACAACGGTGGCATGGATACTAGTCTTCCCCTTGATGGAGATGGATGGGTGCTTATGCACGAACTATGAATCTCTTGTCAGCCTTTTATGCAGGGAAATATTCAGAAATATTTGGAAGTTTCTGGTGGTGGACTTTCGCTGGTGAAGAGCGCTCGATCTTAGCAGACCTTCCTTTCTCTTCAGTGAGTAGCCTCACGACAACTCACTCGAACTCTTCTTGTACTATAGTATCTTGTTGTTATTCCCGGATGGGTGACCACCGTAGAGTATCCACCAGTATCAGAACCTTGAAATGATAGATGACGCAATTATGTCCCAATATTTTGCGGGGGGTCCTGTATAGCCTCGTCTTATGAGTTAACCCAACAACTCAATCCTTCCCATGCTTCCCACCTCGTTCCAGGCGTCGTCTCTTTCATTGAACGCCCATTGGGCCAACACAAGCTCCCCGCCTCTTTAATGGAATACTTATGGTCGAAACCCTAGGCCGAGTAGTTCAACGGATTATTCCTGTCATGTCTGTATATATATTACTTGTACAGATAAGCATCACAATCACAACCACGATTTGTGGCCATCCCTTTCAAAGTTGTCCCAGTCCGAGGAGGAACGTTCAGAGTCGCGTATCTGAACTACAGCTTGGCTTTGCGTTGTCTCACATCTATTTCTGTCCAGTGATAAGATGTGCAGTCATTAGTTCTGTAAATAGGCCCATGGACGTGACGAGAACGACGCACCCAGGGGACGAACTCAGAAAGGTCTTTAGACAGCACGCCGGGGAACTCGACGGGACGACACTCCTTGAACGCCTGCGCGCCCTCCGCGGCGTCCGCGCGAGTCGAGGACGCACTGTCCCTCGATGTTGTCCACGCCGCGCCACAGTAGCTCCTTGGTCCACGCCACGTTCGTCTGCGACCCGTTCGCGGCGAGCTCGCGCGCAAACACGAGAGCGGCGTGGGAACACGTCGTCGCGGTTCGGGAACGTCGCGTGAGAGTCCTTGCAGGAGCGGCGAGTCGGGCGAGTGCGGCCGAGCCGAGGAGGCACGGCCCGGGAGGTAACTTTAGGATGCAAATGGTCACGTGAGACATCATTATATGATCATCCGGGCAAACCCTGTTGGTTGGTTTACACTTTTTCATGCTGGCAAGTGTGCTGCACATCCCCGCGTAAGTATTCAGTCCTCCCTGCTATTCTTAGCGTCTGAATGTACCGCAGAACTGGACCAACCTGGGCAACCTTTGCCAAAGCCGCGGGTGGACAGGCTGAACAACTCTGTCAGTAACCCGTTGAATCTTTACATCTTTCTCATCCCGCATATCATTGAACTTTCCTGTCAGGTCGGCCGTAGATGTCCCATACGGGACATGCAGATGACATCAATGATGAGACGCCACTACTCCGGGTCAATGATGTGCCACGAAAACCAACGGCGTTGCCCACATCCCAGATCTTGATCATATGCTCCGAGCGGCTCTGTCTTGTGATCGCATTTAGTTCCATCAATCCTTACATCCCTCAGGTAAGGGAAATGTTCCTTACTCGATATGTAATGCACCTCGGTAACATCGCTATCAGCTGATCAGCGAGCTTCCGATCATTGGTGGCGACACTCGGAGAGTAGGATACTATACTGGGATCATAGTACGTCTCCTCAGCTTTCATTGGTTGAAATCGTATCGAAAGATGTCACAGATGTCCCTATATTTCGCTGCTGAAGCTGTAACCGTTCTGCAGTGGAACCGTCTTTCTGATCACATTGGGCGAAAACCCGTCTTTCTGTCCGGCATTCTCGGCACAGCCCTTTGCATCACCCTGTTCGGACTCTCGCCTTCTTTCTTGGCACTTGCCCTTTGGTGCGTTGTTGACATACTGGCGGTGGGAACTTTTCCGTTCGCTAACTCGGTGGTCACAGTCGCTGCTTGAGTGGCGCGCTAAATGGGAACGTTGGAGTCGTGAAGAGTATTCTGGCAGAGATCACGGACGAAAGCAATGTAGCCCGAGGGTTTTCCTTACTCCCATTAGTCGCGGCCATAGGACAAATTATAGGGTCTGGCATGTTGCCCAGGATTTCTCTCTTCCCTCTCTGATTTTTGGCCACCAGTCCTTCTATGGGTGGTATCTTATCACGGCCCCAGGATCGATGGCCAGGCCTCTTCTCACACTATTTTTGGTCTGAATATCCATATTTCCTTCCGTGCCTGGTTGGGGCTGCCATCTCTCTCGTCCAGTTCGCCATTACTGCGTTATTCTTGAAAGAGGTTGGCTCTCTAGTACTTTCATGGAGCACGGGATTGATTTGTTACCAAGACAGTCGGTCAAAACCCATCAAGTAGAAGCCCAGCCATACCCTCGAGAGAAATTGAACAACCTCCGCCAATGCTCTCACTGCTTACAAGGCCAGTCCTGACGTCTGTCGCTAATTACGCAATGCTTGCACTGCTTGACATGGCTGCACTGGCGCTTATTCCACTTGTCTGGTCAACTCCAATAGAATTGGGTGGACTGGGTATGAGCCCGGCGTCTATTGGACTATGGATCTCCGTGTATGGATCTGCGAGTGCGGTCTTTCAATACGCACTTTTTCCACGTGTTGTCGCTCGCTTCGGTCCACGGCGTGTAATCACGACTGGTTTCGCTTCGTTTTCCATGACATATGTCCTGTTTCCGTTGGAGAACATTTGCATGCGTCACACCACCAACGGAGACACACGGTGGACTGTCTGGCTCCTCATCGTTCTACAGCTCTTGTCAATCTCGATCTGTGACATGGCATTTAGTAAGTACCTAGTGCTGATAGCTGACGAAAACTGTTAATGGTGGGGACACGGATCTCTGACAGGCGCAGTTTTCATGTACATTTCTTCGGCCGCGCCGAATAAGCGGTCGCTTGGCGCTACTAACGGTCTTGCCCAAACGGTAGTCTCTATCCAGCGCACGATTGGACCGGCAGCTGCGACAGCATTATTTGCCTTTTCTCTAGAAAATAATATTATGGGAGGGAACTTTGCCTACACGGTACTAATTCTCTTAGTAATTGTTGGGTTGTTTGCCTCTGTACAACTTCCGAGCTCTACTTGGGGCCAAAATGACAACGAGGGTTGAGTGGAGTTTGGGAAGGCTTGCGATTCCATGGAACCATTCACGCCGACTCTGAGATCGTCTACACACAGCAGTATGTGTAACGACTGTACACAATGTCTCCACTGATTTCGCCCGAGTCGGAGTGGGGGAACGACTGGGTACCTAGTGAGATCACTTTTCCCAACGGGCGAGCATACGGACGCACCGGAAAGTCTACGGGCACACGACATAGTAGCTAAAGATGAAAGGAAGGTAAAGAGAGGGAGGTGGTGATGGAAGAGGATCGACATGAGAGGGATGGATGAGAGCGCAAGTCCGAGAAGCAACTAAAGGAAGAACGAGAACAAAAGCAGTATGGTGCGATTTCCAGAGCGGGGAACAAAATACAGACGAGAAGAAGAGGGTTATGTACCCGCAATCGCGTCACGGTCGTGTTGACGCGAGGCGAGGCTGTGGGTGAGGCCACGAGAGCGTGCGCGATGTGTCAGTGACGTGGGTAAAGGGCTTCGTGAGGCGTGGACGCGTGTGAGGGGACCCATGTGAGGCGTCAGAGTAGGGCGAAGGATTGCGCGGACGGACGAGGTGTGGGAAAGGGGGGAGGGAGGACATGGAGGGGTGCTTGCGGAACGAGGATCTAGCGGAGATGGTCGAGCGAGGGCGGACGAGGAGGAACAGGGGAGAACCCGTGCGACAAGGAAGGGAGGGGAGGGGGAAACGATACGAGGAGAATCGGGAAAACCTCCCCACGCTAACCAGCCATAGAGCCGGGTGAGTTATTGATACTGACGCTAGCGAGCCGCTTTGTTTCATGTCGGCGGACTGTACCGGCGTGCAGTACACGTCGACGAATCTATTAACTTCACGGGCCGCACGGGGCTGGCCCGACTCATCGACTGTGTAAGTGTCAGCACAGTCCAAAATTCGTCAAAGGGTTGGGCCTGTCAAAGGGAAAAAAAGTGAATAACCAAATCGGTTCTACCAGCTCGTAGGGGCGTTTTCTAACTTGTGGAATTTCGCCATGCCTTACTATATGCAGGGTGTCGACGTTTCTTTTGGGTTTCTGACACCTCGCATCTTTAGTTTTTACCTACCAATGAATTGTTGGTCATGCGTTAAGGTTGTGGATCGTGGGCCCCAATAAACCACAAACCCTGTCAATGCGTAACCTGTGGTCACACCCAAGTGAAAACCTACCTCAGATCCCGAATTCGCAAGGATGTACACGCCACATTCGACAAAGAAATCCCGTTCAGTTGGTCCAACAATCCGACTGCTGTAGTTGTCGGATCATGGACGCCTGTTTGTGCACGCTTGAATAGCTTGCGTGCCGCTTTGTGCTGTCTGCCGTCTCCACAATTTCTTTTTTTTTTTCTTTAAGGCGCGACAATACAGGTTCGCGGTTAGTCTGTGTGCTTTTTTTCGTGTGGCAAATCACCATATTCATTTCGCGGAAACACGATAAAAGAGGTCTAGAGTGGACACACCCTCCCGTCGTAAACCCCTGTCCCCCCTTGTTATCAGCACCAATAAACCTTCCTTCTATCCTATACCCTCACACCTCGCGTTGAACGTGAAATGTCTCTCGATATGGTTAACGATGTGCTGGACGTGATGGCAGTAGATCTAACTGACAACGGCT
>Ga0307510_10005625_pt1 | contig 14942 bp, 23 predicted proteins | sample 12_EM_MG_FD_207224 | JGI IMG/M metagenome (GOLD analysis project Ga0307510, IMG submission 207224) | Populus trichocarpa ectomycorrhiza microbial communities from riparian zone in the Pacific Northwest, United States - 12_EM | ecosystem: Host-associated > Plants > Roots > Unclassified | place...
CGGCGGACCTGTTTCCACCCAATCGTGAAGTAGTTTTCTCCTTTGGGCAATTTTGGGCCAGGCCGCGGCTGTTGAAATACAACTGTGGTTTTGTTGTCAGCTCTCCAGATGTTCTGATTAAAACAGAGTAGGGAAATGATCACGTACACCACCAGATACCTGTCAAAACCCCATATGCGGTCGACCTTCGAAATCATCGATGGGCGAACGTCATAAATGAGGTGCAGCGTCATGGAAACTCACATCAAGATGACATAGTTGTTGACTTTGCTTTTGCCGCTGAGGGGAAGGAGGAGTGCTAGATTTAGCAGCAGTACTGTGACGTAGCCGACAGCGCCAGTAGCCTGAATAAAACATATGCCATCACCGACAGGAGGGCAGAAAGTTAGGCACGTACCAAACTAAAACTACTGATCCTGCTCTTCTCCAGACTTTCTGCTTGTTGACACGCTTCCGCGGTTATCTCGCCTCTGTTGTACCGTTCCTTGAGTTCACGTATCCGCCGCGTGTTTCGCGCCAAGCGCGGGAAAGAAGCCGCATAAAACGCGAAAGTGAGGCCATAACAAATGTAACCAATTACATAGATTCCCATCGCAAGACCCCAACGACTTGGAGCTATATTCATGGTATTGGGCATCTAATGAATACGGAGAGCTAGGAGCTGTGACTTACACGTCAGAGTTATAGTGGAGAACATAGAGCCCCAATATATCAGGGACGACACAAGTAGCGGCCATCTACCGAATGATCCATAATCAGATGCTGGTCCGATTGCTGTGAGGATGAGCGTGATCATCTAAAAAGGGATTTCGTGACCAATGAGAAGCGGACAAATCAAGCGTGTAGTAAAGGTGAATACTGCAAAACTCATCCCGCTGGCAAGTAGGATGACAGAGCTGACGGGTTTTGTTCCGTTTCCCAAGGTAAAACACACTTCCCAGACGCACGAGCGTCCATGCAGGACGAACCTGGCCCACGGACGGGATCATACCCTGCATATGTGGCGAGTTCCTGGAATACAGTCGTAGTGGACTCTTTGGAACGTTGAGATCAATGTCGGCCCAGCTCAATGAACTGATGAACTCACGTATGGGAACTCCCTAGATCGCGTGTCCTTCAATACCCTTCCTTGGAGGAAAAGAAAATCACAGGACGCACAGCATCACCATTAAAATACACTGATGGGCTATCAGAACCACGAAGAGATGGCAGGAAATCGAAACAGCGCTTACAATAGTAACTCCACAGCTCCCGCCTGGTGACGATTGGCTCACCATGACTCGATGGGGCGACATGCGACTCATGAGATGTAATTCTGTCATCACTCTTCTTGTCGAGGACTGGGGATCCAGAGATAGAGTCGTCTGAGAGCATGATGGTATACGTGGGGGAACGACGGGGATCAGTACCACCAGATGGCCGCTCCAGAGCACCAGAGGGAAATATAAATGAGGGGAGGGGGGTCGAGAGACCTGTTATAAAAATAACTTTATATAAATACCACGAAAGTCTCCGCGTGATGCTTCTCGAAGAAACTGAGTACATGCCGTGACGACAAAGGATTTTTTCGCTTCAGGACGTGATGGGGCCCTCCTTTCAGAAGAATGGAAACACAGGGAGGCACATGCACGAGGGCCTAGGTTGGTTTGAAGCCATCCCCCGTCATGTCCTCGGACCTGCTCCACAGGAAGGAGCTAGGCATCAGAACTATCGACGTGGCCTTGCGAGCCCGGGCCATCTTCGCAGGCCCATTACAGAAGAGGGAATGAAAAACAAGGACATTTTCGCGCGTAGCATAGGTAACAACTCACGGCAAAACACTCTTCGCAGGCGGTCACGGCGACGGTAGTGACATCCAAGTTCAGTGCTAGTGTGAGCCGCGGGTCCGAAATCTGACGGATATCGACGGGATCTCATCCTGATTACAACAACTGGTCTGAGAACAGGTAGCCTGGGTGAGTTGGCAGTGGCAAGTGGCGAGACCGAGGAAAGTGACGTTATCACATAAGTGAATGAGTGGTACTTTCAAAGTTCTTGCTTCGAACGAGAATGTTCAATCTCACGTATTGTCGCCATCACCTGACACTTTTGAATTGAACTGTCGGCTAAATTTATACTCAGAGACGTGTCCGACACGGCATCAGACGGCAACATCGGCAAATACGGCATCTGTTGGCATTCGCATTTGCCTACGCACTGGCACCTTCTTCGAATCTTACCTGGCCCGTCTTTGAGATGGCGATTTAGCATGGAAACAGGTCCTTACTCCCCCATATGTCCTCTCTGGCGCGTTTGTTCCAAATATCTTTCACAAATTCACCTACGAGATGAAGATTATGGCCCCCGAAAATTCTGCATATTCTAGTAGCAGTTGGTGGAACTGGTATATGGACATTAGACTCTAAATGTCCTTCTACGGCCCCATCTTTCCTTGACATCATGTCTTTGTGCTCCGTTTTCATCTTTCTCAAAGTCCAACGCCATGCAAACGGTACATACAGTCATTGGTTGCCACCCTTTGGGCTGCAAGTTGGGCACTTCGGTTCTTTGCCTCGAGGTCTGCTGGGTACAGTAAACTGCTGCGATGTTCTAGGAATGGATAGTGACTTACATAGGCCACAGCTCCGTCGATTTGTGCCCAGTACGTGCCACGATGTCACCAGTGCTATCACAGACTTGCTCTTTCCACCCCTTTTGTGTAGATCTTGTTAGGATCGCATCCTACCTCGCTACATGCCTTCAAGTTCATCAAAGATATGGTTTCCGTAACATAGCTTCAAGATCGTCTACTCAACACCCTATTCATACATGTCACGTTTCAGGTATGTCCCGTGTTGTCGATTCTTCGTACTCGGGAATGCGTACAACAACGCACAAATACTGACTTCGCTCACCTTTTTCTATGCCAACAGTTCGTCTGTCTCCCTCATCAAGGACTCTTCACCATTACATTATTATCTCAAGCCCTCTCGTTGCTAGCACGCCGTACACTTCCCTTCGTGCACGTCATACATGGCTTTCCTGCAAGTCATGCGACACCTTACTTTATCGCTTCAATACTGCGGCGCGGCCATCATGTTCTAGACACAAAGAATGGTAGTTCTTTCTCCCTTCTCGCCGCATGATCTCCTTTCTACGTAATGCCACGGTATTCTTCCCCGACTGTCGGGGTATTTTCTCACTTCGGAGTCTCCCAGACAGGATACTTCGCAGTATTATATTCTTGGTTCCATTTCATTCAATCCAGTACAGTCTAGCCTGATCGTCGTATCCCTATCTGGCACTAAACTGCGGGGTGCCGTTGCAGTGAGCGGGGGTTCTTCCTTGGAGGTACTCATTGACTAACAATCCCTGAATCAGCCACCATAGTTAAGAGGACTTCTCTGCGTATCAAGACGACACTAACATATTCTTCATGGATCGTGCGGCATCAATCTCCCCACAGTTCTTCAGGCATCTTAACTCCACGTTTCCGAGTACACCCTTGAGAAATACCCCGCATCGTCACATGTGGCCCACTTGGCCTGTACTTTTCGGTCCTCTGGTATGCGAGTCTGTTAAGGACGTATATCGAATGGTTACACAGAAGTATGGCAAGGAGGTGAGGAATCGAGGAGGAACAGAGAGGAATTTGTGGCGTGGAAAATTTAGCGCTGCGTTGGCATACGTTCCTTCATCTCTCGGCTTGGGAAGGCGTATTGGAGAGACCTTTCTTTTGGTTATGAGCGGGAAGCTTGGTAGTGTGTAAGTTGAACCTTGGACAAACCCCGGATCTCCGAGCCATGCGAGCTTCATGGCGGCCACTGGTGACCTTACTGCTGAATGCGTGACTATTCGCTTAGCTAGCTATCTACATCGGTTCCACGCAGGGAGCCAGGGTTCCGGGAAGAAACAAAGACGTCATCTCTTCTTTGGGAAGACATGGCTACTAGCGAAGGGGCCACGCGGCATACTACCATTTTGCACAAGTGTTCTATGCGCATCCCATGGAACTGTCCAGACTTGTTCATGTTTGCATCAACATCATGTTGGAGTGAGCAAGTCAGATTGCGCTTAAGCGACAGGCTAGAAAAGGTAACCCCATTTTTCTCTTCACAATGGCGCCCGCCACGTCACAGTTGTTCAAAGGACAGCCATAACTGTTACCGATATATTTACTGAAAACTAACTCATATGGTTTACGAGAACGAATGGTCTCCATAGCAGCAACCACTAAATTGCCTTAGCGCATTGTTTTCAGACACCTTGTCCTGTCCGTCCGAATGCCTCGCATGGGCTGTACCACGCTGCTCGCCGGCCTATCCCTCTGCATCCAGCAGGCCTTTGGGCACATCCACAGCCAAGCAGATGATCAGACTCTGGGTGTGGCATATCGCAGACAGGGACGAGAAGCCTTGCCAGGTGTTGCCAGTCTTATTGACGCATAGTTTGCAGTACGTCACATTCTCTACATCCACAATTAACCATCCCTCATGGTCAATGTTTGCACCCAAAGATATCACAACAGGTGGGAGCTCTTGGCTCACAAGCTCTTGTTCGGACTCTTCTGAACACCACATATCCCTACTCGCAAACACTTATGTTCGAGCTCTCCTCACCTGGGTTCAACTTTATGGTGCGCTAACCACGATGGAGATCACGTTCTGCATATGCACCGTCTGACTCGAAGGAGGGTTTTGCTCAGACTTTGGACCAGTTTGGATTGGTGAATTGCACATCCTCGATCACCGGGCCGACGTGATCCAGAGTTCACAGGCGAGGGTGTGAACGTCAAAGTGAGACGGTACAAATTCAGGGCTTGCTCGGCGACATGTGAGGCGCCGAGAAGTCACAGTGGAGTAACTTGTCTTCGCAGCTTGTAGGTGCGGTGTTACCAGTGCATATCTCCCTTGGTCAACATTTCAGAGCGTGATCCTAGGCTAGGATCTCGCCTTACCTTTCACGTTGTTGATCACAGCGGAAATGAAATAGGATTCGAAGGAAAAGGATACAACCACACTCTCTATGTGACGTCTCTGCCACTTCTGGAAATGTTGTATACGGGGTGACTTACCGATGGTAAGATTATGATAACCAGAACCAAAAGGTTCTCCTAGTTGGTGTCATGGATCCATGAAGGTATCGGCATCTCCCAATGGTTAGTGGTCAAGGGCTAACCATCCTCTTCATGACTTCGAAAATTGCCGTTTGGGCCGTTTGGTAATCCCAGTCAGACGCAGCCTGAGTCAGCGGCATCCCGCAGGTCGCAAGAAACATAGATGACTAGTAGAAACTGACTCTATTAGATTGATCATAACTGTGGTCGAATGGCCTACTGTCAGTTCGTGATACTGTACGTCAGTGGTTAGCGAATGACGACCAACATATCTACAATGCACCGCAAGTGAAGAACGCAAGGAAACCGAGAGTATAACATGAAGATACGTTGGATGTCGTTCCCAAAGTCTAAACATCATAAGATATCATTGTCCAATAATCAGGACCTTAGAAGCTTGACGTTTATCAAGGAGTCAGGGAAGGAGACGCCGCATCCATCACTCAGATGGGCTTCCTTGAGCCACCGACACCCTATCAGCCCCTTCAGTGCTTGAAGGACAGACCGCTGTCCCCACGGTGTTCCACAGCCCACTTGGCGGCTGCGCGTCGCCCTTTCGGCACATCTACACAGGACCAGATAACGAGACTTGCGGAGGTACAGAGCGCAAACAAGAACGGGAAACCGTCCCAGTTGTTTCCCGACTTGTTGATGATCGTCTGGATCACGTTCGGGCCGATCATCGATGACGCGCGGTTCGACAGACCGAATAAACCAAAGAACTGGAAATTTCCCCATTTGTTGGGCACTGCAGGGGATAAGGGTTCGGCAGGACGCACCATGTTGTCGAAACCGGGTGGAGAGAGCTCCGCCATCATAGTCTGTGAGAAAGCGTAATATGGGGCCTGAAAAAGCCCAAACACGACGTTGTAAGCCCAGAATTCCCACGCGTTGTGAAACCTAGAGACGACGTCGTCGTCAACTCTGCAAAGTAAGACGGCACTGGAAGCCCTACCCAAACTTGTTTGTCCAGATACCAATCATACCCCATAATGGAATTAGGATCGTCACGACGTTTGTCACAACGAACTGAACGTCATAGATATCAGTGCGTTCGCGAGAGAAACATATGGTAGTAGCTGTACCATCGTCTTCGTGCTGATCTTCCAATAACGCTGTATGTACCAAAAGCCAAGCGTGCTTGCAGTTGAACAAATTGCTTGCGCGAGGCCAAGATAAGTGTTCTGCAAGAACGAGAAGGCGAATTTGTCATTCTGGCAAATAGACACCAGAGTGCCAGTTGTATTTAAGCCCTGATCAAGGCCGAGGATTATTGGGTCAGATTGATACCACACCAGACGGAGAGGATGAGACGCACATCTGCAAGGAGGAAGAAAGCAAACAGGTATATGAATGTGTAAGGCAGTTTCTTGTATTGCCTCAAGGCCATCCATATCTAGTTGGGAATAAGATACAGTATCGAGGAAAGCAGATAGAAGTTGGGTAGGTACCTGCTTCCAACCAATCGTGAGATAGCTCTCTCCCTTTGGAAGTTTTGGCCCTGGCCGAGGCTGTTGATATACGACTAGCGGCCCATCATGAGTTACCGAGGCATAACGGCTGACACAAACGTTAGAGAACACGAACACCACCAGATCCCGACCAGGACCCAGTAACCATTGGTCCTTAAATCAGGGTGTGAGCAGACTTTTGGTCGTATGCGGTACCGTACAGTTCTCACAAGACGAGGACATAATTGTTGACTTTCGGATTATCTTGAAGCGGAAGCAGGAGCGATAGGTTGAGAGCCAAAGTTACGATGTAACCGATGTTGCTGTGAGTCTGAAAGACCATATTACCGACCAAAAGGGCTATTGGCAGCCACATGAGGCACTCACTGTACTGATATTGCTGATCCTGTTCCTCTCGAGGCTCTCTTCCACCACATAGACTTCTGCAGATATCTTACCACGGTCGTACCTCTCCTTGAGATCGCGAGAATACTGGGTGTTTCGAGCTAGTCGAGGGAAAACTGCGGCGTAGAACACGAGTGTGGCCCCGTAGGAAACGAAACTGATCATATACAGGGCCATTGCAAGGCCCCAGCGGTTTGTGGCTATAGGTCATGGGGCATAAGTGTACACCTCGACCGATGCTCTAGACGGGGTCACCTACACGTCAAACTCATGCTCGCAAATTGGGCTGCCCAACACATCAGGGTCACCACCAAAAGCAGCCACCTGCCAAAGGTCCCGTAGTCAGCTGCAGAACCTATTGTCGTGAAGATCATTGTCATGATCTGGAATAGCAGATGAATAAACGGGCCTAATAGGTGTACAGAGAAAGAGACGCACTGCAAAACTTGTCCCATTCGCGATCAAGACGACGGAGCTCACCGACTTGGTCTCGCTGCCCCAGGGCAGGACGCATCTACCCGACGCATCGGCATCCAGACAGGATGAACCTGGCCCACGGATGGGATCGTATCCTGCAGCAGTGGCGAGAGACTGAAAGAGTGTCAAGGAGTATCCTGTAGCGTGTCATCGGTGTCGGTGTCAATACAACGTCTGCCCTGATAAACATGACAGTGAGGACACACCCATGGGTCCAACTCCCTGGATACCACCCACACGCATCGAATTCTCAATAGCCGTCCCAACATTAAACAAACTAATCGACGCACATTGTCTCCGTTGTAATACACTGGTAACAAGTTGTGAGCTAAGGACAAACACGTGGAGAACATGAATAGTACATACAATAATAGCTCCATAGCTCTTTCCTGGTCACGATAGGCTCATCAGGGATCGGTAGAGAAAAAGGGGGAATATCCATGGGAGCCTCATCGTCCTTTCCGACAACAGAGTGGACGCGCTCCGGAGTACTGGCAGGATGCCCCGTTCCGGTTTGCGACATTGTTGAATAAGAACTGGATGATACCCCAAGTATCAGAGGGTCATATAAACCCTGACCCTGGGAGAGGAAGCGAGGTCTTGTGGTGACATTCCGCATGTCTACCCGGCTTCTCTGCCATCGAGAGATAGCGAAATTGTACAATGGTTTGCCGTTCAGTTTGACCTTCTCAACCCGCGGAAAGGCCGTCCTCCTCCGGGCCGGGAGGCACGACGGACCGGTGTGTAGCACAAGTGCTGACTTTGAAAAATCAAAAGGTCTGCTCAGCAGACTCATGCAGCCTGACGATGCCAATTCTGCTATTCACTGCTTTCGTCGTCTCCAAGGCTCCATCTGAAAGGCTCCGCACCCCACGGAATCAAACGACCATATCTCTTATAGAATAGTTGGCCCACGCGGACTGTATGGCGATCCAGCAATGGGATGCAGGAGCACATCAAAGAGATGACCGCGCTCTGCGGTGAACTCTTCACCTCGGATATCTGGGAAGATTTTGGAATCATGGCTATGACAGTACTGGCTTCTGCTACTGGCCAATGTGACGGAGGCAATAAACCATGTTTGGACCAGTGTATCACATCCGTATGGGAGGTTAGTTTATGCCAACCAAATTCATGCATGCTTTCCATCTTACTTGCCTACTCTCTCATGCTCCACTTTGATGAAACGCTTTCGAATGACGAGTTTGAGGAGGCGACAATAATTCTAAACAAAATCCATGGTCCCGAGTCACCTTGTACAGGAAATTCACTCGATACTTAGCAAAGAATGTCATCGTTTCTTATTCTGGTGCTTGCAGGGGTTTGTTCAACTAAGTATATGAAGCCTGAGGCCTGAGTATTCAGAGGAAGCAATTTCTGATATTCGTTCCCTTCTACATTCCTCATCTGACCAGTTCCACCCCGACCGTATTAAGCTTTTGGAAATATGGCAACAAAGCGCTTCATGCCTTTGGGGTCGAAGAATCTCTTCAAGAAGCACATTCTCTCGACTACGAAGCTGTCAACCTTTCACCATCGCAGAACCTCTACGTACCTCGAGGGGGTACTGTTGAACCACACTCTGTCATTGCCCCTCGTTCGATGGGAGCAGTGGTCACACGCATGCGGCATCTTCAAGAGCTTCTCACGGTCATTCCCCCATGGACCCACGACTATAGAGAATGCTTCCGTAAACTTGCAGAATCGTGCCGCACCAAGATTTATCTCACAAGAGACCCCACAGACACCAAAGAGGCCATCAAGTTGTCGATCGTTACGAGACTCAACTCCTCCAGGCAGTATATCATTGTGCAATGTGGTCATTTCCTTGCTCACCTTATTAGACCCGCATTCGTAAAATTGACGATCTCAATGAATCTATTGGTGTCCTCGCAGGTATCCAGCTGGACGAATACCTTGTGATATGGTAGTCAAAAACCTGATCGCTTCTTTATTGACACGCGGCTGCTCACTCCTTTGCAAACGGGGCATTCGTACCGGAAGCGAGACGGATCAGGCTTGAAACTATACAGAAATCAACGAAATTCTTCCCTTGGCAGTGGATAATAAATACATTTCATCACCCAGTTGACTTTAGACACTCATGCAAATTGGCAGTGTAGCCAGTTGGGGAATTTGCTCCACCTCTACCGTTTCAACTGCGTATGGTAGGTCTATGACAATGATGTGGGACACCATCATGTTCGCCCCGAATCTCCCCTCACAACATGGACAACTCGTGCCGGTGCCAGCAGTCTGCGTCAGGTCGTCTGATTAGGGGAATCTCAGGCGTGACAACCTCCAATGCAGAAGGGAAACCGTTGTATACCGCTGTTCAAAATGAACGGCTGGTATGACGTATCAGCCAAGGAAAGGCAATGGTGTCAGAAACTAGCTTTTATTCGTAGGGATTACGACGAGAACGGGTTGATATACAAATCGTTTCTCCGGGCCCACGGCGGAGTGTGGCAGACGGTGCGCTTTTCTTGGGCTGTCCGCAAAGAGCGGACTTCGCGGACACGATTCAGGTTGTCTGACAAGTCAGGTGGACCCAGCCACCACAATAGTTGTAGTAAGAGGTCCAAGAAAACAAGAAATGGATACATGAGTGGAGATTACACGGCCGCTACAAAAAAAAAGTGGTATTGGGATCAGCTAAACTCGGCAGTATTGTAATTACGCAGCCGTCGGAATCAATAGCCAGGCAAATTTTGATTCAACGTAGTCCTCGGCCATTGAATTTTTTTTGCCGTCCGCATAAACTGAAACGAAAGATTCTCCTCTATAACTCACACTACAGATGTTAGGAACTGCACCATCGCCTCGGGCTCATCCCAGTGGGGCTATGTTTTAGTTGTCAACGCAGCTCCACAAGGCCAACTCAAAGGGAGGGAAGGACTCACGAAGTGATTCGCACCAGGCATCTCCACGACTTCAAGCGAGCGCCCGACTTTCCCAGCTACTCTCCTTTCCTTGTATAAGCTTTCCACGGCCCACGCCGCACCAACCATCTCCCAGAGTGTGTTCTCGCCCCATACGACAACGACCTTGCACTGCGGCAGCACCCGTCCCGCGCCTTTGTCAAACAACATGCGCCGCGTCTGCTCGAACGCAAGGCTGAGCGGCATACCGTGAAGCAGTGCTTCGGAGCCCTGAATTGGGCCGGGCCAGGAGACGGCTTCGAGCGATGCGGCGTCGATCACGTCGAGGGTCGCAGAGCGGGCACGCGGGGGCGCGGGATATGGAATCGGGGTTGTATCAAGCAGAGCTGGGTTGCGTGTTCTGCGTGCGAAAGTTGAGTGCGTGTAGTATGTCGACACCCAGGAATGAAATCGTGCGACGCGTTCCTCCATCGGATACGTCGCGTCTACCAGCGGGTGGTACTTGCTGAGGGTTGGAAGCCCGAACGAGACGTGCGGAGCATCTGGGGGGACGAGTTGCGTTAATATTGAGTCGTGCGAAGCGGCTGAGACAGGGCAAATGGGAAGCGCTTACCAAATATGCAGTATGCTCGGAGACAGGGTTCGAGAGTCCTGCGAGCATCGGCCGGAAGTGCGTCTGCGTGGGCGAGGAACCCCGCCAATGGCGTGTGGGCGAGCGACCACGCTACGAGAGCGATGCCGCCGCGTTTATTCCCGTCCGAGCCGATGCTTACGGGGGGTATCTTCTCCTCACGAACCAGCCAGGCGAGAAAGATACCAATGTCGAGGCCCTGCTGAGCCAGTGCTTTGGCACGTGTCTGTAGATTTCGGCTGCCCAGCGAAGCGAGTTCAGTGTCCGTCAAGGGAGTCGAGCCTGGATAGTCCCGTCGATTGACAAGAATTAGTCGGGCTCTGTATGCCGCCGCAAACGGAAGCATCGGAGCAAAGATGCCTGTTTGCGCATACAGACGCGCAACAACAGGAAGCGGGGGGCCAGCGTCAGAGACCGCTTTTTTTTCTGCCGAGGAATTCAACACGCCTGCTTACCCGAGTGAAAACCGGTTCCGTGCACCATCACAAGCGTGGTGTAAGGCTCGCCCATTGGCAGCGGGCCAGAATCTTCGTACGAGAAACATAACGAACCATCCTTTACAGTCGCGACGGGCATGATGGCAGTGGTGGTCGAGGTCGAAAGCCAGAGAAAGGCGCCAAGTGCGATATATAGTAGCCCTTCTTCTCCATGTTTATGTGTTCTCCGTGGAACGCCACCATCACCTGGTACGAGAACCACCAAGAAAAACTTGTTGGACACCTTTTCGAGAGACGGAACACGTGAACCCTGAAGAAGGAATTCGTAGGACGTTGAAGAAGGCAAGTGTCCTTCCAAGACCAGGACATTTCGAAGGATTATCACATCATGGCTCAGAAGGGTGGGCAATGCAACCACCAATATCAGCAAGCAAATCGTTACGGTTACGTAGAGCGGGAGAGACGCATGGAACGAAGAACCTCCGAGACGAAGGTCGTAATCTAACTAAGTTAACTTACGTTCATTTTTGATTCCATAAATCAAACCCTAACCCGAATCAAACTGGTGGTCATGGGTCAACGTGACTTCTGATGCGAGATGCGGGTTCTACTCAACTAAAACGACCTAGTATAAACCGTAATCTAAAAGGCTATGTCTTCACGCTGCCTTACCTGAGTCCTCCTTCAGACTCACGATCCTGTTGAGCACCAGGTAATCTCCCTGCCTTCGCCCCGCAGGGGCATCGCCCGCCTCATCCAGGCACGCAACGCGCGCGTCCTTGTTGTCCAGAGCGAAATACGCGACTCGCAGACCCTGGAATCGCACGCACTCCTTCCCGACCAGCTGCATGCTCGTCACCGCCGGGGTGTCCGGATCCGCGGGCCTCGCCTCCGTGGCGTTCTCCGCAAGCGCGCGCGCCGTGCGCTCCGCGCTCTCGCGGACCGCCTCGCCGTACGCGCGCTTCGCGAGCGTCCAAAAGCCAACCTCGATCAGCGCACCTCTGACCGTCTCGAGGCTGTCCGGGTCGATGTCCGCTTTGTAGTTTGGCACTGCCGCGAGTGGGTTGTCGCTCTTGAAGAGCCGGTGGAAGATGCGCGTCTCGTCGACGCGCACGGGACTGCCACTCTCGGCGTGCTCTGCTACCCACTGGATGAACGCCTTTGGCTTCTTTGGAGCACTCCCATCTCGGCCGTCTTCGAGGCGGCAGATGAGCTCCGTTATATCGCCCGTTGCCGGATCGGTCTTGTACGATGTACAGGTAATAGGATGTGGTGCCTGGAATAAGCCGACCGTCTTCCCCGGAGCGAGACGGAAATAGTCCGGAGAGTCTTCGAGTCGAAAGTCATCTCGGTCGATATAGACTGTTCGCGTGAAGGGCAGCTTTGCGGATCCGAGCGAAGGTACCTTGGGATGAAGTGCCTTCTCAACAAAAACGACATAATCCTCGGACACATTCTCGAGCGTGACTTTGAGTGGCTTGACAACCATCAACAGCCGCGGAACGGTGTTCTCTAGGTACGAGCGGACTGTTTGGTCAAATCGCGCAAGTTGGATGTTCGTGCCAGCAGTTGACACGCCGAGTCCCCCCACAAAGGAGACAATTGCACCTGCAGGAACGCCGCGACGACGCAGTGCTATGAGAGTGTATAACCGGGGGTCATCCCATCCGAGAACGTATCCTTCCTTCACCAGCGCAAGGAGCTTGCGTTTTGAGGTGATCGTCCCCTCAAGGGCAAGACGACCGTACTCAGACTGGCGGGGCAGGTAAACCTCTACCGCATCGCAGAGCCATTCATACGACTGGCGGGAGGCAACAAACTCGACTGTGCATAATGAGTGGCTATACGCAACGGTCAGACCAACTGATAAACAGGGGACCGCCGAAACGACGTACGAGATGTTTTCAAAGCTATCGACCAGACAGTGCGTAAAGTCATATGTTGGGTAGATCTTCCATTTGTCCCCTGTCCGATGATGCGGAGCGAGAAGAACGCGATATGCGATCAAATCCCACATCTGCGGGTTCGGGTCATTCAGGTCCTGCTTCATGCGGAGGATAGCTTCTCCCGGCTTATACCTCCCGAGTTTCATGTTCTCGAACTCTCGCAGAGACTCTTCGACAGGTCGGTCGCGGTGGACGCATGCAGTCCGTGAACCGCCATCGTCTCCACCTCGATGAGAATGGATCTGCTCCCCTTTGCAACCGTATGAACAAGAGAAAGAGGAATAAGCGAATGGGAAACGCACCTGTACAGTGACATACATAGGCCTTATTCCTCCGCGTCAGCTCGACCGCAAGGCCATACAGCTCGTCAAAGTAGTCGCTCGAGTACGTGATCTTCCATGGTTCAAAGCCGAGCCAACGGATTATCTCCAGTATGCTCTCAAAGTATACTGCTTCCTCTGCCTCGGGGTTCGTGTCATCGTACCTCAGATAGCACCTCCCATCGTGATGTGCGGCGTAGCCAAAGTTGACGAAGACGGCCTTGGAGTGTCCGATGTGCAGGTATCCATTCGGTTCTGGAGGGAAGCGCGTGTACACCAACCCACCGGTAGCCTTGAGGTGGGCATCGCGCAGCGCCGGCGTGACCTGTGGATTCTCACCAGGCTTGTGCAACTTGCCGAGGAAACCCTCCGCAAACACCGATCTTGGGTTAGAGGGGGCAGGCGTCGAAGCAGACGAAGCCTCGGCCTCCGCAGGCTTTGCCGGCTTCGGTTCCTGTTCGCAAAACCACGTTGAATCAGCAGGGCCGCCAGCCCCACCCGCAGCCTGGGATGGCGAGAGCGTACCTTGCTCTTGGGCTTCGCCGCCTCCTTCGCACCGAACCTATCCGCCAGCGCGGATTCGACGGCGTTCTTCACCTCGAGGGGGTTCGCCCAGCGCAACGCCGGCGTGTTCCTGAGCGCCGTAATGGCCGCGCCCATGTTCGCCCACCCCGTAACGGCAGACGAGTTGACGTACTCGGCAACGGCGTTAAGGAGTGCCCCCGGGGTAATGCTGAACCCTATGGGCGTCGTGCGTGAAGAAGAAATCAGATGAGTAACGCGAGCGGGCAGATTATGGGGCTGACCAACTCCACATTCGTGATCAAACTGAGCCTGATCAACGGGCAGCGAGTGGGCCTCGAGAAATTTGACTGCGGCTGCATGTGCGGCCTCGGCGTGAGCATCCGATGGATTCGAAATCGGCCAACGCAAGGACATTGAGACGTACCGTTCACCTGATCCGTACTCTTCAACCGTCCAGAGGTGATCGCTTTGACGACGTATCCCCGCTCATCCTCTCCGATTTTCGCACCTTGGACGGCAAGGGCTGCAACAAGGCTAGCCTGCTTCTCGTCTATGCGCCCTCCCGTCAGCGCATGTCGTTCTATAAGGTCCTGAAGCAGCGCCGCGCTCTTCGCGTTCTTGGCCGCTTCGGATGCTTTGGCTTGAGTGAGGCCGATTGATTTAAACAAGTCGATGTAGGCCGCAGTCTCTGGAGATGTGCCCTTGGGTGGAGCCATATGCGTGGGTGAAAAGCAGGGAATTGCTGGCGATGCAGATGCAGACGATGATAATAA
>Ga0307510_10005626_pt1 | contig 14940 bp, 25 predicted proteins | sample 12_EM_MG_FD_207224 | JGI IMG/M metagenome (GOLD analysis project Ga0307510, IMG submission 207224) | Populus trichocarpa ectomycorrhiza microbial communities from riparian zone in the Pacific Northwest, United States - 12_EM | ecosystem: Host-associated > Plants > Roots > Unclassified | place...
CGGCTCATGGTCGGCTTGAGCCATTTTTTTTCAACTTTTTTCTTTATTCTGTTATTGTGCATCTGGCAGGCAGCAAAGGCCGCTATGAAGCTATTTACATGTGACATAAAGTAATAATCATGGTGTATCCACGCCTGCACCGTTGTCCCCGCTTGTGTCCGCGCCCGCACCGCTGTTCCTGCCTGCGTCCGCGCCCACGCTGCTGTCCCCACTACTGCAGCTAATACTACCACCTCGTAGATGGGGGAATATGGCTGTGATGGTATAAACCTAACAGAAGGTGAAGAGTACCGCGCGCCCTGACGCTCCTCGGACGGATAACGTGAGGTTGATGAGGTGGGAAGAGACGTGATATTTGATGTCGACAGCGAGAAAATCAGGCTGATGTTGACGAAACGAGCGTGTGGCACCATAAATGGCGATATGGTTAGGCTGGCCGTCAAGTAGGCGGATGACAAGCATCTGGCCAACTTGATTGAGTGACGAGTCGCAACGGCCCCTGAAAGATGGCCACGCGCTGCGGATCCTGGTCGAAGACAGCCTCGATATCTTCCGACGCCCAGAGAGAATCCTATGATACAATCAGTTAGAACTTATGCTTCGTTGATAATCTTATGTAAAGCCATACCTTCTTAAACCAGACCTCGAAGTTGCTGTCCAAAATTGGGATGAATGGCGCAGGCTTTTGGCCCGAACGCTGCGCGATGTTGAGGAAGTATGACTTGTCTTCATGTGCCAAGAGCTGCACCCTTGCAAGAGGATACTTCTCGAAGAAAGTGGTAACGAACGAGGAAGGCTGGTCAAGGCTAGTGTAAGATTGTAAAATGGAGGCCTTCGGCCCACCACCGTTAACGCCGGCAAAACACTCTTCAACTCAGCGCAACCAGTCACCCGTGAGGTTACGTAGAGAAAGATCGAGCCAGCGGTCTTCGTGGGCGACGTACATCAAACGTATGAGGCGGAGAACGGCAACTTGAGCACGGAATCGTCATACTCCTTCCAGAGCATCAGGGCACGGTTGTTGACTTTATGAATAGGCTCTCCGAGCTCGGAGCGCACAGTGATAACCCCACCAGTGTCCTTCACGTACGTACCCTCCCACTGCGAATCATCTACACCGGCTGCAGATCCTTGACGGACGGTGAGGTGTGACCTCCTTGGCAACCATGACGCGAGAAGCGAAGAGGAAACCATCGAAAGGCATTGGCTCCACGCCGAATTCCTTCGACCAGTCCCCGGTAAGATATGGCCAGGTATCGTCTGAACCACCGAAGCCGGAACCTGCAACAAGAACAATATTGTCATGACGACGAATACTCGAGTAGGTTGCGATAATGGGTTGATGGAAATCTTCAAAGGAGTGGTGGCCGCCAGCACGGCCACCGGTCCACTGCATGATAATGGCAAAGTCTGGATTTGCTGCCGCGATGTTGACGACCTGGTGAATACCGTCGATTGAACCGGGCTTGAATGCGACATGACGAATACCAACAGACTTGAGAACACCTATGATTTCAGCTGCCTTCTCAGTCGTTGGGTGGCCAGCTGCTACACAGAGCCCTTCAATTGGGAGGCCCGAGCGTCGCATTTCTTGCCATAGCGGGAGCTGGAAGGAGAACTGACGTGGATTAATGTATAGAGAGTTAAGGGTCAGCCCCATGCCAGGGGAAATTTTCCCTGAATTTCTGTGACCTTGGCACGAACTGGTAGCGCGGGTATGTGGTGTGGAGCCGGGACGTGGGTATGGACAGCGGGGGTGGTGGTGAGGGAGGTGCGGTTGAGGTTGAAGGCGAGAGGGGTGAGGGGTGGGGGGCATGCAGTTGCGGGCGAGGGTAGCGTAGGCGAACGGCATGCGACCCATGCGATCGCTACGCGCCAATCGTTGACTCTGCCTGTGAAGTCCGAGGTGGTGTACTTGCCGCTCGTTTGGTATGGGAGGTTGTTGACTGGGTTGAAGACATGGGGGCGCAGCGAGCCAGTGGATGTGGGTTCGCGCGGGCGGATGGCGAGGGAGGGGCCTCGCGCAATGGTGTTGCCAAAGAGGAACGGTGCGACACCAAGCACGGCGTGCAACGCCATGGGTAATTCATCGCGATGGTGAGCACGGCATCTATGTCGGCGGAACTCAGATAAATCGAATGTGAAGACAGAGAGAGAGGAGGGGACGGGACGCACTGATGCCCTGACCAGCAAAGGTCTTCATCCGGCTTGTGCCCAGGCTCGGGCTCATCCTGCTTCCGCTTGGTTAGATTCGACGCGATTGCCACCACTGCTGGCCAGTAGGGTCTGAGCATGTGAGTCTGCGACGTTGTTCATTCAATATGTGGGCAAGACGCTGGAGGGGAGATGATGGAACGAACTCACAGTTCCAGAGGACAGGACTGGCAATTGGGTGGCAGTGGCGTCTCGCACAGGGCCATTGTCATTGCAGCACATTTTTGGAGAAGTGTCGATGGGTTGTCGAGGGTGTCCATGGTCGACTTGGTTGACTTTTGGTCGCGGCTAGAGTCGAGTCGACGACCAGGATCGGCTCGGTCAGCCAACCAGAAAAACAACCCGCTTCCGCTTGTGGGTTGGCTATTAGCTGAGTCGTGGCAACACTAATCCTGCTCGTATTTCTTGCGGGCATTGTTGACGTGAGCTTCCTGGGCCTGCTTCGTCTTGAACTGCTTCTCGATTGCGGCTTGATAGTCCTTACGATGTTGGGCCTGGCGAGCGACAAAGGCGGTGACGGGATTTTCGAGTTCATTTCGAATCTGATGTGCAAGCTGGATGTGGAAGTTGGACTGCTTTCTGTCTTTTGTCGCAGTGTATCGAGCGAGTTTCGGAATTCGCTTGACGAGGGATGTTAATAGGGCCTAAGGTTTTCGGTAGATAGAGACACACCCTATCTCGTCCCTTCCCAATGCTAGCTTGGCGAATTTTGCGAGCCTTTTTGCGCATTCCTCTTCGATAATGGCCCTAAGGGACGAAATAAGTAAAGTTGTTTGTAAGCGGGTCAAAGCGAGGTACCTCTCTTTCCAAAAATTACGAAGTTCTTCCATGGTCCTAGCGGCGCCTTGCATTCTCGCGAATAATACGTCAGCACCAGTTGCACTTGGACCCCAGAAGGCATTACAGAAGTCAAGAGAGCGAGGAGTAGGATCCAGGGACTCGGCAGGGGGCCATCTCTGGGATATTTTGAGAGGGAAGTTGTGGAAGCCTGTCGTCTACCGGACATGGCTGATGGTAGGTGGGTCCCAGTTTTTTTTTCTTACGCTTACAAACTGCTTAGTAAAGTAAAATATTTTTTGTAAACGATGTCCCTACTCCCTAGCGCGTGCGTAGTAGCGTACATGTACAGTACACATCTCTACGAACTAGTACGAACTACGAAGAATATAGACAAGCTACTGTACAGTGTACAGGAAGGAGGTCAGAATCGGGAACGGCTAGCGAAACAATGTTCGGGAGTATAAATTTGGAAGATGGCATATGGACCTTGGGGGCGACTCAGCCGAGTGAGGACTGAAAATTGTTATATTCTGGCCTGAGAGCACGATCTGTGTATACCTCATCGTTAGGAATAAGTTGCTGTATGGATGTGTTGACACTTACCACGTACGGCGCTTGCGTGAAGGACTGTGTTCACGCGGAGGGACGTCACCCGTGATCTTGAAGACTCCTCCCCGAATTTTGGCACCAGCAACACCCCAATCGAATACCACGTCACCCTGAAGTCCCTCCTTCACCAAGAGATTGTCGAAAAGATGGCAAAAGTGGTCGTAGTTGGGTTTGCCGTCGAAGGAGAGCGAGCGGCAGTGCTCAAAGAACGTGCGAAACTCCAGCGGGAGCTCACGGAACAGGTCAAGTCTGGTTAATCCTTGTTTACTTTTGAGAATGCCCTCAAGCCCCAAGCCCTGCCACGGCAGAAAGCCCCACAGGAAGTAAAATAGGATGTAAGCGAGGGACTCCAGATCATCTCGCCTTCCTAGCTCTAAGCCTAGGTGACTATTGATCGATGCAAAGGCGGCAGTTCCAACGAGGCCAAGACCCTTCTTGAATGGAATGTGTGCGTGTGTATCGGGATCCCTAAATTCTTTCGAGAGCCCAAAATCGATGAGATGTACAATGTTGGCGTGCGTTCCGACGCCCATAACGATGTTACTAGGTTTGAGATCGCGGTGAATGAAGTTGCGAGAATGTATGTACTGCAAGCGACAGAGCTAGGCATCGTAGACATTAGCCTATCAGCCGTGGTCTCAGAAGTCGAATGCACCCACCAACTGCCCAGCCAGAAGCAATACAGTCTTGATCGTGAATGTATAGCGGCATTGAGCAAAGAGGTCTTCGAGAGACTTGCCAAGGCGATCGACCGCCATCGCATCGAAACCAGCTTCCGTACCAAACCAATGGACACGAGGGATACCGGTCCCTCCCTTAAGCTTTCTGTAGATACCAAATTCATCGCACAGGCTGTGAACATTTCCGTCAACGCGCTCAAGTTTGAGGACGATGTCATTTCCGGATAGAACGTCGTGTGCGAGATATATTTGATCTGTGTATCCAGGCCTGTGAGTAAAATGAGAGGGCACGATGCAATTGCTCCATACGTACGAGATGGCCCAGACACAATTTCTTCTCGCAACCTGTATCTCCCGGCTAATCGGACCAGCTCCATGAGTCGTATGGCCTTGCCGCCTTGGGCCAGACTGAATGTAGACAGATGGGTCTGATGAGATGACAGAACGCATGAACCGAACATTAAACGTGGCTTACAAAATACAGAATTGTGGCAGGCAGGGTAGAAGGTGGTAGAAAGCACCCAAAGACATGAACATGAACAATAACGTAGGCGTTGCAGCGGCGGCGTGAGAAAGCGGGTTTGAAAAGGAAACCCACACATATTTATTTACTTAGATATTAAAATAAAAAAATATTGTATTGCAGTAGGGCATTCGAACACGAACATAACTGCCAGTGGAATCTACAGCCAGCAGTGATGGACAAACCGCCAACCACAGAACCGCACTTGCGGGAGGCTGCGAAGCTGTCCCATTCGTGTATGGAGAACAGGTAGGAGACGTCGGGTGGGAGGCTCCGCGATCAGTGCATGAAGCAGAGTGCTGCGCACCCATTGTCCAGTTTGCGGATGATGGCCCGTTCCCCTCCGCCTCCGCCTTCCCTCTCTTCCTTCCTCCCTCCCCTCCCCATGTCCTCGATTAGACACACTCCCCGTCAGTCCAGCAGAGACCTTCGTCAGTTCGTCTCCATGAACCCCATGCCCTCCACCCTCCCCCTCACCATGGACCACCCCCACCACCGCCTCTGCCGATACCCCATCTCAATGGCAATGGTATTGTCCCAGGAACTCCTGTTTTGGCAGACATGCGAGGTGGGGATGAGGGAGCCTCTGCCAAGGAAGCCGAAGATGTGGACGAGGAGTTCGGGCAGGAGACGATGGACGGGCCGCAATTCACTTTTTCACAATGCCCTCGTAAAGGGAGCCAATCTCAATGGTTGTGTTGGTGGCACAAGAAAGTGTACGCTTGGTGCGCTCGCAAGCGGTGCGGAGACGACGGAGGGCACAGGGATTCGAAGACAAGTCCTTCTTGAACTTGCGCTGGAACTCCTGATGAAATGATTGACAAGGTGGGTGTCACCGGCGGTGGCTTGACCCCGAAGGTGCCCTCCTCGATGGTCAAGAGAGAGACATCGAAAGTTCCTCTACCTAAGTCAAAGATGAGAACGTTCCTCTTGCTGGAAACCTTCTTGTCGAGACCGTATGCGATGGCCACAGCAGTAGGCTCGTTGATGATACGAAGGACGTTGAGACCAGAAATTGCGCCAGCATCGTTTGTGGCTTGACGTTGCGAGTCGTTAAAGTAAACCGGGGCAGTGGCGACAGCATTGGTAACGGTGCCCTCGGTGTAAGACTGCAGTCTCTTTCATCTTCAAGAGGACCATGGACGGAACTTCTTCGGGTGACTATAAAAGGAAGGACATTAGCCCCAAATGCCGATGAATATAACTCTTTTCACTCACGAATTCCTTCTCCTCGCCTCGCGTAGCTTTTGCGCCCCGACCCCGTCCCCACCAAAGAAAGTCGTTGGTTGAACGCGATGGGATGACGTCTGAGACGGGGCAGTTGATGCCCCAGGATACCATCGAGGAGCGATTCGATATCTGTGAGCTATGTGTGAGATCCTCGGAGACAAAAGTTACAAAGACAGACCGTAGCGTAGGTGGTTAATCCACGCGGTGAGTTCGAGAGACGGTCCGGAATCCGAGATTAGTTCGCAATCCCGAAGGGAAAGCGAAGGTGCGAGGGAGGAGAGAGAGAGAGAGCAGGACAAGGGATGGTTGATGACGTTGAACACGTCGGGACTTGGCCGAGTACGGGCAAGCGCCACATGATCGAATGTGGTCGATTTCGAGACTAGCGCATCTACCAGCCTTACAGAACCTCGCTTGTCGGCACAGAGGTGGATGTATTGCCACTCAAGCAGATCTCCGTCGTATTCGATAAGTCCAAATCGAGCGCACAGGTGAGGGTGCAAAGAGCTGTGTCGACATCCCAGACGAGTCACTGGCAGGATAAGGCATGTAACACATGTGGGGGAAAAGGATCAATGTCAGGGCCATAAGACTTTTCCTAGGCAACAGGCACCACAGTAGAGGATCACGGAGGGCGGGGTATAGATGAGGATAAGGAAGAGCACGGCTGACAGGCTGACATGCCCAGATCAGCACAGCACGGAAGCGCAAAAGACGAGTAGTTCACAGCAAAAAAAAATTGCGAATTCTTCATCATGATACAACGCGATTACAAACGATGTCCCAAATTCGTGCGCACCGACCCCCAGAGCTAGTACAACCCGCTCTTATGGATAATGCCCATCACCTCATCCAAACTCTCTTGAAAGTTTCCACTGAGCAACGACTTGAGGTCAGTATCTAGGTCGTCATCGGTCATCTGCTCCTCCGACGTCACCCAACCCTCTGTGAAAGTGAGGCGCTCTTTCTTCAGATGGAACTTCAACATCTGAAGAGCCTCCATTGTGAGGGGACTCATACGATTCCTCCGCTTGGTGTCCGTTTCAGCGCTCGATGAGAAGACTCGCTCGCAAGGCACAGCTGAAGCTTGAATGGGGAGATAGTCCATCGCCATCGAGAACAACGTTGGAAAGGACGACCGGCTGACCTACACATCTTGTCAGTAAGTCCAAGCACCGCTAATATCACCACGTGCCTCCCAAAACATGAGAGGGTCGGAGACCCTGTCCGAGCATGGTGCCATCACATACGCTTGATATTCTTCCTCGACCGTTTGTTGATACTTGCCCGAAGTACTAGTACCAATCATCATGTCCGTCGGAAGCCCATATTGGGCTGCGAGTGTCATATATGCATCTATTCTTGGGGACGCGGTCTTTTTCGTGTTAAGTGATTTGTCGTCGTCGTTGTCGCGGGCAGCCTTCTCGGCTTTCTTGCGGTATTCGGTCATCTTTTAGGGGATAAGTGAGGACGAGTTTAGGGTAGCCACATATGAATAAACTCACCATTTCTCGGATCTTTTGCTCGGCATCAGAGATGTACTTGCGTTCCCAGTGAGTATTGATCCATGTCATACGAATGTTGGGATGCAGCACTGCAGATGACAATTAGCCTATTTATCTGAGGCAGGAAGACATAGACACTTACACATCGTAATAATATATGCCTGGGTGCGGTCCATGCGGGCATAGTACTTGTGAGCCCACTCCAACCCTGCTTGGGCATACGTCGCCACACGATCGTTAGGATCTCGTTGGATAATGTTGTCCCACATCGTCATGAACATTTCAAAGGCGGGAATGGACCCGCACAAAATTGGCGTGCTCTCGCCTGACATGACCTGCTGGACATGGTGCGGAGCCTGTTGGCACGATTACATCAGGATATGTCTATGTCTGATAGCCCGCTTGTGACTTACATTCAAAACGAACTCGATATCTCTCATCGCGTCCCAGTTGTGAGACGAGATCTTGTGCTTCGCCAGTTCTTTATAATTGGGGAGAGCAAGGAAGTGGTCAACAGCCTAATAAATCAATTAGTGAGCGGGCATTACATTCGGTGAAGTTTAAACTATAAAGGCATACCGGGCGCATCTCGCGAAGTCGATTAAGCATGCGGTAAACGGAATCCCACCTTGTGGGCACATCTCGCACGAGCTGCAGCGCCTTGATTTTGACAGTCTTGGGTGGCTTCCCTTCTTTGAACCACTCATTCTCGTTGCCCTGGCTGATAATATTCTGGAAATCATCTCGACGCGCACCTGATCCTCGAATGGCTCGGACCACTGCACGAGCTTGTGCTATGGGGTTAGGTGGAACGGTGTATTCATCGGACGAAGAGGAATCATCCTCGTCCTGGTCGTCCTCAACCTCATCAGGACCATCACATGCAGCACGTACTACCCGTCCAGAACAGAGGTCAATAACGTGCGCAAAACACATTATTCGACGATCATCCGCATCGAAGTCAATGTCGCGTTGTCTCAACTTCGTCTCGAGCGCCTGCATCATGGTCCCGTTGTTCGACGCGTTGTCCAGAGTGAAATGTCCCACCTTGAGTAAATGAGCGCGCATCAGTCGCCGGAGGAAAAAAGCCGCCTCACCTTGGTTGTGATCCCAGCCCGATCCAAGAGGTGCACAACCGTTCTGGCCATTGATTTGCCAGTATGATTCTGTCGGAGGCGGTGAAATGCGATAAGGGCTGTCTTAAGCCGCAAAGCCGAGGTCCCCTCGACCTCCGCAATCCAGTGGGCAGTGATGGCGAGATAACTTCGATAATTTTGATCAGACCACGTATCCATCGTAAAAGAGATCTGCCCCATAGCAGCCTGAAAACGAATTGAGAAGATGTCAAAAAAGAGGGGAGAGAACATGCCGCGAGGTCACGGCGCAACGCTTGAAAATACTGGCTCCAAGCTTGGAGAACGAGCTCGCGTAGCTTGGTTCGATGTGGGATTTGAGAGTCCTGGAGATCGTTGCATAGAAGGAGGAGAAGCTGCCTAAATTCTGGACATTCCACGATGTTCAGAGCCTTGCAATTCGGAACAAGTTGAGCGTAGGGAATGTAAAAAAGACCAAAGATCACGTACCTGGTCATCCGCGACGATAAAATTGATAAGGTGCTCATGAAATCTCTCCTCGGTAAATTCGCCCCGTCTGACTCGCGAACCGGAAGCGTCGCTCGCGGCTTTAGATCGAGCCTGCGATACAAGTCCTGGTAAAGAATGCTTCCAACCATGCTTCTGGGCTAGGAGCAGGTATAGTTTGAGATGGTAGTTTTCGATGTGAGGGCGGAGGCATGTGGTTGACGTGGTCTTCGAATACGAATAATTAATGTCACCATTCTTAGCAATGTCAGCATCCCATTTAGCTGGGTTCGCATTCCGTGTATCCCTATGAATTATTGTTTCGGTCAGAAAAACGAAGGGTTCAGCACATAAAAAACTCACCTGCACACCTTGCAGACAGCTTTTGGCCCAGTTTTGTCAAAAAAAAAATTGACTTCGACTGCACTAGACTTGGACTTGGCGGGAATGGCGTCAGGATCATTGACATAGCGGTCGTAGTCACTATGGGATGACTCGTCGCTACCCGGGGCATCACCCAGATTGAACCCTTCTTGAGAGGTACTGGCAGGTCGCGATGCAGGCGCCAGACTGGGCGAAGGGGGTTCGGACTCAGGTGAAGCGATAGCTCGACGAGTGCGGCGGGGTGCCATGGGTGTTTGGTGAGTAAAGGGCTCGAAATGAGGCTAAATCTTTTCATACCTTATCATTCTCCGATGCCCGGGCCATGCCTTGCTAGGAACAAAGATATGATTGCACGGTGGTGGAAAGTTTGATAAGGGCAGTGTCATGGGGGCCAGGGGGCGGTGTATAAAGACAAAAGGAAAGACAAAAAGAGATGATTGACGTATCTGTCTTGAGACGCCAGCATCTAGACCGCCTCGTGGGGCCGCCAACGCCTTCGCTTCTCGCCGCGCCTGATGGGGCTGTTGACGCCCTCGCCCTCCGCACCTCGTGGGGCTGCCAATGCCTTCGCTTCTCGCTGTGCCTGATGGGGCTGCCAACGCCTTCGCTTCTCGCCGCACCTGATGGAGCTGTCGACGCCCTCCTTTCTGGTCCTTCGAGGCACAGAAGACGCGGCGAACACGACTTGTCGTCGGACCAGGCCAGGTCGAATCGTAGGGGCGCAAACCGTAGTAGGTTGGCCCTTCTCGAACCAGACCTTGTAATCGCGGATAAAATCGGCTTCCACGAGTGGTCGAGGGTGAGCGCTATATGATCACTTACTGCACGAAAGGGCATAACACCAGACCAAAGGTAGCGCGAATGGAAGGGGACATCGATACCGAAGAGAGGGATCGTAGCGAGACCACGCTCAAGGATAATATAGCTCTCAACCTTCTATTTCTCAAGTACGCGGTCATAGCAGTTGTTCACGATGTCCTTCAGCATCTTCTTGACCTTCGCGATACCAAATTTCTCAGTCAACTGACGGGATAGTGTCAGTTTAATAGCAGCCAATTGTCCAGCGGTACATACCTTGGTGATCTTCTGCACCTTGAGGTAATTGAGAACATTCGTGAGAGCCTGCAGTGCGACAAGCTCGCCCGCACAGACATATTTTGGCCCTAGCAAGTATATCAGTAACTGCATGCCAACATGAGAAATTGTCAACGGACCTCGACAATGAAGTTTACGATCTCTAAAAGACAGTCTCCGACATTCGAGATAGTGTCGACGACCTCACGAAGAGCTGCGTCGTCGCCCGTCTTGCTGATGCGGCCAGGATTAACGGCACACATGACATAGTTCGATCAACTTTGCTCGTCGCGCTCGACCGCGCGCGGCATAGTCAGACCACGATAAAACACAACGTCAACGAGATAGGAATTGGGCAAGATATCGGCGACGGAAGCAAGGGCAGAGAAATCGCCCAGCGAGTGGCCAGCAAAGGCGGCATCAGGCTGGACAAAGCCTTTCGAGAGTAAATCCTCAAAGGCAGCGCGGGACATTATGGCAAGAGCGATCTGTGCAAACTGAGTGGCGAAAAGAAGACCTTTTGGATGCGTGAAGGTGTGTTGAAGGACGCGGACATTGATATCCGCGAATAGTGAGAGACTCTTGACGTTGCCGTCCTTATCTGTCATGTCATAGGTCATTTCCATATAGCGCTCATGGATTGCTTGGCCCTTGATACCACTAAAATGTATAGTCTTTTTCTTGGGGTTCTCCCAGACGAACTCTACGATGGAAAACCCATAGTGGCAGCACTGGAGAACATGCCGTGCGTGATCGTGCCTGGTAAGGATGCATAGGCTGCAAAGTAGGGATTCATGTGAATAGGGTTGAAGTCTCCGGATTCATTGGTTGAGGGTGCATGATAGAGGGAAGGATTTGTGCTCGAAGTGATATGATATTTGGCAGCGACAGGGATAGGAGCAGATTTTGCTGAGCCATGACGTTGGAGATAGGCCACGACAGGGTTACCGTGGCTTTCGTCACGCTCAAAGTCGACATAGGCGACCTTGACAAGGCAACCGAGATGACCACGGACAAAGACATCGACAGCGACGGCAACTGAGCGATAGTTCACCTTATCCTTATAGGTGACCTCGGAACGAAGACGAAAGGTAAGCCGCGTACCAGCAGTGAGCCAATGGGAGCGACATGCATGGGAAGGCACACAGGACAACGATCGAGAGTGGCCTGCACACTGAGGTTGGAGATGAGGTAGATGCAAGGGAAACAGGGTGCGTTCGAGGTTCTGGGGTTGCAGCAGGTGCCGGAGGTGTAAGGTGTGCGTTGGGAGGAGGGGGAAGAGGCATGGGAGCGGGCGGGACTTGGATCTCAGAAAGGTAGGGTTGAGAAGGGTTATGGGAAAGGGAGGTCCACACGAACGCGACTGGTTGAGAGTGCGAGGGATTTAGAGGGGAAACGAGCACTAAGAGCTTCGGAGAGAAGTGGGCACGCGAGGGGACTTTTGAGAAACACAGGGCAAATGATACATTGCAGCATCGTATCGAGCCTTTGAGTTGTTGTTACAATGTGCTACTATGTCAGCAGTAAGTGCCAGTAACAGTAAGATGAAACAAACCAGAACAAAATGGGAATGTAGACAAAACCTGAGTCCGTGGTTCAACACAATCAGAGTCGCACGCGTGCATGGTCACGCATGCCTAATCGTGATGTCGAGATGCCTCCTAACAAGACAGTAAGATGCGTGCACTTGTATCGTACCGTAGAACGTCGTAGCCGCGAGACAGAAAGTGCTAGAAGGATACCTATTTCGTGAGGTAACAAAAAAGACAAAGAGAAATGAAACGCTACATGACAATCATGTGCTTGCAGATCGAAATCCGCCATAGGGCCCACCTGTGAGCTCTAGGGGTGAGCACCGTATCCGTTTACGGCTATACGGGCACCCGTAATACGGTTACGGTCACCGTACCGTCAAGCCCCGAAGGAACCAATTGACGGGACGGTTGACGGGCTAGTCACCCCCCGTATCATCCCGTCAAAATGACGGCCGTATAACGGGTGTAACTAGATGCATCGTGCGGCGTGTACGCGCGGACGTCGTCACTACCCCACCCGCGTCCTCGACGTTGAAGGGTAAGGAACGCGGTCGCGCGCCGCCCATGGAGATCGTGCAGGTCATGCGAGAGGACGATGATGACGATGACGACGAGGGCAGTTCGAGCTCCGATTATGCCGACAGCGATGACGATTATTCGCCAGGGAGCCCTGCGGGTACGCTTGCGTTCACTTCGGCGCCGAACAGCCAGGAGGATGCTGGGGGCTCCAGGAAGAGCCTGCGACAGGTACATGGATATGGCTCGCCACTCCCGTCGCCATCACCTTCGCCCTTGCGCGCTTCATTCCCCGAGCCAATAAGTGAAGAGCATGCGCAGGAGGGCCCGGACGCCGTCCCACCCTCATCGGCGGAACTTACCAAGGAGGAGGAAGTCGAGAACGATGGCATCGTGCGGCCGAAATTCACGTTCACGGGGGCAGCCACGCCGCGCTATCCTGCGTGGCTCGCGGCCGTTGTGCTTCCGCTTGCCGAGTTTATCGATGACTCGGCAGATCCTCGCGCTCTTTTCTCGGATCTCCAGGAGATCGCCCAGGGCGAGAGTGGCTCGGTATACTCGGCTCGTGCCGTGCCCGCCGTCGCCCCTCAGTTCCGGCCACCGCCACCGCGTTCACCAGCTCCCGGAAGCATTTCCCCCCGCTCAACGACGCCAGAACAAGGAAACGAAGAGGATGAGGATGATGCGCAGTCGCAGCAGAAGCACGAACTCGTCGCTATCAAGCATGTGCCGCTCTTGCGCGGTGGTACGGAGAAACTGATGGATCTGCGGCGCGAGCTGGAGCTCGCGCACGCGCTGCGACACGCGAATGTGCTCCGTATGGAGAGGCTTTATGTTGATGTCGCTGAGGAGTGCTTGTGGATCGGTATGGAACTAATGGATCGAAGTTTGGCGGACGTGTTGGCCGTCGTTGGAGAAGATGCGGGTCCGGATCTAGAGGCTGAGGAGGGTGACTCAGACTCGGTGGGCTCCGAGCTGGTGGAGATTCCGGAAAAGATGGTCGCGCGGTTCGTTTGGGACGTGAGTGGCAATATTCATTATTTTTCTTTTACTTTCGTTTGATATCTGTTGGCTAGGCAGACAGTAGATCTAAGATGAGAGTAAGGATACGAAAATGGTCAAATAATCCTAGAAACAGCAAGGCATCCGATGAAAAGCAAGGATCTGAGTAAGGGTCGAGGCCACATGTATGAGTCGCTCTCGGTGGTGAGCGGCTCGGAGGGGGTGATGTCTTGACGCTTCGAGGACCAGGGAATGGCACGGCCGTCGGTGAGGGACGCGTGCCCCAAGTTGGCACACCGGTACTTGGCCATGTTGCCGTCTGAATTTGCGTTTGCGTGGCCCTCCAATGGGCTGCTTGCCTCACTGAGCTCGGGCCAGGCGTGCGCAGGAGATCGGGGAGAGGCTTGCTCATCCTGCTGCAGGCAGGCGGGCAAAAAAAAACCTGGTCACAGTCGACTTTTGGTCGCGGCTGGAGTTGAGTCGATGGCTACAACAGCCGACTTTTTCCCAGGATCAGCTCGGCTAGCTGAGTCGGAAAAACGGCTAGCTTCAGCTTGCCAGTCGGCTATTAGCCGAGTTAAGGCAACACTAGTGAGCGTGAGCAGGGAGCAGGGTAACAAAAGAAGACAAGCAGATAAAGAGGTTGAACTGTTGAAGCAGTTGAGCGGGCAAGACAATGCCGCGACGGTGGGCATCTCATATTACATAAATGCAAAGATTTATTTCGGATCAGAATCCAGGCGGCAGACATGCGACCAGCTACTGTACAACATGCAGTATTAGGTACAGTTAGTCACGCGAAGAGACAGGGCAGCGTGGCAGCATATGTAAAAATAAAAAGATCTAGCACGACCGCTTTGCCTGCGGTTCCGAACAATAAAGGCTACCCATCTCCGTATCCCTTGATCTCTTGGTGCCAGACCATGCACTGGACTCCACTTCAGCAGATGGCACGACATGTTGCAATTTTGAATCATCCTCTGCAGCCCACCAATTGTTGTTCTTGAGATACTTGTCGATCTCGTTGATTAGAGCGTCATGGAGGTGTTCAGGCTTGGTGATGTCATTGCCACTCTGCGTCGTCTCCGTCGCACTAGTACTCTTGGTCACGTTCATGATGCGCTCGTCGTCCATGCTCCCGTTTGTCTCTGGCGAGGGAAAATCTAAGGGCTTCTGCACAAGCAATGGCTTGTGGACTATTCCGTGCATACCTATGAGCACTGCCTGCATACCGGGACTCTTGAGCGTTTTTAACTTATACACCGCACCTTCGGCTTGCATGAAGTTGAGCTTGTCTATGCCGCCACA
>Ga0307510_10005627_pt1 | contig 14939 bp, 20 predicted proteins | sample 12_EM_MG_FD_207224 | JGI IMG/M metagenome (GOLD analysis project Ga0307510, IMG submission 207224) | Populus trichocarpa ectomycorrhiza microbial communities from riparian zone in the Pacific Northwest, United States - 12_EM | ecosystem: Host-associated > Plants > Roots > Unclassified | place...
AAAAATAATTATCGATACCTCGTCTCATATTCCCCCACCACCAATGCCTTTTTTTTCTTAATTTGAATACCCGCCCCGCGCGCGCAAAGTACTCGCACAATGTAGTAGCACGACATAGTCAGTCTATTTGTCGTCAGACGCTCGTTTCCCCGCCTCTTTTTCTCCAAGTTACTACCCTCCGCCTCTCCCTATCTCTCCTCTACTTTACTGTTCTGGTCCCCCCGGTTCCTTTCCCCTCGTTCTACCGATTACGAGCGCTCGTTGTTCGCGACGTTCTGCTATCCATCTATATGACCGACCCTGCTGTTATCTCTTTCCTTTCCCCCATTTTTTTCTCACTTTTTCTGTCGGGCGCTACCATATATTTACTTCCCCCACCGAACATGATGATGCTCTACGCTCGTGCTTCCTCCCCACCTTGGTATTCTATTCTATTAGCCGAAATAGCACGATGCTGCAGTGAACCAACCATCGTCCATTCTGTGAAACGTGATTCCTCTTTCCAACTTCGACTGAAGTCTATGGCGCCACTTGCTACTTGCGGACTCGAATCCGTTCGGGGTGTGAGAACAGAGTGCAGGCGTAACAATTAATTCGAACGTGAGGCCGCTGCCATTGTGAAGTTGTTAGATAGCACTGTGATACCGTGCGGAAGGATGACGTTCATTTAATTGTTACATCTACGTGTACCGTACAACTTTGAATTGGCCATGCACAGCGGCGTCCGCAGAATTCAACAGTACAACTATAGTCGCTTCCACCGAAACCCACACCCTTTCGGACTAATCCCGTGATCGTAAACACTATATTCTCTCGCCGGTGCGCTCAGATAACAATCGTATGATCGGCGCTCGGCCATCCCGAGGAATCAGAATATCTGATGCGTCGGCCAACTGGATAGGTGTCTCGCCCTCACTGGTCTGGGCACGCGGATCTGCGCCACGATTCAGTAAGACCACCACAGCCTCCAGGTTTAGATAGCGTGCTGCATCGTGCAACGGAGTCCGTCCGTCCTTGTCCCGGACATCCACATTCCCGCCATACTCGAGGACTAACTCGACCTTTGTGCTCCCTCTCTCGGATGATGCCAAATGCAATGAAGTTCTCCCCCATGCATCCGGTGCGTTGGGATTCGCGCCATGCTCCAATAACGTCCTTGCAACCGGGGGTGTTCCGCTGTCTATCGCCGCATGTAGTGGGGTCCACTTCCCCTCGTAGCCGGTGTGATCCCAGTCTACGCACTCCACGTTCAGATCTGCGCCATGGCTGATTAGCCGTCGCACGATGTCGGCACATCCATGAGACGATGCCACGTAGAGTGCAGTCTTGCCCCGGTCGTACCGAGTCTCCGTGTCGGCGCCACGCTCCAGTAATAGAACCACGATATCTCGACGTCCTTCATAGATCGCTACACATAGCGGAGTCCACCACACAGCATTGCCGGGCTTATCATGGCCTTCGCAAATCGCATTCAGATCTGCACCACGATCGATCAGCGACCGCACGACGTTGGCATATCCACGAGATGAGGCGATGTACAACCCAGTCTTATGCTGATCCCATTCTCTCCTATGCTCCCCGTCTGCACCACGATCCAGTAGGAACTGCGCAATGTCCAGATGTCCTCTGTCTAAGGCCGCATTTAACGGAGCCCCCAAAACGCCGCCCACGGCATCGAGGTCCTGTGGATGTGCAGTGAGGAGGCGCTCCACGAGACCACGGAAGCCAAATAGCGCAGCATAATACAGTGGGCCTGGATCAAGTTGCTCTGGCCAATGAATGGAATATTCAGGCTTGGAATACCGATCCAGGTTGTATACACAGACCCAGATGGCAAAGTGTGGCTTGTTCTTCTCAAAGAGAAGATCCATCCCATCCCCGATATACGATGATACGTCCTCGAACCGTGCATGGTCCACCCAATACCTCGCCGCGTACACAGCAAGGGGGAAGTTCTCGATCTTGGCTTCGTCCATGTTGTCGTCTAGCCCAAAGAGGACGCTGAGACACGATTTGGCGAGAAGGGTGTGAGCCGGTTTGGGGTGGATGTGGAAGTGGGAGACATGTTCCGCATGTGCGATGCGATCAGAGGTCAAGTACTCTTTCACCGAGAAATGTGAGAATTGTACTATTTTTCTGCGCCGCCACCCGTCGTGGACAATTGTGACCAAAGTGGAGCAAGCAGAGAGTACTGCCTTTTCGGCATTTGCGTCTCGCCAGCTCGGCTCAAACTTCGGAATTCCAGACATTTCCTCATCGAAATTAATTGCAAAGACCTCGGCAAGTTGCTCTACACACAGCGGCCGTGAGGACACCATAATCCATTGGAAGATGCGATGGGCGTCTTTCTGCATCTTCTTCGGGATGCCTTGTAATATTCGTTCGTAAGTTTCGTCGAGAGTCTCAGGTAATTCATCCAAAGTACTTGAAATATATCGCAATGGACACTGGCGTAGCATTTCCAGCTGACAGTATGCCCACCGAAACCTGAAGTCACCAGATGAGAAAGGAATACTAGGCGTCAGGACCAAAATCACATACATTCCACCACCCTTTTTAGTGAGAGTATCGATGACCAATTCTTTCACCTTTGGTGGCCAATCCTGCATCGTTGCATCTGAGCCGATGACTGACTTGACATATTCTGCTAGGTCTTTGATTTGTCCGTCTTGATCATGAAGTGACACATTATAGGGATTCAAGGGATCAAAAGCTCGTCGGATATCGATCTCGGGCCGGCTAGTGACACATGAATGTAAGTAGGCGAATTTCAACTCGATAAGCTCCTTCAGAATCTCGAGAACCTCTTGGCGTTGTGTTTGAAGCCCAGAAGAATTTGGGCACTCATCGAGTGCGTCGACAACAATGTAGACCGGGGCCTGCCCTTGAAGTGCAAGGATGGTTTTCAAGCACTCCAGAAGTGTGTCTATGCTGGGCTCTCGGGAACCATTGCCGTGGGACGAATAGACGGATGAGAGAACTTGAGAGAATTTATCTGATTGGGAACAAAGCTGGAAAAGAAGAGAAGATAGCAGGTGTCGCGCGTCCTGTTTGGTGGAATCTCCGAAATGAAAATAGAAGATCGCAAGGATGGCTAATCCAGTCGGACATATGTCCTGGATGTCTTCGATGATGCTTGAACTGTCGGTGACATGAGTACACCGAATGAAGAATGCTTGTAGTGACATACGAAATGATTGTCTTTCCTGAACCGGCTATGAATTGGAAACAATCAGCGGTATAGAAAGATGAGAGTGAGAAATACACACGTAGGCCATTCACCCATAACAGCGAGCCAGTCGATTTCCATTTTCCGAACATATCGCCTTGGGTAAACCATGTGGCAGTACCAGGGTGATGGGCTTTGCGAGCGGTATTGTAATTTGACCACGGGTCTGGTGGGGACAACCACGATCGAATGTTCTTTTGCAATTGGTCACCTACAAGATAGCTTCAGGTTATACATCCCAAATAGTAACATCGTTGAGCTACGAACGTTCCATCTTGTGTACCTTCATTGCTGTTTCTTGCATGAGGACTAAGGCACAACGTAAAAAAAATTGACATTTCATCGAGTAGGTCAGCTGGACGCACCAAGGGTCCCTTGGATGTCGTCTGTTGATGCCTTCCCATCTACCAGGTTTGTGGATCTCAACTCACGGACATCAATACGAGCAGACGATGCGCACCTTCCATCACCACTTGCATGTTATTGACCAGACCATATACTACATCCAGCGTCTGGGTAGCAGTCATCCTGGACTCCTCAAGGGTGAGTCGATCGAGACGCTGAAGTACTGATTCGATGTCTTTCTCTCCAAGTAGCTTTCTTCCAAATTTCTCTGCGGCGAGTCAAAACGATTGATTGCCATCAGAAAAGATGCTGCGAGACGTACTCAACCTTCCCTGGTTGATTTGTTTCGTCGCAAGAGCGAGCACGGCCAAAATTTCGACCATAATTTTGATCATGGTTTCAATCATTGCGGGTGTGGGATCGATTTCCGTATAAACCTTTAGCCGACTGATGAAGTTTTCGATACATTCGAAGATATCAACAAGGGTATCGTAGCTTTCCCTCACGTATTTGGCTGTCTGGCAGATGCACATATCATTATTGACTAGACAGAGAGATCGAGAGTCACACCCACGGAGAGAAGGAGACCAATTCCAGAAAAAATAATATTTGCAAGGGGGCATGCCTAGAGGTTACGGTCAAATCACTATGCCAATGGAATACGGAACTGGATTGAACTTACGATGCTGGCGCCTGCGCTGGCGACTGTGTTGGTCGAGATAGCGTGCAACCCATTGACAACGGGCCTGAGCCACTTGATCAACTTGGGATCGCCATTCCTGAATTCATCAAAGGCCCGGGATTGCGCTTGGAATATAGCGAGAATGTCGTCCGGAGACTTGCATCTATTGATGGCGGCAGCCAGTGGGTGGTTGCGAAGATCTTGTCCAGTGCGCTTGGCATACTTGTCCAAAGCTATGTCGAAGAGGGTTTCGAAGGTGGATAGCGGAGAGGACATATTTGAAGCTGATGACATGGTTCAGTGGGAGGGAGGTTAGACGTTGTGGGTGGAAGAAGGCAAGGGAGAGGCGACAGTTGGGCGTCAGGACTCCAGTGCTCATCGCTGGGCAGTGCTGTGGCGGCGGCGCGGAGGGGCTTTTGGGTGGACATACAGGGATCGGATCCGTTGCCAAACTCCTAACCCTAATGATGTTCTTGGCTCATCCCGCTTAAAAAGTCCGTTTCCCATTGTCTCATGTCAGGAATGACCAGCCCGTACAACCTCACATAGTTTGCGTGTTTGATGGCCCGAAGGATAGGAACCTTGGTATGGGGAGATGCATTCTGGTGCTAGATGCTGGGGTGAACGTGGCTAGGTGCGCTTCCTTGATCAAACGCGGGACATGACATCGAGATCATCCAACCGTCGTCAGAGGTTGCCCCTACACCTCACCACGCATCAAACACGTCCTTTCCCCTCTTCACAGTGGCTCAGTCATCCATCCCATACCCATTCGATTCTCTCGTCCCTATGCGATTCCCTCTTAACACAAGTCACAGAAACTGAGAAACCGTCCACCGAATCAGCAGAGAGCTCCGTTGCATCTTATCTCGCTGGACCATGGCCCAACCTGCAGGTACCGTTCTTGTAAAGAATAAAAAGCATGTAGAAAAGATTTACACACACCCTGGGTGTGGCCAAGAGCAGGCCACCCGGTCCCCTTCTCAACGAAGGGCCTGTCACTCGTGTTGCGCTGGAGGTAACTCCACGCTGTGTGAGTTCGATAGGGGTCTGAGGTCCGTGAAGGGTCTGAGTTCCCGAGGGGAAAGCGAAGGTGCCAGGGAAAGGAAAGAGAGAGGAGAGGGAGGTCGCGACGGGCGTAGCAAGAGGCTAAGGGTGATGGCCACAAAGAGAAGGTGGGACGAGTGGGGCTCTATTGCATTGATAGGGTATCCTCCGGTGTCCTCCATGGCCGAGGCCAGGCAGGAGGGTTAAATACAAGTATGTTACGCGCAGGGCAAGTACTGTGGGAGAGCATGTGTGCCACGCTGGACAGCAGAGATAAATGTGGAGAGCTGGCCAAGGGTGCGAGGGGTCTAGGAAGAAAGAAAGATAAAACAGCGTACAAAGGGAGAAATAGTCCTATAAATAGTAATATGTATCTCCGGCGAGGGTGTGATTCCAAACAGGGACCCGACTTGCGAGGTGTCGCGCACGGTCGTACGTGACGTGGGTTGACAATTATCGAGGGGCGCGCACCTGTGGCGTCAGCCAGCGAAGGTGGACAGTTCGCGTTGCGTCGGCAGCAGGCTTGAGGTGGGACGAGATGTGACTTGAGGGACAAAGGACGCGGAAAAGAATGAGGGACGACGGAGGCTGAGGTCGAGGCGATGTTCCCAGAACGCAGAGGCTGTCACGTGGTCGAGAATGGCAGATTCTGGGGGCGTCCCTATGACACCATCTAAGTTACCCTGCATGCCTGTCCGACCGTGAACGGTGTATGTGCCCATCTGCCCCTCTTTTTCTCTCTCTCTCCATTGCTCGCTCTTTTCAGAGGCCCTCCAGGCGCAATCTCGCACTCTTGCGTGTTGGGAGATCGTCGATGCCGGTTCGGTCGGACACCTCGCGTGTCACTTGCCGCACTGTTTCTCCAAGTGTTTCTCCCACTGAGCCTCGTCCTTTCGTCACACCGCCTCCCCCGTCTTGAATACCCTTACCAACAACGAGCGCCGTAGGTCACAGCCAACGGGAGATATGGTTACCTCTCCTATCAACATGTTGCCTTTGCCGTCGACGAGCTCGACCACCTCACCTACACTGTCAGTCAGGTGCTTGGTACACGTAGTCTCATCACTTGTTTCCTCTTTCCTAGTCTCATTCTCGACCACAACTCTGCCGGGCGCTCGTCTCCCCTCGTCAAAGCATTCCTCCGTACTTGTGTGTTGTCCCCTAGGCCGGACATCGAGCGCCCATGGCACGAGGTGGCACGCTTTGGCTCCCGCACAGAACTTGACGTGCGTGTTCTCGCCCACATTCTGTGTATCTCTGGATGCCGATCGCGCCCTCACAACATTCGCGCTTTTTTTATTCTGATCTTCCTCAGTCCCGAATTCTTCGTGCCATCAACGAATTGTGGCACGACCTACCGTCTTTATTCACCAACGAGTCCGAGTCACTTTGTCCGTTCGGTAGCGGACATGGTAGTGCTCCGCCTCTTGGCGTGTCCGCGCCCACCAAAGGTCAGATTCGAAGTTTCCCAGCCATTTTTTTCAGAACCAGCCATCGGTTGAGGAACCACATGCTATCCTGCCACTGACTCTGCACTGTACGCGTCGTCTAGGCATCCTCCCTTCCTTGTACGTCGTTCCCCGCGCCGGATGCCAACAATTATCCGCGGGCGTACAAGACAAAGCAATGGAAGTAAGCTTTTACTTTTAATAGACGCCCCCACGTTGTCGGACGGAGTCTGAACTCTTACCAGGCCGAGTTCGAGGGATTCCATCTGGAAAAACCTACTTTGTTAATTTCAATAGTCTAGCAATAATTAACGCTCGCTAGTGGAAATTACGGTTACTTTAGATTTTAACTCCTTATCTTACCCCCCCATAATTTATCTCTGATAATTGATAGTAATGGTGTGATCACAAGATAATTTTCTGATCAACACATGTAGAAAGAGCCCATTGGATGCCCATGACACAAGATAATGCCAACAACCATGTTAATTGTGGTGTATATGCTAACTATGCTGGTGCTAGCTACCACAGTAGTATACTAATGGCTATGATAATGCCAGTTTATAACAATGACTGCAAATGGGTCTGACTAATAACTTGCGCAGCTTTGACTTCACCCTGGGCTAACCCGTTAGACTTGGTGTATGTAAAACAGAAAAGCAATTCAGCAAAAACAAAAGTAAAGTAGAATACAAACCGTGGAATGCCTCCATATTTACATAACATTGTGTGGCGGCAGGCCATGTATTTGTGAATGATGCGGCACTAGGTGGGGTAAGAGAACGTTGGTGGCACCACACATTCACACAGTTGGACGTTGCTGTACATTCTTGGTTGAGGCTGCGGTTGAGGAAGAAACAGAGAAAAAGGGTCAGCAACAGAGAAAGAAAGACATAGCAGCAACGCACCTAAAACGACTTGTGTGCAGACCATAGGCTGGGCATGCAGAAACTGTGGGAGGCACTGGCCCTGGTCCATGTGAGGTGTGTGCCATGGGTGTGAGTACAGCGAAGCCCAGCCGCAAGGGCATAGTTCCATGGGCATGTGTTTGCTGCTGCTGTGTCAGCCATCGGTTTCATCCTGCATGTCTTCAGGACAGAATGTGTGGGCGGTGGTGGGCAGATGACAGGACTGGTCAGAACATAGCAACAGAATAGCGGTTCTCACAGGCACAGGACACAGCCAGGATTCAAGCTGGTAAACATCAGCAAGATGGCAAGAAAGAGGGGCACTCATCCAAACACAGTGACAAAAGAGCAGTGCTCATGGGTGCAGCCCTGGGGCGAGGCACAGCAGCAATTCGAGGTCATAAGCAAGAGGTGACGGTGAGAAAGGGGCAGTCAGCTGAACACAGTGACAAAATAGTGGTGGTCATGGGCACGGCCGTTGGGCAAGGTGGAGGTGCGATTTGAGCTGGAGAACATGAACCAGAGGTGGCAGTGAGAAAGAGGGGCACACACCGGAACGCAGCGACAACATAGTGGTGCTCAGTGATCAGGTGCAGGTGGGATTCAGGGTGCAGGTGCATTCGAGCAAGAGAACATGAGCAAGAGGTGACAGCCAGAAAGACAGGCACTCACCTGGGGACAGGGAGGGAAGAGGTGGTTGCACACCCAAACCCGGGCGTCGCACACCAAACCGGGCAGAGAGCACTGCCAAAAGAGGGGAGCTCAGAGGCGACGGTGAGAAAGTGGGGCACACGAAACACAGGCATCGCACATGAAACCAGGCAGCGAGCACCATGGCTTCGGATCCCAAACATCACGATGAGGCAACAGCAATGAATAGGGGCAGTCACATAGTGAGGGGACAGGCAGGGAGGACAACACCATGTTAGGAACGAGTGTGAGACTGGACGGGATGGCGAAAATTTTTGAGGGAGCGTGGGAGGCACGGGGGGCAATGATCAGGAGCTGAGAGGAAAAAAGCAAGTGAGCAGCAGGTCATGACACGGAGAGAAAGCGAGAATTTGCAGGGAACTGACTGTGAGGGCAGTGATTGTTGCGGGAGGAGAGGGAGGAGAGGCATGTGAGAGGGGCATGGGAGCTGAGAGGAAAAAACCAAGGAAGTGAGCAGCAGGTCAGAACACAGAGAGCCTGAGAAGGCGAGAATTCCTGGGGCACTCACTGCAAGGGCAGTGATTGTTGCGTTGCGAGAGGAGGAGCAAGAGGAGAGAGATGTGGTGAGACGGACACAGGTCAGGAGAGAAGGAATTTTGCTCATCCGCGTGCTTTCGTAACGCTTTTGTAACAACGGTCTAAGAGGGCGGTTGCACACCAAACAAACCTGGGCATCGCACCCAAACATGGCGGTGAGCACCGTCGAAAGAGGGGCGCTTGGGGATCCCCAAAAAGGGGACCGTCCTCAATTACAATAGAGAATAACTTAGAGGAAAAGTGGGATCCAAATACGTAGCTGTAAGGTGTCAGTGACATCATCTCTAGGACAGGGTGAACATACCAAGGCGAATTGGTGCTACATAGTCATCATCGGACTGGAGGCAGTTATGGATACCCAAAGCACCTGGGAAGTGTGATGTGGCAGCTCACAAGAGAGAGGCTTGCATAACGGGGAGAGTGCGGCCAAGTCGCCAGGGAATGGATGGCGTGGGCGCGAACAGAGCACACCAGGAAGAAAACGAACAAGTCAGTTGTTTGGTAAACAGTAAACAACAAACAAATGTATTTGTAAGCAATTGACTCACTGCGTCGCGTTGCAACTGTGGACACTGTCAGTGTTCCCTTCGCATGCATGTCTTGTCCCCTTGCCTCTCCCTCTGCCTCCATCACCTTGCAATCGGCACTCACCCCTTTGTCCTTTCCATATTCTGACGTATCTCACCTCAATCTTGCTACTGACAACACTCGGATTGCCCAGAGCCGCCAAACCCAATGGTCATGAGCGGCCTTGAGGACAGCAAATTAGGCCCAAGCACCACTGCCTTGTCGGATAGCATCGTGTTTATAGGGTTTCCATGCTCCTTCGTACGTTTATTGCTTGTTTTTCTTATCAGAACATCCGCTCGCTTTCTCCCTACCTTAGCATTCCTTTATCCAACCTCACACCTACCGTTTTACCCTTCGATATCGAACATTGCCACGTGGGTCTGTTGCCGACAAGACCGACAATACAAACGTCCCCCTTTCCACCTTCCTTTTACCTTTGAATTCTACTCACTTGTTCGTAGCGTACTTGTTCCTAATTGCATCAGCCAACTGTATAAATATCCGTGTGCCCACTTTGCTGAAAAGCAGGCAACTGTGGCCCAAAGTTCTCCCCCTTCTCTTGTTTGTGTGCTGGGCAACCACGGCCCATTTCCCTTCCTCTCTGACCCTTTGCTGACCGAACATACCTGCTAGTGGATGTGCGATTGCTGACTTGACGTTTGCCCCTGACTTACTCCAAGGCGCGCCCTCGAATCTGCAGGAACGCAGCCTGGATTTTACTTTACCCCCTCCTTCACCCCTCATTCTTGGAACTCACATGTGGACTCTACGTCTGCCATACACTCCCTTTGGGGCTTTGGCTTTGGCTTAGGCTTGGCCTTCTTGGGCTCCATGTTGACCTCCATCACGTTGTCCAAGTCGCCGCCCTTCGAGTTCTTTGGTTCTTTGGCATGGACGCGGACTGTTTTGCCTTGACTTTCTTCACCTTCACCTTCTTGCCACCGCCGTCGCCCTCTTCATCATCCTCTTTGTCGGCACTGCTGCTGGGCTCCTTTTTCTTTGTGGGCAAGGCCTTCCTCTTGTCATCACTGCACCATCCTTTGCTTTCACCTTGACCTTCTTTTTTTGGCCCCTTCTTCACCATGTCGCGATCGCGGGACACATCTGATGCCATGGCACCACCTTCATCACCTGAGCTTGACTTGGTCGGGGAACCTTCTTCCGAAGATGACGCTTGGAAGTCCTCATCTTAGGCCGTAGATCTTGTATGAGTGTGTGCGCCAGTGGATAGGGAGAACTTCAAGTTCTCAGGCTATTTTTATTTACTTACCGCCTCTGCTGTCGTCATCATCGTCACCAGCCCACCTTATTCGCAGTATGTGTCGGTGAGGATGTGCTGACTCACTTCAACCACACTGCATGTAATGACTTTGATTGACCGTCTTCTAGATAGTCTTTCTGAAATACACCAATATACATTGGAGTTCTGAACCGTACTCTATTTCCGTGGCCCACCAATTTTATTGAAAATTATCTCCGTCATGGGCGCTCATGACTTCAGAGTGATCGAACCCAACAGTTATTGAGCTTATTTCAAATATCATTGACGGTCGTTTTGTTATCCTGGCACTAATTCTCGCTAATTCTCGCTAGTTCTCGCTACCTCTCGTTAACAAAGGAGGTTTTTCCTGATGTCCTTCGTGACAACAACGGTTCGACGAAGGTCATTCCACCCAGTCATGATGGGCCTGTAAAGCGAGACGTTACTCATCACGAGTCAACCTCCTGGCTCTCCACAGAGGCCTTCATCGGGGTGTACCAACCAGGTGTCTCGTATTCCTCGTGCGTTACGCCGCGGGAGGAACCTACACCTTGTCCGTCTATCCCAGTTATCCAAACAGGCACCCAAGGCATCGGAAATGTAAATATACGACGTTTCTGACAACCCGCAGGCTGTCCATGCAGTCCGCACTCACGCACGTCTGGACTGACACCTTCGCAGGCAGAAGATGTCGAGTGCTCTCGGGAGCCATCACCATAGGTTGAACAGACGGATGAGAGAACTTGAGAGAATCTATCTGATTGTTGACAAAGCTGAACAAGAACAGAAGACAGTAGATTACGCCCATTCAGTTTGGCGATATCTCGCAAGTCAAAGTAGAATGTCGCAAGAATCGCTAATTCAGTCAGACTTATGGTCTGGATGTCTTCGATGATGCTTGAACTGTCGATGACATGAGTACACCTAGTGAAGAGTAGCTGTAGTGACACATACGAAATAATAGTCTTTCGCGAGCTGGCTAAGACGTTCGAATGTGTCCGTTGTGAGGAAGGATAGAAAGGAAAGTTTGAGCCATCGAATCGACCCACAACCTGAAATGGAACCAGTTGATTTCAATGCTGCTTAGTTAAAGGGGGGACAAGGCGCCCAAAGCCAAAATGGTCGTTTAGTCGCTCTCTCGCCTCGACTCGACTCGTTTTTGCCCTTTCCCCCCCTTTCGATCGCTCTTTGGTCGTCCTTTCCCTTTCATGCCCAATCTATTCTCTCGTTCCCACACAACTCCCCCTCCTCTCGAGCCATAGAAGACTTCCACAGAACTGTCAGACGAGTTTGGCCGCGTTTACAGCCGGAATGGTACCCGCAATGCAGTGACCATTCCCGTCAAGAAGGACAGGCCCGCACCCGCACCCTGAGCAGCGTCAAGGGCACGGCACGCGGTGCTGTCCCCAACTAAGAAGAGATCATTATTCCCGACGGGAGCTTTTTCCCTCTCAACCTCGACCCACTCGGCGGCGAACCTGCAAGTCTGTCAGATTCAGTGCGCGGTCCGTACTTTCACCTCTCTTGTCTCGTTATTTTTCTCCTCTCGTCATCACCGTCACCGCCCTTTCTCGAAGCGCTGGGCGCGATCTCCCGCAGTTTTGGAGGTCGTCAATCCTTTCCACCAGGCGCCACCGTCGCGTGTCGCTGGCTCGCCCTCATCGGGCCTCGTACTTTCGCCCCAACCCCCCAACCTTAGACCCCTTTACTAACAATGAGTATCACAGGACACCGCCAGCGGGAACAAGAATACGGTTACCTCTCAGATTCTCCACCACGTCGTCCTCGGTCTCGATGAGGTCGACTCGATCGTCTAGGCCGCACCGTCACCGAGGAGCTCGGCACACGTGATCTCACAACTCCTTTCTTTTTTTCCAGTCTTGACCTCGACGTCAGCTCTTCCGGAGTTCGTCGCCTCATACTAGCTTTCCTCCGCACTTGTGTGTCGTTCCCTGCGCCGGACGCTGAGCGCACATGGCACGAAGAGGCCCGCTTTGCTGCGCTCGCAGAACTTGCCATGTGCCTGCGATGGGGTCTCGCCCGAGTCTTGCGTATCTCTGGGGGCAAATGCCGTGCCAGGCCTCTCTTGGGATATGTACGTGGAGCGGAGTGAGGCCGAACTTGGTAAGCGACATTCTCCCCCACGTCTTTATACACACGATGTTGATTCTCGTTCACAGTCCAAGATTAGCCAACAACCCATTTTGAAGCCCTTATCGCACATTTACAGCAACCACTCCAATCATAATCAATGTTCTTTCCTTCGCGCGTCTTACACCCCGCTCGTCACCTTCAGGGCACACACATCCAACCCTTTCACAGCTTTTCGGACACATCCTTTTCGGCCTTGGTCCCGCTGCGTTATCTTTCCACCATACCTACCTTGAATACCTTCGTGCCACTAACGCAATGGAGCACGTCCTACTCTCCTTTGTTCGTTGGCAAGACGTACCGAGTAATAAGTCGTCTGGTTCGTTTGGCGGTGGACCTGGCAACGCTGCATCCCTTGGCGTACCCACGCGGCTCAAAGATTCGATTCGGTGTTACCCAGCCATGCTCCCAGAACCAGCCACTCGATCAAGCAAGCACGACAGGCTCCAACCTCGCCGTGCAGCCCGCACGGTGCGCGTTGTCGGTGTAAGGCGGAACGTCCGCATGTATACGGCAGATCTTGTCAAGACTGCTGCAAGTTGGCCTACTCGTCCTCCCAGCGGGGTGACTCGCACCCCAAATGTATTCGCACAATCTTGCGATTGGGAGCGAGTGGCTCCACCCACGCTCAAGCTGACGCCGCGATACGCAGTCAATTTCAAGAAGCGCATGGACCTTCCCCCTAATTTATATCCACATACGGGCGTCGCATCATCCAATGCGTCGATCGCTTCCTCTACCACAGTATCCACACTCGGAGATAGTCCGACGGACTACTTTGGTTTAGGAAAGCCAGTCGTCGCGGGGGAAGGGCGATTCCGGAGTTTGACAGAACTTAAGTGGGGCGTGGATCCGGCTGAGGAGAAATTACAGTTTGATCTCACAGAAAGAGCCCGGACGGTATGTCTCGATATCGTCTCTGTCTTGTTGTGTTGCTAATATTCACGTACCATGTTACAGTCGCGAGCGGCGAAACGAACGACGCTCACCTGGGCGGATTTCTCGTCCACTGGATTCACCCGCACCGAGAGCACGACGCTACAATTTAGCACTCCCCTCGTAAATTCAATCTCGTCTTGGCCGGAGCAACAAGCCAATATCACGCGCAAGTTGAAAAAGACACAGGAGTCTCTCCCACCATTTGGATGGGACACCGAGCCTGTGGTGGGCACAGGTAATCATTGGGGAGGCGTTCATGGATGTATTCCGTGACCTGATGTATGGCGGTGGATGGATGGAGACTGAACGGGAGGAAGCTGACGGGGAGTGTAATTGGGCTCTGGTGAGAGCCACTGTCTAGGCCCTCCACGGTCACAATCTTAACGTGTTTTGTCCTTGCAAATTGAGTTCAAATCACTTCCATTAACCTGTTTCTGGTGGTACCGACCCGCGTACTTCCTCCAGTGCTCCTTTTCGAGTAGTTTGTGCTGCTCAAATACTGCCAACAATTAACTGCGGGCGTACAACACAAAAGAACGTTGCCTTTCTTCTTCTCACCTGGCAAGACCAAGTCATGGAAGTAAGATGCCACCCTTAATGGATGCTCCTACGTTGTCGGACACGCTCCTCGGAGTCGGAACTCTCGGGAGGCCGGGTTCGACTTCTTCGTGGCAACAGCAGTTCGACGAAGGCGATTTCACTCGGTCGTGATGGGCCCGTAAGGCGAGACATTACCCACCCCGGGAGCAGACCCCTGGCTCTTCACAGGGACCTTCATCGGGGTATACTCGACCAGACATCTCTGCTCCCTTGTTCGTTGCGCCACGGGATGAAACGACATTTCGTCGTCTACCCCGGTCATCCAAACAGGCACCCAACCAGGCATCCAAGGCGCCGGAAGCCGGAAGTGGAAATAAGCGACGTTTCCGACTACCCACAGACCTTCCACGCAGTCCGCACCCACGTACCTCTAGCCTGACCCCTTCGCAAGCAGAAGACGTCGAGTTCGAGACGCGCCTCCGAGTCGCAAGCTACAGTGATGACGAGTTGAATAGCATCAACACGAATTCACGGAGGATGACGAAGGAGGAACGCCGACGGTCGAAGGACG
>Ga0307510_10005628_pt1 | contig 14939 bp, 10 predicted proteins | sample 12_EM_MG_FD_207224 | JGI IMG/M metagenome (GOLD analysis project Ga0307510, IMG submission 207224) | Populus trichocarpa ectomycorrhiza microbial communities from riparian zone in the Pacific Northwest, United States - 12_EM | ecosystem: Host-associated > Plants > Roots > Unclassified | place...
GTCACCGTCGACCACGCGATCGGCATCGGCCTCGACGACCCGTTCAGCACCAAGACCTGGCCCGACGTCGCCGACATCTACAAGAGCGTCCCCGGCACCGCCCGCCCACTGGACAACGTCACCTTCAACGACCTTGTCTCCTGGACCTATTGCTACGGCGTCAAGGTCGGCCAGGGCGTCTACGAGTCGCAGAACAAGGTCACCTTCCAGCACGTCGTCGTCTACGACGCGGCCGTGGGCATCGGCGTCCACCACAAGTACGGCACGGCGAGCGCGACGAACCTAAAGTTCGACGACATCGACATCGAACGGCTCAGCTTCAGCAACGATGGCAACCGGACCTGGCTCGCCCTGATGACCGGCAGCACGGCGGGCATCGGCCCGGTCACCGGCGTCACGATCTCCAACGTCCGCGTCCGCAACGCCGGAGTCACCGCCGCGCGCATCAACGGCCTTCCGGGCGCGCCCATTTCGGGCGTCGCACTGAGCCACATCGTGATGCCCGCAAGCACGACCGGCGCGACCACCCTGAGCCAGGTCAACCTCACCAACCTGTCGGACTACGGCGGCCTGACCATCACTCCCTGAGGTCGGACAGCCAGGGGTGTCGCTCCCCAGGGTTCGGCCCCGTCGTGGACGAGGGTCTCCGGGCCGGACCGCCGGCGACGAGGCGCGGTGGTGGAGAGCCGGTCGAGCGGCTCGACACCACCGGGCGTCCCGCCGTCCAACGCGAGCCTGACGGCCGCCGCGAGGTCGACGTCCGTCGTGTTGCAGCCGATCACCAGCGTGTCCTCGGCGGCTTCGGCGGGGCAGCTGAGAGCGAACGGGCTGCGGGGCAAGGGAGTTCGCTGCCCAGGGCGTGCTCTCTCATACGCGCGCTGCCGATGCCCGACCATCAGTCGGCCCCGTGAGCTGACGCAGTGTCACGCAGGCCCGCTGCCCGCCCCCGACCCACCAGGCAACGCCCGCGGATGTACCGGAAACAGATGCCGCACCCCACCCCCACACACCTCCAGGGCAAGCTCGCAGAACATCGCGTTCGCCCAGCCGAACCAGTCCCGGGTGAACCGGCCCGGCGTGTCGACATGGAAACTCTCGTGCATGAGACCGGTACCGGCGGTGGTGGCGGCCAGGGTCTCCAGGGCCCGGGCCGCTTCGTCCGCGTCGCCCGTCAGGCCGGCGGTGGCGATCGCGAGCGGCCAGATGTGGCGGTCCGGAGTGTGCGTACTGCCGATCCCGGACGCGTAACTCCCGCTGAAATAGGAAGGGTTCGCCCCGGAGAGCGCGAAGCGCCGGGTGGCCCGGTACAGCGGATCCTCGGGCGCGCACCAACCGCTCAGCGGAAGGCTCAGCAGACTCGGGAGGTTGGCGTCGTCGCAGAGCAGCGCCGCGCCGAGGCCGTCGACCTCGTAGGCGAGGACGGAGTCGCCACCGACCTCGGTCACCGCGTGCGTCATGATCCCGGCGTCGATCTCATCGGCCAACCGCCAGCACTCATGGGCGAGTTCGGTGTCGTCCAGGACCGCGGCCGCCAGTTCGGCGAGTCCGTGCAGGCTCGCCGACGCCAGCGCGTTGGCCGGGACCAGATAGCCGTGGGCGCAGGCGTCGTCGCTCGGCCGGAAGCCGGACCACGTCATCCCGGTCCAACCGACCGCCGCACCACGGCCGTTGAGCGGCAGGCTGTCCCCGGCGAAGGGGCCGGACGGCCGGACGAACCGGTAGGGCGAGTGAGCGTGGGACTGCTCCGCCCGCCACAGCCGGACGATCACCCAGGCCGCACGGTGGAACGCCTCGTCGAGATGGTCCTCGCGGCCCGTCGCCCGCCGGATCGCATACGCGAGCTGCAACGGCGCGCAGAGGGAGTCGAGTTCGTACTTGCGCTCCCACACCCAGTCGCCCGGCGCGGGCCGATCCCCGGGTTCGCCGTGCGCGCCGGTAGGGCCGTCGTTGAAGGCGTTGGCGTACGGGTCCAGCAGAACGCAGCGGATCTGGCGGCGCGAGACCGCCGCCAGGACGTCGCCGACCTCCGGGTCCGTGGCCACGGCGAGGTAGGGACGGACCTGCGCCGTACTGTCCCGCAGCCACATCGCCGGAATGTCACCGGTCCTGACGAAGACTTCCGAGGACGCGCCCGACGCACCGGCCGACTTGCCGGCTGACAGCTCGTCCGGCACCGCGCCCGGCAAACCGGCCGACAACCCGTCCAACACCCCGCCCGCCGAAGCCCCCCAACTCATCGCCGTCGCCCACGTATTGGTCAGGCACCGCTCGACGATCGCCGCCGCCGGACCACCCCGCAGCTCGCCGGCCAGCCGCCGCCCGAGCGTGCTCAGCGACTCCGGAACTGCCCACACTGTTCCGGATGTTGATCCGGGAAACGTTACCATCGCGCCTCTTGACTCGCTCATGTGGCGTGGGCCACCGTGTGATCGCCAGGGAATGGAAACGTTACCTTGAGCGGGCCGACGACCACCAGACGGTCGGGTCCGCGTGATCCGAGTGATCGTCAACTCCTCGGAGGAAGAAGGTGAGCGCGTGTGACAGCCGCTCCGCACCAAGAGACGCGAACCACCGCACCACCCGTCGACCGGCCGCCCGGCCGGGGGAGTCCGGGACGCCGAGGGCGACCCTGGCGACGACCACCCAAGCGCTCCTCGGACACCCTGGCCGCGTACGTGTTCCTGGCACCGGCGCTCATCGGCTTCACGGCGTTCGTCGTCTACCCGCTGTTCCGCTCCGCCTACTTCGCGCTGACGACGTACAACGGCCTGACGGACCCGAAGTTCGTCGGCCTCGACAACTTCCGCCGGATGTTCACCACCGACCCGTCCTTCTGGCCCTCGGTACGCGCCACGCTGCTGCTCGTCGTCCTGTACGTGCCGCTGTCGCTGGCCATCGGGCTGGCCCTGGCGGTGTTCTGCAACCAGCGGATGCGGGGCGTCGGCCTGCTGCGCACCCTGTGCTATCTGCCGGTCGTGCTGCCCGTGGTCGCCACGATCACGCTCTGGAAGTTCGTGTTCAACCCCCAAGTCGGCCTGGCCAACCAGGTGTTGAACTGGCTTCACCTGCCCACCAGCGAGTGGCTGTCGGGGGACGACTCCGCGATGCCGTCGATCGTGATCGTCATGCTGTGGAGCGTCGGCTCCACGATGATCATCTTCCTCGCCGCGCTCCAGGCGGTCCCCACCGAGCTGTACGAGGCGGCCAGGCTCGACGGAGCCGGTCCCCGCACGGTGTTCTTCCGGATCACCCTCCCGCTGATCAGCCCGATCATGATCCTTCAGGTGGTCCTTCAGATGGTGACCGCCCTCCAGGCGTTCAACCAGCCGAAGATCCTCTCGCCGGACAACCAGGGCGGTCCCGGGTTCAGCACCAGGACCCTGATGCTGTCGATCTACGACAACGGCTTCCCCCGGCTCGGGCAGGTCTCCCAGTTCGGCTACGCCTCCGCCCAGGTGTGGGTGCTCTTCCTCGTCATCGTCGTCGTGATCGCCGCCACCGCCCGCTTCTCGTCGATTTGGACCTACAGTGACCACGTCTCCTGACGTCACCAGGGCGCCGACGACCGCGCCGACACCGGCCGCCCCACCGACGAAGCCGCCCGGCAGGGCCGTACGCAAGGCAACCTGGTACGCCGTCGCGCTGCTGATCAGCTCGGTGATGATCCTGCCCATCCTGTGGATGCTCACCGTCGCGCTGAAGGGCCCCTCCGCGGTCTTCGAGGTCCCGCCGAAACTGCTGCCGCACGAGTTCCACTTCAAGAACTTCATCGACGGCCCGAAGGTCATCCACTTCCCGCGCCTGCTGCTCAACTCCCTTGTCATCACCGGCCTTTCGGTGATCGGCGGGGTGATGACCTCGATGATGGCGGGCTACGCCCTGGCCCGACTGCGCTTCCCCGGCCGCAAGGTGTGGTTCTACGTCTTCGTCGGCAGCATGCTGCTGCCCCCGGTCGTCGGCATCATCCCGCTGTTCCAACTCTTCAAGGACATCGGCTGGTACGACACCTGGCTGCCGCTGATCGTCCCGGCTTTCCTGGGCGGCAATCCGCTCTTCATCTTCCTGGCCCGCCAGTACTTCCTGTCGATCCCGCACTCCATCGACGAGGCGGCCAAGGTCGACGGCGCGGGACACGTCCGGATCTTCTTCAGCGTGATGCTGCCGATCACGAAGCCTGCCTGGATAACGATGTCAATCCTGGCCTTCCAGATGTCCTGGAACGACTACCTCAACCCGCTCATCTACCTGTACTCGTCCCAGAAGTGGCCGCTGAGCGTGGGCATGGCCTCCTTCGTCACCCAGTTCGCGGGACAGACCCCGGACTGGAACCTCTACATGGCCACCAACCTGCTCTACATGCTCCCGCCACTGATCGTGTTCTTCGTCGCCCAGCGCTACTTCATCCAGGGCCTGAGCGCCCTGGGCACCGTCAACCAGCGCTGACCGGCGCCGATTTGAACCCCGACCCACCTACGAGCCGTATGCCAGCCAGGTATCAGGAGGCCACGATGAAACGATGGATCCGTTGCGCCGGAGTGTTGCTGTCGGCGGGGGGACTGCTCGCGACGGCGGCCTGCGGCGGCTCGTCCGGGAAGCAGTCGGACGGCAAGGCCACGGTCACCCTCATGACCTGGGAGTCCGCCGCCACCAACAAGGCCATCGACCAGGCCCTGACCGGCTTCCACGACCCGAACATCACGGTCAGGCGCATCGACACCCCGAACGGCAACTACAGCGACAAGCTCGCCGCCCTCACCCAGGCCAAGAAGCTTCCCGACCTGTTCTGGTGCGGCAACGACACCGAGCAGCAGTACACCAGCCAGGGCCTCCTCACCGACTGGGCCTCCCGGCTCTCCGGCTCCAGCGACTTCGGCGCGAGCAGCTTCGTCTCGTCCACGATGAAGAACTGGAAGACCGCCGACGGCAAGATAGGCGGCGTCCCCTCCCTGCTGAACACCTACGGCATCTGGTACGACGTCGACGCCTTCAAGGCCGCCGGCATCACCGTGCCCGCCGCCGGCTGGACCTGGGACCAGATGTTCGACGCCGCCGCGAAACTGCACGCCAAGGGCGCCAAGTACGGGCTGGTCGCCGACGCGCTGACCTCCACGGACGGCCCCTTCTCCCTCAGCACGTACGCGCTGTCGGCGGGCGGCAAGCCCTTCGCCGACAACGTGCACCAGCCCACCAAGACGACCATCGACGCGACGTACACCGAAGGCGTCGGCAAGGTCGTGGCAGGCATCAAGAGCGGGGCCATCGCGCCTCCCGGCTACGACATCAGCAACCAGCAGGGCCTGTTCGCCGCCGGACAGATCCCGATGCTGTGGAGCGGCCAGTGGCTGGCCGCCGGCTTCCTCACCGACAAGCCGAAGATCAAGTACGGCTTCGCGCCCCTGCCCCAAGTGACCAAGCCCGCGACCCTCTACGACGCCGTGGGCATCTGCACCCCGTCGTACACCCAGAACGCGGACGCCACCTTCAAGGTCCTCAAGTACCTCGACTCCACGGTGTGGACGAAGGTGCTGCCCGACTCCCCGGTCGCGGCCCCGGCCTATCTCTCCGCCCAGAACGCCTACTTCGGCGCCCTCGACAAGGCCGGGCAGACGACCGTGGCGGCCACGGTCAAGGCGGGGCTGAACACGCCGACCACCATCGGCGTGCGCTTCACCACCCAGTGGGCCAGCCAGTCAAATGACTTGATCACCGCCTACTGGCCGGACATCCTCAACGGCAAGAAGCCGCTCTCCGACCTCCAGACGATGACCGACAAGATCAACGATGTGATCAAGAACAACAGTTAGCGTCCCGGGCCGAGCGGCGGGCCGGGACCCGATACGTATCCTGAGGACGGTCCCGGCCCCTGGTACGCGATGGAAGGTTGGTCTTCAACTCACGTGAGCAGTCGTCCCCCGCACCGCCAGAACACCAGGCCCACGATGCGCGACGTCGCGGAGCGGGCCGGAGTCGCCGTCGTCACCGTCTCCCGCGTCGTCAACGGCATCGGCACGGTCCGCGAGGAGACGGCCGAGCGCGTGAACGCGGCGATCACCGCGATCGGTTACCAGCGCAACGAGATCGCCCGCTCGCTGCGCCCCGGCCAGAACTCGATGACCATCGGGCTGCTGCTCGGCGACCTCACCAACCCGTTCTACGCCTCCCTCGCCAAGGCCGCCGTCGAGGTCGCCAACGAGGCAGGCTACGCAGTCCTGTTGAGCACAGCCGACGAGGACCCCGAGGTCGAGCGCCGGGCCGTCGGCGAGCTGATCGGCCGCCGGGTCGCCGGGCTCATCATCGTCCCCGACCAGGGCGACCACGCCTTCCTCAACGAGATCAACGGCCACGACCACGTGCCGATCGTCTTCGTCGACCGGCCGGCCACCGGCGCCGAGGCCGATGTCGTCCTGGTCGACAACGAGGACGGCGGACACAAGGCCACCCAGCACCTCGTCGACCAGGGCCACCGCCGTATCGCGATCCTCGTCGCGCCCTCGTACTACAGCACCGGCCGCCGACTGCGCGGCTACCGCAAGGCGCTGCGCCGCAGCGGCATCGAGCCCGACAACGACCTGGTCGTCACCCTGCGCCGCGGCACCACCGAGGAAGCCGAGGCCGCCACCCGCACCCTGCTCACCTCCGCGAACCCGCCCACCGCGGTCTTCTCCACCACGGGCTTCCTCACCGAGGGCGTGCTGCGGGCCTGCCGTGACCTCCAAGTCTCCGTGGCGGTCGTGGGGTTCGACGACTTCAAGCTCGCGGACATGCTCCCCACCCCGGTCACCGTCGTCACCTCCGACACCGAGGAACTCGGCCGCCGCGCCGCCCACATCCTGCTGGACCGCATCGACGGCGACGACAGCCCCTCCCACCGGACCGTCCTCCCGGTGCAGCTGATCGCACGCGGCACCGGGGAGATCGGACACCCGTAACGTCAGTACAGCGTCCGCCACTTGGCGCGCGGCCACGCGAGTACGGCGTAGAGCTGCACGAGGGCCGCCTGCTGGATCGCCTGCGTCCCGCCGGCCGAGTCGAAGTGCACGAGGCCGGTGGCGGGATCGCGCATCGTGTCCCACACCCGGTCGGCGTACTCGGCCATCGCCCGGTGGTAGGTGTCCTTCCCGGTCACCGACTCCAGGAGCAGCAGATTCTTGAAGAAGATCGAGTTGAAGAACACGGGCTGCGTGAACAGCCGCCCCTGCGTGACGTAGTAGGCGTACGCGGCGGCGGCAACTCGCTCCGCCTGGCGCAGATAGGCGCGGTCCCGGGTGATCTCGTACAGCAGCACGGCGACGCCGACCGGCACGCCCTGGTTGTAGGACCAGACGGTCTTCTCGACGGTCCCTTGCAGGTCAAGGTGGTCCCAGTACAGGCCAGTTGGGCTCTGGAGATGTGTGTTCGTCCAGTCGTGGAAGCGCTTCGCCCAGTCGAGGTAGTCGGCCTCGCCGGTGATCTGGTGCAGGCGCAGGGCGAGTTGGGCGCCCGGCATGTTCGAGACGGTGTTGCGGTCGTGGCTCCAGTCGGCCTGCGTCCAGAAGACCCCGCCCGGCGCGGCATGGCTGCTGTCGGTGTCCCAGCCGGACCTGACCAGGGCGAAGATCTCCTTCGCGCGGGCGAGTGCGGCGGCGTCCCCGGTCTGAAGATGCCGTTGGACCTTGGCCAGCCCGACCCATTCGTTGTCGTCGTAGAACATGTCCCCGCCCGCGCCGTACGGCGCGACCGGGTAGGAGGCGTAGCCGGGCAGCTTGGTGGTTCCGCCGTTCGCGTTCCAGAAGTGTTCCTGCGCCGCTGCCCGCCGGGCCAGCTCCGGTTCGAACTGCGGGTCCACGACAGTGAGATCGAGCGCGGCGATGTGCACCTGCGAGAAGGGCCATTCGTACGAGTACGGGTTGTCGCCGGTCGCCGCCGGGATCTGCTCGCGGACCAGCCCGGAGCCGTCGGTCGCGTCGAAGTGTCTTCTCAGCGCGGCGTACGCGGCCTTGGCGCGGGACAACGCCCGTGCGGTGCTTGGGCGTTCGGCCGCGAAAGAGGGTCTGGCAGCCGTCGTCGTCAGGGCTGCGGCCAGGCCGGAACCGATCATCACTCGCCGGGAGGGACGCACGGACATGGGGCCTCCAAGGTCCAAGGACGCGGGCATGCGGGCAGCGGGCATGCGGGCAGCGGGCATGCGGACGATGGAAACGTTGTCATCGACTCATGAGGTCGTCAACGCATCTGACAACACGGGCAGTTCACCCCCGGGACATTTTGGTCCGGACCATTGACGATGAGGCTCCGCTGCTGGAACCTTCACGATGGTTACGTTTCCACAGGTGAGTTCGTCCGGCCCCACACGGCGAAGCAGGAGACCTCGACATGACCGTTCCGTACCCCCTCAGGAGACGTCTGAGCGTTGCCCTCACGATGGCGCTGCTGCTGGCCCTCGTCCCCGCCCTGCTGGTGCTGCGCGCCGCGCCGCCCGCGCGGGCCCTTGACAACGGCCTCGCCAGGACGCCCCCGATGGGCTGGAACGACTGGAACGCCTTCGGCTGCAACGTGACCGAGCAACTCGTCGAGCAGACCGCCGACTACCTTGTCTCCTCCGGGCTGAAGGACGCCGGGTACCAGTACGTCAACATCGACGACTGCTGGATGACCTCGGCCCGCAACGCGGCGGGCCAACTCGTCCCGGATCCGGTCAAGTTCCCGAACGGCATCAGCGGTACCGCCGCCTACGTCCACGGCAAGGGCCTCAAGCTCGGCATCTACGAGAGCGCCGGCACCGCCACCTGCGCCGGCTACCCCGGCAGCCTCGGCCACGAGCAGACCGACGCCAACAGCTTCGCCGCGTGGGGCGTCGACTACCTCAAGTACGACAACTGCAACCACCAGAACGTGCCCGACCAGCAGCGCTACACGGCGATGCGCGACGCGCTGGCCAACACCGGCCGCCCGATTGTCTACAGCCTCTGCAACTGGGGCCTCGCCGACGTGTGGACCTGGGGCGCGGGTGTCGGCAACAGCTGGCGCACGACCGACGACATCAACGTCAACTTCTCGACCGTGGTGTCCATTTACAAGGCCAACGTCAAACTCGCCGCGTACGCCAAGCCGGGCGCCTGGAACGACCCCGACATGCTGGAGGTCGGCAACGGCATGTCGTTCACCGAGGACCGCTCCCACTTCAGCCTCTGGTCGGAGATGGCCGCGCCGCTGATCGCCGGCACCGATCTGCGCAAGGCCACCGCCGCCACGCTCTCCCTCTACGGCAACAAGGACGTCATCGCCGTCGACCAGGACTCCCTGGGCAAGCAGGGCACCGAGATCTCCAACTCGGGCGGCCTGCACGTCCTTTCCAAGCCCCTCGCCAACGGTGACGTCTCGGTGGTCCTCTTCAACGAGAACTCCGCCGCCGCCACCATCACCACCTCCGCGACGGCGGCCGGCCTCCCCTCGGCATCGTCGTACAAGCTCAACAACCTCTGGTCGCACGTCGTCAGCAGCACCAGCGGCACCATCTCGGCGAGCGTCCCCGGCCACGGCTCGGTCATGTACCGGGTCTCCGTCGGCAGCGGCACCAGCGTCGGCACCACCCACCCGCTGATCGGCGCCTCCTCCAACCGCTGCCTCGACGCCTACAACGGCGAGACCACCCCCGGCACCAAGATCGAGATCTGGGACTGCGGCGGCGGCACCAACCAGGCCGTGACCATCACAGCCGCCGGTGAACTCCGGCTCTACGGCGGCACCCAGTGCCTGGACGCCTACAACAACCAGACCAGCAACGGCACCAAGGTGCAGCTCTACACCTGTAACGGCGGCGCCAACCAGAAGTGGAGCCTCAACCCCAACGGCACGATCACCGGCACCCAGTCGGGCCTGTGCCTCGACGTCACCGGCGGCGATCAACCCGCCGGCAACGTCAACGGCACCGCGCTGGAACTCTGGAGCTGCAACGGCGGCGCCAACCAGCAGTGGCGCCTGGGCTGACCGCTCGTATCCCCCCACATCCATGGAGCCGGCATGACCTCAACAGCAAGACGTATCAAGAGAGTCGGGACCGGTCTGATCGCCGCCCTGGCCCTGTTCATGCCGGTCTCCACCGGCGTCGCGACCGCCGCCGCCCAGGCGTCGATCTGCAACAAGTACTGCGACGCCCGCGACCCGGCCCTCTCCCCGGGTGACCGCCAGCCGGTGAGCGCGAGCATCTACTCCCGCGGCATCGCCCTGCACTTCGACGACGCCGACGCGATGGGCTGGGCCTCCATCACCAACGGCAGCCCCGGCGACGAGGTCTGGCTCGACCGCTCCTTCGACGGCGGCCGCACCTGGACCTCCGGCAGCAAGCTCGGCGACACCACCGTCCCCGCGGGGCAAGGCGGTTGGCGCACCCTGATGTACAACGTCGACGACTGGAACGCCCTCGGCGTGGGCGCCCTGCGCGCCTGCGGCAAGGCCGGTGACCGGGCCGAGATCGCCTGTACGGCGTGGGCCCGCACGACGTGGAACGCGGGCAGCCGCCCAACTGCCGCCGCCACGGCACTGATGCAGTCGTACAACCTGGGCACCGGACTCTTCGACACCACCGGCTGGTGGAACTCGGCCAACGCCCTGACCGCCCTCATCGACAACGCCCGCGTCACCGGCATGGGCAGCTACAAGTACGCGATCGCCAACACCTACGACCGCAACCTCTCCGCGCAGGGCGGCAACTTCACCAACGACTACATCGACGACACGGGCTGGTGGGGGCTGGCCTGGGTCGACGCGTACGACCTCACCGGGGACAGCCGCTACCTCAACACCGCCCGCGCGGACGCCGATTACATGGCGCGGTACTGGGACAACACCTGTGGCGGCGGAGTGTGGTGGAGCACCGCCAAGACCTACAAGAACGCCATCGCCAACTCCCTCTACCTGGAGCTGAACGCCGCCCTGCACAACCGCATCGCGGGCGACACGACGTACCTCGGCCGAGCGAACGCCGAGTGGTCGTGGTTCAAGGGCACCGGCATGATCAACGGCTCCCATCTGGTCAACGACGGTATCAACCCGGCGACTTGTGGCAACAACGGCGACACGACGTGGTCGTACAACCAGGGCGTGCTGCTCGGCGGCCTGTCGGAGCTGTACCGGGCGACTGGAGACGCTGGTCTGCTCACCACAGGCCGTCAGATCGGTGACGCCTCGACCACGTCGACGGCCCTCAACTCCGGTGGGATCCTGCGGGAACCGTGCGAGACGAGCGGCTGCGGGGGCGACGGGCCGTCCTTCAAGGGCGCGTACGTCCGGGGCCTGAGTGCCTTCAACTCCCGTCTGTCCGACCGGCCTTACACCTCCTACATCAAACGCCAGGCCGACACCGCGTACGCGAACGACCGCAACTCCCTCGACGCATACGGCCTTCACTGGGCCGGACCGCTGGACTCGACCGACGCGGCCCGGCAACAGAGCGCGCTCGACCTGATGAACGCGGCGAATTGACGGACCGTCACCCTTCCCCGGTGAGGAGCCGTCGCGGATTGGCGATGCGAAAGGCGTAGGCCGCCGCCCCGCCCAGCCCGTACCCCGGGTGGCGGGGCGGCTCCGCGTAGGGCCGGTCCGAGCCCTGGACCACGGCGTTGACGCCCAGCGCGCGCACGATCGCGTCGACGGCGGTCGGGCCGTAGGACGACGTCTCGACGAACACGCCCGGGTCGCCCTCCTGTTGCTGTCCGCCACGGGCCGCCAGCCGTTCGCCGTGGAGCGGGGCGAGTCCGGCCAGCAGGGCGAAGCACACGCGGAGGCGCGGATGGCGGGGGCGGCCGAAGGCACGGAAGGCGTACCAACTGGCGTGCATCTGCTGGACGTACGGGACCATCGCGGGCCACCAGGCAGGGTCCGCCGAGGAGCCCACCGCGGGCCCCGGGTGGACGAAGAGCGGCAGGTCGCGTTCTTCGAGCAGGTCGAGGAGCGGGCCGCAGCGGGCGTAACCGGCCGCGTCGGCAAGGGAGTTGGCGGGGAGTTGGAGCCCGGCGAAGCCTCGGTCGAGGTCCTTGGCGGTCGCGTCCGCGTCGATGTCCCGTACGCAGGCCGCGGCCCACGCCCCGAACGGCTCGGGCAGCGCCGCAGCGCCGTCGTGATAGGCGTCGAGCAGGGGCCGCGCCTCGGCCTCGGGCAACCACTCCACGCCGATCGGGGCGGACAGCGAGACGAGCACCCGGCCGAGACCGTCGGCGGCGGCGACTTCCGCGCGCCGGGCGATGTCGTGGTCGGCGGGCGGTATGCCGAAGGGCGGCTCACCGTCCAGGAACAGCGTCCAGCCGTCCAGGAACGGCGGTTCGCGGCGGGCGCGCAGAGCCGTCACCAGCGAAGGGGTCCACAGATGCTGGTGTACGTCGACGTTGGTCATGTCGCTTCTCCCGCCAAGGCGTTCAGTGTGCTGCGGACGTCGTCGGACCCCAGGATGTCGCGGCTCACCGTCTCCACGTCCACCCCGTGCGGCCGGTCGTCGTCCAGGGTGGGCACGACCTTCCGGATCGCGCGGTGCAGGAACTCCGGCCCCCGCCCCAGCGCGGCAGGCGCCGCCAGATCCACCGCCTGCGCGGCCACCACCGCCTCCACGCCTAGCAGTTGGCGCAGCCGCGTGAGCATCGTCGTCAACCGCCGCGCGCCGAGCGCCGCGTTGGTCGAGTCGTCCTCCACGGAGTCCGCGCCCTGCCGGGGATCGACGCACACCGGCACGGACAGCATCCGCATCTCGGCGACGAGCGCCTGCGCCGTCTTCACCAGCGGCGCGAACCCCGAACGCTCCGGACCGTACGGCGACAGGTTCGCGGGCAGCCCGCTGACGGCCGGGTCCAGCAGTCGTCGCATCCGCTCGGCGGACACGGCGGCGGTCTGGGTCAGGGCCAGCGCGAGGGTGTCGAGGGCGAGGGCCAGCGCAGGGGTGTGGAAGTTCCCGGACGAGAGGATCTCGCCTGTGCCGCCCGGCACTTGAGGGTCGTCGCCGGCACCGGGCAGCCCCTTCAGATCGCCCCCGGCACCGATCAGCACCACCGGGTTGTCCCCGCAGCCGTTCAACTCCGGTGCCAGCGCCGCATCCGCGAAGTCCAGCGCCGCATACCCCGCACCGTGCACCTGCGCGGCGCAGCGCAGGCTGACCGGGTCCTGGACGCGGCGGGCGTTGCGGGGGTCGGTCAACTCGCCGTCGGCCAGCAGGGTGAGCAACTCGCCGGCCGCGCGGGACTGTCCGGGCGCTGGGCGCAGGGCCAGCACCAGGGCGTCGAGCGGGCTGGTGTTGGCGCGGAAGCCCTCGTAGGTCAGTGCCGTGACCGCCTGCGCCAGGGTGAGGAGAGCACCCGCCTCGTGCAGGGCGAGGGCGCCGACGCCGGCCGCCAACGGGCTTGCGCTGCACAGGACATGGCCGTCCTTCGGGCCCAGTTGGGCGGGGGTGAGGCCGGCTCGGCGCAGGGCCGTGGCGCCGTCCAGCAGCTCGCCGTTCCACTCCGCGCTGCCCTCGCCGATGACGACCAGGCCGACGTGCGCCATCTGGCACAGGTCGGACGCGCCGATCGACCCCACCTCGGGGATCACCGGGTGCACCCGCGCGTTGAGCAGGGCGACGAGCAGCCGTACGATCTCCGGCCGTACTCCGCTGCCGCCGCCCGCGAGGCCGTTGATCCGGGCGAGGAGGGCGGCGCGTACGACCGGGGTCGGCAGTGGATCGCCGACCGCGTTCGCCCGGCCCCGGACCGTGCGGACGCTGAACGCGTCGAGTTCCGTGCGGGGCAGGGCGTAGGAGGAGCGGGCGCCCAGTCCGGTCGTCAGGCCGTAGGTCGGGATCTGGCGGTCGACCACGTCGTCGACGACCGCCCGTTCACCCGCCAGGCGTGGCAACACCCCGTCCGCCAGGGCGACTTGGGCACAATGGTGGGCGACGGCGACGACATCGCCGTAGGACAGCGTCCGTCCGTCTGCGACGACCCCGGTCACCAATGGCTTCTCCCCATGTCCTGTCATGTGTGAACCTAGCGCCTGGGGCTGTGATGATCGAGTGGTGGGGAGCAGGGGGCGGGCGTACCGTCGAACGGTGAGCATGTAGTTGACGGAGTCGTTCACTGATCTCCCGTGAGTGCGAACCACCATGAGCAGCAGCCCTCAGCAAGCCTCCACAGCCCAGACCACCACCCGGGAAACCGGCGGTGGCGGGAGCACGATGGCGCTGCTGGTGATCGCCTCCTGTCAGCTGATGGTGGTCCTCGACATCACCATCGTGAACATCGCCCTTCCGCACATCCAGAGATCGCTGGGGTTCTCCACGACCAGCCTGGCCTGGGTCGTCAACGCGTACACCCTCACCTTCGGCGGTCTGCTGCTGCTCGGTGGCCGGGCCGGGGACATCCTCGGCCGGCGGCGGGTGTTCGTGTTCGGCGTGCTGCTCTTCGTACTCGCCTCACTGCTCGGCGGGTTGTCCCAGAACTCCGGTCAACTCCTCGCCGCACGCGCCCTCCAGGGCGTCGGTGGTGCCATCGCCTCGCCGACCTCGCTCGCCCTGATCAGCACGACGTTCCGCGAAGGCCCGGAAAGAAACCGGGCGTTCGGGGTCTTCGCCGGTGTCTCGGCCGGCGGCGGCGCGATCGGACTGCTGATGGGCGGGATCCTCGTCGAGTGGCTGAACTGGCGGTGGGTGCTCTTCGTCAACGTCCCGATCGGACTGCTCATCGTCCTCGCCACCCCGCGCTGGATCAAGGAGTCCGAACGCCACCCGGGCCGCTTCGACATCACCGGCGCGCTGACCTCCACCGTGGGCATGGTGTTGCTGGTCTACGGCTTCATCCGGGCCGCGCAGGAGGGCTGGAGCGACGGACTCACCCTGGCCTCGTTCGGCGCGGCCGTGGTCGTCCTCGCCCTGTTCGTCCTGGTCGAGCGGCGCTCCCGGCAGCCGATCACCCCGCTGCACATGTTCCGCGACCGCGACCGGG
>Ga0307510_10005630_pt1 | contig 14934 bp, 18 predicted proteins | sample 12_EM_MG_FD_207224 | JGI IMG/M metagenome (GOLD analysis project Ga0307510, IMG submission 207224) | Populus trichocarpa ectomycorrhiza microbial communities from riparian zone in the Pacific Northwest, United States - 12_EM | ecosystem: Host-associated > Plants > Roots > Unclassified | place...
AATTGTTTTTACAGTTAATGCAAAGTGCTATAATTGAAAATTATTTAATTGAATAGGACTATACCTAAATCTTTTCAAGTGAAAATTAATCTAAAGGTTAAAAAAACGAAAGCGAATCTTTCTAAATTAGCTTTCGTTGCAAAAGAAAATGCCAGGGCGTTTTTATCTCCAAAACCAGGTTTAAAAATTTTATTTTCAGCTAATTATGGCAATGAAAAAACACTCAGGCGGGGCTTTTCTTTTTCGCGGCATAAAATAAAATTTGCACCTTTTACACCCGAAAATATCAGGGAAAGCGACCTGGTGATACCGCTATTGATACATGACGTACGATTGCTGCAAAAGTCTCGCGATCTATTGGAAAATAACCCCATAAGAATACCAAAAGAAGAGGTTGTCAATTTATGCGATAACAAGTATCTATTTAACAAGACACTGGTAGAGAAAGGGTTCCAGGATTTTGTCCCTAAAATTGGGAAAGATCTGCCACTGCCATTCATGTTAAAGAAAAAGGTTACCTGGGCGGGGGATTTCTGTTATGTAATTTCAGATGCTGAAAAGAAAGCGAAATATGACGAATTGATAAACAGTGAAGATTATTTTTGCCAGGAGATAGTTGGCGGGGTAAATGAATATGCCACTCATATATTATTTAAAGACGGTAAAATAGTGGAGACATTAACCGTAGAGTACACTTTTTATGATGAGATACCTATAAATGGTAAGTCGGGTTTTGCTTATACCAAAATAGTTAAATGCAAATGCCTGGATACCTTTTCATCTATACTAAATGCAATAGGTTATGAAGGCCTTTGTTGCTTTGATTACAAAATTGCAGACGGCAAGCCCAAAATATTCGAAATCAATCCGCGTTTTGGAGGTAGCCTGGGGAACTATTTCATCTCTTTTCTAAACAATTTAAAATCGGCAGCTTAGTTGTTCGGCTTTTAAACAATTGTTCTACCTTTTCTCTTGTTTCTGCCGCGGAGAGTAATAGTTACTGCTTAGTTAGCCCGATCACATATTGGGCGAACTTATCATCGTTGTAATTGGCTTTGCTGGCATGGTTAAAAACGACAAAACCGCGTTTATCTATCACCAGTGTAGTAGGTATGGTGCCTGAATAAAAATTTGTTGGCAGTCCATTCAGGTTTCCTCCATATGCAGGCAGTTGATATCCTTTATTTTTTAGAAAGGCTGATGACTTGTCCAACTTATTATCCACATCGACGGCCAGGAAAACGATATTGGGGTTATCTTTTATCTTCAAATAAAAATCATTAACTGATGGCAGCTCTGCCAGGCAGGGTGGGCACCAGGTGGCCCAAAAGTTAATAAACACCACCTTGCCTTTTTGCTGCTGCAGATCAATCACTTTACCATCAATGGTTTGTACCACCATGGCCGGGGCAGGCACTAGCTTTTCACCGGGTTTAATTGTTGGGATAGTTGGATTGTAAAAACCTGTAGCCATCAGTCCCATGATCACCCAGCTTTTTACCCTGGTGCTGAATAGTACTGCAACGGTAGACAATACGAGTACCAAGGTGAAAATATCTGATAGGGTGATCTTTTTGATCTTCATTGGAGGTGGTGATTTGCCGGAGTAAGTTTAACAAAAATTACGGCAATTTCCGGCACCGCTCTAATGTATGCTCCTGATGCGTTCTCGTATTTTCTCTCTCAGGGCATTAAAAAATATGCTTCGCTCTTTTTCGCCCACTACACTGATGTGTGTTGATTTCCGGATAATATTTTGCAGATGCTTATAGGTATAGGCACAAAAGTCAGCATCCTGTGTAGGCATAAAGTTAAGCCCGTTATGATTGATGAAAGTTATCTGCCTGTTATCGCTCTGTACGTAGATTGTATTATCACCAATAAGGGCCTCGTTAATGTATGCTTCATAAATAGCATCATTGGGCCTTTGGCGCTGGTTATATAATATTTTTCTTCCGGTTTCAAGCTGCATTTCAAGATGGTCTATCAATTGTTCGAGTTGTGAATAAACCTTCAGCAAAACCTCGCTGTCACTAAAAATATTCGATTGCCTGTATAGTTCGATCTGGCTGATAGTAGCATTTAAACTCCCTGTGCTCCAAATATCAATAGAATAAGTTTGAGTAAATAATTCATCGATCTTTTTAGCCAATTCGATGGTCTCCGGTTCATCGTTCTCCCCGTTAAATTGCTGTCTTGCCAGTTCAGGATAACCCATCAATGTTCTCTTCCAGAAAAAGAACTTAAAGGCCCTTAATTCGGGGAAGGGCATGAAATGGAAGATGGGTAAATCTTTACTAAAGAAATACATTTTAGCATTCTGCAACGAATTGAACTGCTCCAGGTTACGTACTACAAAACGCAGGTATTCATTAAATCCAAATGAAAGGTGATCTATTTTGTCGAATGAGAAAATGACGATGTTGCTTTTTATATGAAGAAGCTGGTCGAGCGAAATTTGGTATTTGTTACAGAGTACCTGCACTTCATCAAGTCCTAAAGGCTTTTCGCCCCTGATGCGGCGATAGGCGCTATCGTTACTGATATTCAATAGTTCGGCCACCTCATCTACAAACGAAAGATGGGGTGAAAGTTTTGACCTGACATGATTAAATAACAGTTGCTGGGTTTGATTGGTATCCACCGATGACTTAGTTTAATCGTAATTAGGTATTATTTATTAACCGCCAATTTAATATTTGCAAAAAATACCAAACGTGGAGTTAACAATTATTAAATATAGTAATAATTACTTCGACTTCGCAAGAGATTACGCTTAATACGGCTATTTACTTTAGTTTGTATAACCTGCTGATTTTCCAGTTTTTATGAGATGTTATCCCGTGGTAGCTTTACTCAACAAATATCACCGGGGTATTTAAAGATCAGTTATTATTTAAATCAACATTAAAACTTATTATCATGAAAAAATTATTATTAACACTCGCCGCAGTATGCGGGATCGCATTCGGGAGCTTAGCTCAAACAACAGCCGCTTCAACCCCAGCATATTCTGTAACAACAGGTACCAAGTTTAGCGTTGGGGCAGAAGCGGGCCTGCCGGTAGGGCAGGCAAGTGACGGTTATAGCACAGTTTTAGGGGGCTCGGTAAAACTTGAGTTGCCTACATCCAGTCGTACTTATTTTACACTTTCAGCAGGATATAGTGCCTTTCTTTTAAAAAGCGAATTCAAAGGGATTGGTATACCATCGTCTTCCGGCTTTGTTCCGATAAAGGCAGGGCTTAAATATTATTCCGAGGGGAACTTCTTTATTGAAGGTCAATTGGGTATTGTATTTTCGACAGAGAGTGGCGGTGGCCATGCATTTATTTATTCACCGGGTATCGGTTATAGTTTCAATAATGGGTTTGAAGCCGGTGTACGTTATGAAGGATGGGTTAATGACGGTACAGTAGGTCAAATGAGCCTGCGTTTAGCCTACAGATTTCAATAGCAGGTAGTCCCGGGAGGCCGGAGCTGTTCCCGGCTTCTGTTTTACCCGCTAACTGGCGGAGATATATCCAATTAAATGTTAAAATCTCACTCCTTTTAATCCTAAATCATCATGAAATGGTTAAATACACACTTCAAACAAAGTATCTGTGCTGTAGTAGTTTTACTACTGATCGTTGCGCAGTCCTGTCACAATTATTACAGGGTATCTAAAAAATCAAACATCACTGTGGTGACGGATACCGCCTCTGTGGCAAATATAAAACGTTATTTCATATTACGTTCGGGCTCCGATGCTTATTACATGAGTAATATTATGCTGAGCAAAGACAGGAAATCGCTTACCTGTTTACTGCAGGCCTTGCCCGAAGAACACACTTTGCACTTGCGCAATGGCAGGGGCGGTAATATGCGCTTTAAAATAGCCAAGCCAGAAGCTGTCGTGGTCAACGAGGTCCATCTTTATATAGCGGGTGACAGCGCTGCTGTTGCGGGCAGAAGTTACTTTTTATCGCTCAATAAAGTGATGAAGATTGAGGTGCTGGAGAAGGATAAAGGGCGCACTACAGCAAGCTATATTCTTGGTGGTTTGGCCATTACCGGTGGTGCTTTATTTGTAGCGGGCATTATTGTTTTGGCTACAAAAAGCTCCTGCCCTTTTGTAAGTGCTTATGATGGTGATAATATGGCATTGCAGGGTGAAATATATGGAGGGGCTATTTATCCGCAACTGGCAAGGGATGACTACATGGAATTAAAAATGGCGCCTGCGCCAAATGGAAATCTGCAATTGCAGATAAGCAATGAACTAAAGGAAAGGCAATACACAGACCTAGCTGAACTTATTGTGGTGACACATAATGAAGACGTAAGGGTTATGGTTGACGAAAACGGTAAACTTTATTCCATATCCGCTCCTGTTTCTCCGGTTGCTGCAACAGTGGCAAACAGGGATGTGCTCCCGCTTTTGAGTAAACAAAAAGATGATCAGTACTACAGCTTTGATGATACGCTTACACAAACGGGGATAAACCACCTGAGGCTGACATTTAACAAGCCCGCAAATGCCAAGAAGGCAAAACTTGTTTTGCGTTTAAAAAACTCCTACTGGCTGGATGTCACCTACGGAAAGATGACCATGGGTTTTGGCGGTTATTATAACACATTTATAAAACAGCAATATAACAAACCAGTAGCCGATTTGAAACGATGGGCAAAAGAACAGGAAATGCCTTTGCATATTGAGCTGAATACAAACAATGGCTGGCAAAATGCTGCAGACATCACCACGTTTGGGCCGCTTGCCAACAGGGAAACGGTGATACCGCTTGACCTGGCCAACGTAACAGGAAATAGTGTCAATCTGCAGCTAAGCACGGGATTTATGTTTTGGGATATTGATTACGCTGCCATTGATTTTTCTGATGGTGCGGATTACCAAGTGTCATCCTTAAAGCCGTTGATGGCGACTGATGAAACCGGTAAAGACGTAACGCAATTGATAACAGCTGCTGACGGAAGATACATGGAGCAGCCAGTTCCGGGTAATGCTGCAGTGATAGAATATAAGTTCAAACCTCAGGCAGATATCCATAAAACGCGAACCTATTTTCTGCATGCAAAGGGGTACTATGAACATGTCCGCGATTATAAAGGAGGGATTGACCTGCCTTTTCTTGGACAATTCAAAAAGCCCGACGCGCTATCCGCCTACGGCATGAAATTGTATAAGGAGATGATGACGGACCGTCCGCAGCAAATATTGAGCTCTAAGTGACCTGATGCAGGCTAACCTGCTGATTTGTTGAAGGTATTTTATTAACACTCACTAATCCAAAACAATATGGAAACCAAAATAGCACCAAACCCGGAATATGACAGTCCGGAGATGCAACCAGTAAACTCACCGGCCCGTGCACCCTATAAAAGGCGAAGCATAGGTGATATAGAAAGGAAGATGATATTGATATTTATTAAACTGCGCATCCTTTATATTGCCTGCATCACTTTACGGTCTTATAAAAAAATAATAAAAGCATTTACGGCCCTGCTGAACCTGAGAAAAGCAACCTGGAGCGGAGATCTGAAAAAGGTATATAAAGTTGATGGTAAGTATTATTTCAATCTTTATACGCCCGGCTGGCCCTCCAGAGCCTATGATAATGTTATAAGGGGTGAGTTGTTACGGTACGGAGCGACATCGCAAACAGAAAGCAAGCTGAAGTTCATATTTTTTGCCATTACACGTAAATGCCCCCTCCGCTGTGAACATTGTTTTGAATGGGACAATCTGAACCAAAAGGAAACCTTTACTAAAGATGAACTGATAGAAATTGTGGATCTGTACCAGAAACAGGGAGTGAATCAAATTCAGTTTAGTGGCGGGGAACCACTGGTGCGTGTTAAGGACCTGCTGGATGTGATCAAATTTGCGAGGAATAAATCCGAATGCTACGTGATCACATCGGGATTTAACCTGACACCGGAGAATGCCTGGTTACTGAAGCATGCCGGTTGCAAGGGGGTAATAGTAAGCATTGATCATTATGTACCCGAAATGCATAATAAGTTCCGTCATCATCCTGAAATATTTGATAAAGCGGTAGAGGGCGTGACAGCATGCTTGAACGCGGGGTTGGTAACGGCTTTAAGCATCTGCGCGACGAGTGAATTTATTGACGGCGGCCACTTATATCCTTACATGGAATTTGCAAAAAACCTGGGTGTACATTTTGTACAGGTACTGGAGCCAAAGGCGCTGGGAAATTACAGCGGCCGGGGCGAAATGCTTGAACAACGGCATCTGGAACAACTGGAAGATTTTTTTACGATCATGAATCATAGTTCGGTTTATAAAAATTATCCTACAGTGATGTATCACGGATATCATCAGCGTAGAGTGGGGTGCTATTCAGGTAGCAGGAGTTTATATATAGATTCGGCAGGTTATGTGCATGCCTGTCCATTTTGCCATACTAAATCATATAACGTAAAGGACATTTTAGAGACTGAAAATCAAGTTATCCCTATAAAGGAAAATATGTGCCCCAGGTATGGGAATATAGCATGATACTTTATAAAACCGGGGATGGCTAATCTCCGGTTTATTCATTAACTTAATAAAAATTCAACCAGACATGAAAAATCTCATCGTAGCACTATCACTGTTAAGCATACTATCGATGCTTAGCTGTACTAAAACTATTTATACACACGAGCAAATGTTGAGCAGCTACCAGACAAAACAGGATGTAGTAAAGAAATTTGGGATGCCAACTGAGAAGAAGGTAAATGAGGATACAGAAATGTGGCTTTACCGGTTTGACAGGAAGGACTCATTTACAAAACACTCAGTTGACGAGTATCAAAATGTCCAAACTGTTACGGTCGCAGATTTTACCAGGTATAAAAGATACCTCCTCTTCACTTTTGATCAAAAGGGAAATGTAGTAAGAAGCGATTTTAAGGATGTGGATCTGGCTGTAAAAAAGAAAGATACTGCGGCCACAATAGTATTAATTGCAACAGGAGTGGGCATTGTTTTTGGCGCCACTGCCCTCCTTTCAAGTGGTTTAGCTGATGTGGCGTCGTATCAGTAGAATCTGATAGCTCCATATCAAACATTTAACCTCTGGTCCGGTTTATTTTTATTGTTAAATTGGATTATGATTCAATAATAAACTTCCATACCGGGATAGCCGAAACTGCCCCAATAATAGTTGCTGTGAGGTATATCCATAAATGCTCCAGGTGGCCCGAAATTACGGCCGGGGCCAGTGATCTTGCCGGGTTCATAGATGCGCCGCAGATGGGCCCGGCAAACATGGCTTCCAATGCGACTACCGAGCCTATGGCTAATCCTGCAAACATGCCCTGCTCTTTACTGCCTTTCGCTACGCTGATGATAACGAGCATCAGGAAGAATGTGAGTATAAACTCCAAAATAAATGATTGCGCATCACTTCCCGCAGGTATGGTTGCACCTAAAAACTGGTTGGAAGGGAATAGGAATTTTAACGTAAGGCTGGCTAACAAGGCACCTGCAAACTGGCTGATTATAAAGGGAAACAACTCTTTGACCGGGAACTTTTTTGCAACAGTAAAAGCAATGCTGACAGCAGGATTAAGATGCGCACCTGAAATATCGCCAAAGGTATAGATCATACTCATCACGATCAACCCGAAAGTAATGGCAACGCCCACATGGGTAATACTGCCGTGTGTTTGCTGATCGATGACTATAGCGCCCGTGCCAGCAAAAACTAAGGCATATGTGCCCAAAAATTCGGCTAAATATTTCTTCATCCGGGCAGAAGTTCGGTCACAAAATCCTTGCTGTATATTTTGATCATATCGCGCACCCGCCTGAATTCGTTCATTATTTCTTCAGGCGTACCCTGTGCTTTTGCCGGATCGGGGAAGTTATAGTGAAAACGCTTAAAATCCCCCGGCAGGTAAGGGCAGTTTTCCTTCGCATTATCGCAAACGGTGATTATGTAATCAAAAGGGACACCGGTGTACTCATCCACATTGTTTGAGGTATGGTGCGATATGTCGATGTGGTCCTCGGCCATTACTTGTATCGCCTTTGGGTTTACGCCATGTGTTTCGATACCGGCGCTATAGATTTTAGCCTTATCACCTGCAAAATGTCTTAAATAGCCTTCTGCTATCTGGCTTCGGCAGCTGTTGCCGGTGCATAGTACTAGTATATTTTTCATGTAGTTTAGTTAGATATATCTTTTTTCATGACGATAGCCGATTGCGGGCAAACATGGCTGAACTCTGACGATTGCTGTACTTCTTCCGGTACATCGTTTCGGCTGATCTTTTCATAGCCCTTTCGGGCAAAATAATCCGTCGCTGTTTCTGTTAACAGGAAAATTGCTTTCAGGCCTTTTGAGACCGCAAGCGTTTCTATTTGTGCGATCAGTTTGCCTGCAATATTTTGATTTCTAAATGCGGGCTTCACGACTAATGAGCGCAGCAAACTATAGTTGCCATAAATTTCTAAGCCTATCACACCGATAAGTTCATCATCCTGAACAGCCATCAGGAAATTCTCCAGTGTTGCCGGGAGATCGCCTGCCGGCAGTTTTTCTGATGAAAGCAGGGTTATGATGTCTTCCCTACAGTTTTTAGCCTGGTTAATTATCATAGCACCATAATTTAGCAGCAGCCCCCGCCCGGACTGCAGCAAGCTTCCTTAGCAGCGAGGTTAATTAATTCTACTTTTTGTTTAACAGGGGTACCACAGCTACCTCCGCGTTCAATGGCTTTGCATTGCACGGTATCGGGCCGGAGGTCGATAACCAGGTTTTCACCGTCTGTAATAAACTCATTTGGATACAACTGGCGGGTTTCAAATTGAGCACTTCCAAACTCGATCTTCACGGTTCCGTTAACATCAAGCGGTAATACTTTTTCTACTACATCAATAATTGATAATGCTTTATGAACCTTCATAGCTCGCAATTGCTGTTGAGTAGCAGGCTCCATTAACTGGACTATAATTTCTGTCCATTCATTTTTTACGCCGCCACAATCGACAGAGGTGATCGGTGCCTGTTTGATCTCGGTGATATGATAGGAGGGCGACACCCACTTATCGGTTGCGTATTGAAATTGCAGGTCGAGCTGTGGATTTTGTATCAACTTTTCTTTAAATGTTTCCCAATTAATAGTCCCGGTGTTGTTCATGGTCTTTTCTTTAATTGTAATATTGCGATTAATTAGTTCAAATTTTTTTAACAGCATTTTGCTTTATCAGCATACAGCCCGAAAAAAGAGTCGAGTTGCTGATGTAATAATTTCCACGCTTTTGGCTCGATGCAATAGCATACACTTACACCCTCAATGGTTCCCTGTATCAATCCGGCATTTTTCAACTCTTTTAAATGTTGGGATATGGTAGCCTGTGCCAGGCCCAGCTCATCAACAAGACTGCCGCAAATGCAGGCATTTGTTTTTATTAAGTACTGTAAAATGGCTATACGTGCCGGATGGGCCATGGCCTTAAGCATGATGGCCAGGTGGTTTTGCTCTTCTGTGAAAATTTCTGTTTTAGTAAGCCCCATATATATCGCAATATTACGATTGATTGATGAGAATTGCAAATTTATTTTTATTTGTCATCAAGGTATTTATTTGCTTAAAATGCAACAAAAGATATGGGATGTAAGTATAACTATTGAGTGGTAAAACACCCGAACATAATATCTTTGAGTTTTTAAAGCTGAAAGAAATTATTTTAAAAAATATAGCTGAAAATAAACAATTTGTTTTTAAAATATTATATAAACGAGACCTTATCCGACAATATGTAATCTTAAACAGAACAATAATTTGAAGATTATATATTTGTTTTAATAGTTAATAAATACTACCCTGGTTTGAAAAAAAAATTGCTACATACAATTACTGCTTTGAACGTATTAAGAAAGCGAAAAGCGCTGATCTTATTGCTGATCATGGGTTTGGCTTCGGCTGGTATTGTCGTGGTAAATATCTATTCTATTAAGATATTATCGGGCGCAAGGGCATATGTTAATGGTGAATCTCAATATTCTAAAGGGCAAAAAGATGCGTCTGCTTACCTGATCAATTATATATCGCTCAGGAACAAATCGGACTATCTCGGGTTTCAAAAAGCGATCGCCATACCCAAAGGCGATTATATGGCCAGGGTCCAGCTATCATTAGCCCCGATTAATTACGAATTGGTAAAAAAGGGCCTTTCAGCGGGGAAAAATCATCCTGAGGATATCAATAATATGATATGGCTGTTTGAGAACTTTCAGCATGTACCCATGTTTGAAAAAGTGGTCGATATATGGAAGGATGGAGATGAGATGGTGAATGAGCTTGACCGGATAGGTGTGTTGGCCCATGCCGAGATCAAAAATGGCAGAATGTCTGATGATGAAAAGAGGGCGCTGATCCAGGCCATCAGCCGGAATTCGGCAGAGCTTACGTTAAAGGAACAGGCATTTTCTGAAGCGTTGGGCAACATCAGCCGCACCATTAACACCTATATATTTATCGCCAATGTATTGATCACACTGGTCATTGTGTTCTGTTCGCTTTCATCAGCAGCGATCATGATACGGAACCTTGCGAAATCCAAAAAGGAGATTATCGAGCAAAATGAACGGCTCCAGGTGATCAACGCCGGGCTGGATAAATTTGTATTTAACCTGACACACGATCTACGTTCGCCCCTGGCATCAATAATGGGACTTATCAACCTGATGGACGACGAAACAGACCTCGTCCAGATAAGGGCCTATATACTGATGATGAAAGAGAGCCTGGAGAAGCAGGACCGCTTTATTAACGAGATGCTCACCTTTATAAAAAGCAAGCATACCGGTGTAAGCAAAACAGAGTGCAGCCTTTCAGCCATTGTAGACAATGTGATTGCACAGAATAACTACCAAAATGGTGGAAAGGCAGTAATATTTTATAAGGAATTAGAACTTACCCAGATACAAGGCGATGCGCTGAAATTGCAGGTGATATTGAATAACCTGGTATCTAACTCCATTAAATACAGCGATAAAAAGAAGCCGGAGCAATGGGTAAAGGTGAAATCATACCGGGCAAACGAGGAGATGGTGATAGAAGTGGAGGACAATGGCCTGGGTATCCGTCCGAAAGATCAGGACCGTATTTTCGATAAATTCTACATGTCGGGCGACAACAAAAAAAGCTCGGGCATAGGGCTGTACCTGGTTAAAGACGCTGTGACACAGCTTAACGGCAAAATTGAGGTGAGGTCAGAACCCGGTGTGTGCAGTAAATTCAGGGTGATCATACCTTTCTCGTAATCCCGGATTTTCATTAGTTTTACTTTATCGCCTTTTGATTATCGCCTGTTTGGGCTCAATATCTATGCTATGGAAAAACAGTTCACATCTGCTGCGCGGGTATATTTACTTTTATTGGCCATTGCCGGATGGTTTGCCTTAATTGGCCAGTTTTACCTCATTATAAGCAACAGGCAGGCATCGGTACCCGAAACTATCATTCGATATTTTACATTTTTTACCATACTAACCAATACCTTAATAGCTGTTGGCAGCACATTGATTTTGCTGACACCGACATCACGGTGGGGGGAATTCTTTTCAAAAACAAGCACTTTAACAGCCATTGCGGTCAATATTACTATTGTTGGAGCTACCTATAATATCATCTTACGATTTTTATGGAACCCGCAGGGTATGCAATGGGTGGTTGATGAGCTGCTGCACCTGGTTATTCCATTAGCTTTTATCCTGTTCTGGCTGATTTTTGTACCCAAAGGACAAGTGAAATGGAATAATATCCCTTTGTGGACAGTCTACCCACTGGCTTACCTGGCTGTTATTTTAATCCGCGGTGCATTATCCGGATATTATCCTTACCCCTTTCTGGAGGTCACCCAATTGGGATATCCGCACGTGCTGTTGAACTGCGCAGGCATAGCTGTGGCGTTTATTATCGTCGCCATCTTGTTTGTAGGAGTTGATAAACTGATGAGCAAAAATCAATCCGAATAGCCAGCTTTACGCACCTTGTTTTTTGGATAACAATTTAACTGCGATCACATTTTTAACTACAAGTAAGCCTGTGATAACAAACACGTTGTAAATGGTGCTGAGGTCATCCACAATAGTAGTGATGTGTTTGTTGTTCCAAACGATCATAATGTAGATCTGCAATGGCCACAAAAGGTAATCGAAAAAGATGGAAATGATCAGCTGTATTGCTGTTTTGCGGTGATAAAGATCGAGCAGGAAACGATTGGCCAAGTAGCAGAATATAGCGAAAATGAGTAATAAAAGATAAAGCTGCTTAGTAAAATTAGGACCGGCATCATAGGGTATTCTGGAAAGTTTATGAATAAAGCTGTCCAGCCAGTAATAAATGGTGGTGTATATCAGCAACCAATAAAACGCGGCAACGCCTAATAATTGTAAAAAATAATTTAAAACGGTAGAAGCAGCGCTGTCGCGGTTATTTTTCATGTCTATAAATTGGTTCTGTAAGATTCAGATGCCAAGCTAAAAAATATTTGGGAAATATTAGTGAGAGATTAGATAAAGAAGCGTTCTATTGAGTTTTTTAATCGTATAAAACTTAAATGGTAAATTATGAATCCTAATGAAAAACTCGTTTGCGATGTGCTTTCGGTTTTGGGATAACCTTACAACAGGAACCGTTCTTATCAAGCTGCTTCTTGTACGGGATATATAAGCCGTTTATCTCTATGTCTTTAATCCTGGTAAGTGAGTCGTCAGAGTGTATTTTCCCATTCTTTATTTCATAATATGCTGTTGGTATATAATACATCGAATCGGGATTTGGATAAACCTCAGTTAAGTCACTGCCGCCAAACTCCAGAAAACCGTCATGATCATAATCCTTTATTGGCGAAAGTATTGCATCAGTAACCAAAACAGCTTTAGATGGCGTAATTGAAAACACGTTGAGCCTGTCAAGATTTGGGCTACCATTAACAGCAAGAAAAAGAAAAACTGAACCGTCATCTTCTATTATCCCGTTAGATTTACTATCGAAATAAATATCATCAGGGTACTTTATTGTAAATATTCTTCTATTGTCATATAAAATGGCGTTTCCCCTGACCGTTATAACATGGCCGGTTGATGTTTTATAACGTAACAACTGCTTTTGACTTTGTCCAAATATGCTTGAGCTGAAGAATATAAATGTTAGAATAAATATGAGGTGTTTCATAACAAAAGGTCTGGTCGCATAAAGATAATATTTAACATACAAATAGGAATGGTTGAACTTTTATTACTTTGATTTCTCCCAAACAAACATTACATTGCGTCACCCCGACACAACCAATTAAATTTATTCCCTGCCATGAAGAAACAATCAAAAATTGCCACAGGCGTTATTATGCTTGTAGTGTCCTTCCTTTTTTATTCTTTTATCGTTAATAAAGCAGATTTCTTAGCAGCTGTGCCCACGGAAGCCGGGCTTGTTTCGGGAGTGAAGTCGGGCGATGTGACTGCTTATAAGGGTATTCCATTTGCTGCACCACCGGTTGGTGATCTGCGCTGGAAGGCCCCTCAACCTGCAAAGCACTGGGATGGCGTAAGAAAATGTGACGCCTTTAGCGCCAGTCCGATGCAAGCCAAACCGGTGCCCTTTATGGTTTATACATCTGAGTTCCTGATACCTGAATCTCCGATAAGCGAGGATTGCCTTTACCTGAACATATGGACGAATGCCAAAACCAAGACAGATAAAAAAGCTGTTTTTGTGTGGATATACGGAGGCGGTTTTAGTAGTGGCGGGGCAGCCTGCCCAATATACGATGGTGAAGCAATGGCCAAAAAAGGGATAATATTTGTTTCAATCAATTACAGGGTAGGGGTGTTCGGATTTTTGGCACATCCTGAATTGACCAGGGAAGCCAATGGAAAAGCATCCGGCAACTATGGTTTGCTGGACCAGGTAGCCGCTTTGAAATGGGTGAAACGAAATATAGCAGCCTTTGGCGGCGATCCGGATAATGTAACTATTGGCGGACAATCGGCAGGCTCCATGAGTGTGAATAGCCTGGTGGCATCGCCATTAACAAAAGGATTGTTTAAGGGCGCAATTGCCGAGAGTGGTTCCATGCTGGTAAAGAACCCGGTGCTGGCATCAAATAAATTACAGACTGCAGAGGCGCAAGGCTCAAAGCTGGCTGAAAAAGCTGGAGCAAAAACCTTAGCCGAAATGCGGGCACTGCCTGCGGAGGAGGTGATGAAAAAATTTCAGGGGCGATTTGCGCCAATAGTAGATGGATATGTATTACCGGAATCAATTGCTGCCATTTTTGCTGCGGATAAGCAAAATCATGTAGCGCTGATAACCGGCTGGAACCATGATGAATTTGGAGGTCCTACTAAAAGCAAAGAAGACTTTAAAAAACAGGCGAAGGAACAATATGGTGCGGATGCTGATAAGTTCCTGAAGTATTTCCCTGCCGAAACGGATGAACAGGCAATAGAATCGCAGGTTAAACTAAGCCGCGACCAGGTATTCGCCGTATCCGGTTTTAAATGGGCGGGTATTCAAAGTAAATATGCCAACTCGCCGGTTTATATGTACAACTTTAACCGTAAAGTACCCGCCGAAGGCGACATGAAAAAATATGGTGCTTTCCATACTGCCGAGGTACCTTATATGATGGATAACCTGAAATTTTTGAATAACAGACCATTTGAACCTGCCGATCATGCGCTGGCAAAACTGATGGCAGACTATTGGGTGAATTTCATTAAAACCGGGAACCCTAACGGCAACGGATTACCTGCGTGGCCAAAATACAATACCAGCAAATACGAGGTAAAAGCATTTAATGCAAAAACGGTTACAGAGACATTGCCTGACAAAGACGGGCTTGCATTTTTATTATCAAAGGCGGAGAAGTAAATATCAATTCAATAAAAAACGGCAGGGGGGTGTGGCC
>Ga0307510_10005631_pt1 | contig 14933 bp, 12 predicted proteins | sample 12_EM_MG_FD_207224 | JGI IMG/M metagenome (GOLD analysis project Ga0307510, IMG submission 207224) | Populus trichocarpa ectomycorrhiza microbial communities from riparian zone in the Pacific Northwest, United States - 12_EM | ecosystem: Host-associated > Plants > Roots > Unclassified | place...
GCAACACCTCCGGACCGTCGAACTGATAGCGGAACCTGACATTCTCCAGCCTCACGGCACCGCTGATGGCCGGCAGGCTCATCTTTCCCGGGCTCATGGCAGGCTCGGCCTGAGTGTTGATCAGGTCGCCGAGACGCTCGACCGACAGCCCAACCTGCTGAAAGTCCTGCCACAGTTGTACCACTCGCAGGATGGGCGATATCGCTCGTCCGGACAGCATCTGAAACGCGATGAGCTGACCTACTGTGAGCCGCCCGTCCATGACCAGATACGCACCCACCCACAGTACCGACAGCGTCGAAAGCTTCTGAATTATCTGCCCCAGCGCGCCCCCGATACCGGACAGATGCGACGTGCGGAACGAAGCCGTCACATAACGCGCCAGTTGCTCCTCCCACCGCCGGTAGAATATTGGCTCGAGTGCCATCGCCTTGACCGTCTGCACTCCGGTGACGGCCTCCACCAGGTAAGACTGACTCTCGGCGCCACGATCGAACTTGTCCTCGAGCCGGCGACGCATCATCGGTCGCATGAGGACGGATAATGCGATGAACAACGGAATACATGCCAATGTCACACAGGTCAGAACGCCGCTGTAGACGAACATGACTGCGATGAACAGCACGGTGAACGAAACATCCAGCAGGACGTTGATAGAGGATCCCGTGATGAATTGCCGGATGTTCTCGAGCTCCCGTACGCGGGCTACCGTATCCCCGACCCGCCGCACTTCAAAGTAGCGCAGCGGTATGCGCAACAGATGTCGAAACAGCCGTGCCCCCAGCGCGACGTCGATCCTGTTGGAGGTATGCGCCATCAGATGAGTCTTCAGCACTGTCAGGATCGCCTCGAAAACGATCATGATCAGCATCCCCGTCGCCAGCACCTGCAGCGTGGAAATGCTCTTGTGCATCAGTACCTTGTCGATGATCACCTGCGTGAACAACGGCGTCGCGAGGCCGAATAGTTGAATGACGAACGAGGCCGCAAGAATCTCCGCGAGAATGCGCCGGTATTTCCAGATCGCCGGCAGGAACCAGGCCAGGTCGAACGGACGGTTGGGATTGTCCAGTCGCAGGCTGGACTTGATCAGAATGAGCGCCCCGCCCCAGACAGCCTCGAACTGCTCCTGGTTGAGGCGCTGCGGGCGCGGCTCACGGGGATTTCCGACGACAACCGTGCCGTCACGGTCGTAACGCAGCAACACGACATAGCCGGAGTCTGACAACTGCGCAATCGCCGGCAGCGTGATGCGCGATAGCCGGCTCCAATCCGTGCGCGTCGCCTTGGCTCGCAGGCCGAGTTCCCGCGCCGCGAGCAGCAATTGATTTTCAGTCAGCGCAGCTGCAGGGTCGAAGCCCAGTGCACGAGCCAACTGTAGTGGGTCGGTAGTGCTCTGATGGTGTCCGGCGACGACGCTCAGACAAATCAACCCTGAGGCAATCGCCCTCGGGTCAGCACCGGAATGAGACGAAGGTCCAGCACGCTGTGCGTCGTCCCTGACATTCTCCTGCTGCTCGCCGACGTCCATTCAGGCCACACAAACTGTTGCACGGAGCCGAGTTGAATTAGTAACTTCACCCTGACCACAAATCAAGTGCTACGTGAAGGAATTGGAGTGAGACTTCTGTTAGTGCATCAGAACTTCCCGGGTCAATACCTGCACCTGGTGCGTCACCTGGGGGCAATCCCCGGCAATCAGGTCGTATTCATCACTCAACGCGCGACCGGAGAGATCGCCGGAGTCCGCAAGATCGTCTACAGACCCAGGCGGACAGTAACAGACAAGGTGCACCATTACCTGCGCGAAGCGGAAGCTGCCGTCCTGAATGCGCAGGAAGTAGCGCGCATCGCATTGGACCTGCGCAACTCCGGCTTCATTCCGGATGTCATGCTCGGACACAACGGCTGGGGCGAGATCTGGTATTTGCGCGATATTTTTCCCAACACCCCGCTGATCGGTTACTTTGAATTCTTCTACCGCCTGCACGGCGCCGATGTCGGCTTCGACCCGGCGGACCCGATCACTCCTGATACGGCGCCCCGGCTGCGGACCAAGAATCTCGGCAACCTGCTCGCGCTCGACACCTGCAATCTCGGCCAGTGCCCGACGCAGTGGCAGAAATCGGGCTATCCGAAACGCTACCATCCAATCCTACATGTCATACATGAAGGAATCGATACGCGTGCCGCCGTCCCCGAACCGTCGGCCCGGTTGAAGGTGCCCGGCAGCAAACTCGAGTTGGCCGCCGGTGACGAGGTGGTAACGTATGTCGCAAGAAACCTCGAGCCCTATCGAGGTTTCACCCAGTTCATGCACGCCCTGCCGGCGATCCTGGCACGCCGTCCCGCCGCACATGTCGTGATTGTTGGGGGCGACGATGTGAGCTACGGCTCAAGACTGCCGCAAGGTCAAACCTATCGGGACCGAAGCCTCAGGGAGCTGCAGGGTTCGCTCGACACCTCACGGGTGCACTTCCTGGGCAAGATTCCCCATTCATCCTTCATCACGGTCCTGCAGATCTCGCGCGTGCATGTTTATCTGACCTACCCCTTCGTCCTGTCCTGGTCGATGCTCGAAGCCATGTCGGCCGGCTGCCTCGTAGTCGGCTCCCGCACGCCGCCAGTGGAAGAGGTGATCCGCGATTGCGGTAACGGTCTGCTGGTCGATTTCTTTTCCCCGGCCGAACTCGCGGATCGAGTGGTTGAGGCACTGGAAGATCGCCACGCCCACGACTCCATCCGGCGCAACGCCCGCGAAACGATCCTCGAAGAATACGATCTGCAGACCATCTGCCTGCCGGCGCAGCTGCAGATCATCAGCACCCTGGCGGGTCATGCGCGCCGCTCGACACCGCGTGAGCCCATATCGGAGTCGACTCCATTATATAATCGCTAGGTGGCGGCACCATTTGAAGATGCACCGTTTCAAAGGTCACACTGGAAGCTGATCTGCGGCGCAACCTCCGGCTACCCGATAAAGGAATCTCTCAATAGCGTACTGTTGCAACACCTGTTGGAATGGCGTGCTATTCGGCTTCGAGCTATTTCGAAGCACGCGCTTGCGCCGCCGTGCCAGACGCAGCGCTTCGATTGCAACATCGAGACCGATCTTATTTCCAAATTTGAAGCAATCGGCGATGGTGCGTGCGAGGTTATAGATCTTCACTGACTCCTTGCCAACTTGATGCGTTTCCAGGCCCTCTGCGAACGTCTTCGCGTCGAAGCGGTACACCGTCACTGGCATTCAGAGCTTAATGCCGGGGTAATTCCCACGAGGCACAGCCAGATGCACGGTCGACGGCACCTGCGGGATTTCATCGAGCACGGGTTCGAAGTCGCGATGGTGCAGGACGCCACGGCCGCATGTGGAACAAATTTGCCCACTGGCGGCAAACCGGCGTATGGTCGGGAACACAAGGGGAACAAGGTGGGCCGTTAGCCACCCGGTTGCATTGACGCTGTTTGTTCCTAGAAATCACTTTAATAACACGGTCTAAAAGGGGATGGACATGAACAAGCTGTCGGATTCGGCGCGGCTCATGATCGCTTCGTTAGCCGCCTGCGTCACATTACTGATATCCGCGCCGGCAAGTGCGGGGCAGGACACATACATCGTTCTGTATAAGGCCAACTCGGTACCCAGCAATGCCGCTACGGCGTTGAGCGCCGCCGGCGGGAAGCTGGTATGGAGCTATCGAGAAATCGGGGTTGCCATCGCGCAGTCGAGCGATGCGAATTTCGCCGCCAAGGCCCGGAAGATCGCGGGCGTTCAGGGAGCCGCGGCGACATCCGGACTGGGTGTGAAAGTGGACGGCGGCGGTCTAGCGATCGCCGAGGCATTGGATGCATCTCCGGCGGGCCCGATAACGGGTGCTCCCGCGGCTGGCGACGATAATCTGTCGGGCCTGCAGTGGGATATGGTGCAGATTTCCGCACCGCAGGCGCGCGCCGTCAACGGTGGCAGTCCCTCAGTCCTCGTTGGCGATATTGACAGTGGACTCGACTACACGCATCCGGATCTCGCTCCAAACGTCGATTTTGCCAACAGCGTGTCCTGCATCGGTGGTGTTCCAAACCAGGACCCTGCTGCCTGGAACGATGACAACGGTCATGGAACCCACACAGCGGGAACCATCGCCGCGGCGAGGAACGGTATCGGCATCGTTGGCGTAGCACCGAACGTGCGCATCGCCGGAATCAAAGCCGGGAATGCCGACGGTTTCTTCTTTCCTGAGGCGGTCGTCTGCGCGTTCATGTGGGCCGGCTCGCATCACATTCAAGTGACCAACAACAGCTACTTCGCCGATCCGTGGCTGTTCAACTGCCGTAACGATGCCGGGCAACGTGCGATTTGGGAGGCAGAGCGCCGGGCGATTCGCTACGCCATGCAAAACGGTACGGTTGTTGTCGCAGCCGAAGGCAACGAGGCTGATGATCTCGCCCATCCAACTCAGGACGTGACCAGCCCCGACAATTCCACCCCCGTCACCCGCGAAATTACCAACGCTTGCGCAGTCGTTCCGACGGAGGTTGCGGGCGTAATCGGCGTGACGGCAAACGGGAATAAGGTGCTGAAGTCCTACTATTCCAGCTATGGGGTGGGCAGCGTACAGGTCATCGCGCCGGGGGGAGACTCGCGTTTGCAACTGACAGCCGCGGCGCCAAACGGCCGTGTCTTGTCCACATACCCAGCGGCGTTGATCGGAACCTGCGCCCGTACAGTTTTCGACGGCGCTGCGACCTACTGCTACTTGCAGGGTACGTCGATGGCTTCGCCTCATGTCGCAGGCGTTGCGGCGCTGATAGCGAGCACCGGAGTTACTTCGCCGGGCGCGATTGCGTCCAGGGTGAACACCACCGCCGATCCGCGGCCTTGCCCCGCGGACTTGTCCATCTATGCGTTCTTCCCATCTGTGTCCAACGGAGCACCGCAGGTATGCGACGGTGGACCGGGTTACAACTCGTTCAATGGTCACGGCCAGGTCAATGCACTGACGGCCGTCAGCAAGTAAACCTCCAGCGGGTCGGTCCACGGGATGCAACCCGTGTTCCGACCCGCGCGATCATCTGCGACATCCGAAAGTTGGCCAGGGTGCCAGTCACACGGTACATAGCCCAATGGAATTGGAGTCGACCATCACATGTCCCCAATGCGGGCACGCGGAGCGTGAGACGATGCCCACGGATGCATGTCAGTTCTATTACGAATGTACTGGTTGCCACACGCTGCTTCGACCGAAGCCGGGTCATTGCTGCGTCTTTTGTTCGTACGGCACAGTTGTCTGTCCCCCGATGCAGACCGCGCACCCGTGCTGTGGCGCATCCACAAACTGCTGAGAATGAAACTCTATTGAATATCGATTGTTGCTCCGGGCTCGATCCATCGCTCATGGAGCAGCCGCCCCTCGAGCCACACTCTCGGCGCCCGCGGAAACGGGTGCCCGCCGCCTGACTCGCATGAGCCTGTACACTGCGGGAATTACGAACATTGACAGCAGGGGTGCAGTAATCATCCCGCCCACCATCGGAGCCGCGATACGGCTCATCACCTCCGAGCCAGTTCCGTGGCCCCAGAAGATCGGCAGCAATCCTGCGACGATCACAGCGACCGTCATAGCTTTGGGCCTGACGCGCAGCACCGCGCCGTGGCGAATTGCATCCTCCAGAACCTCCGGCACCAGGTCGAGCCCCACTTCCTGGCGCTCCGCTGCCGCCTGTTTCAGATACAGCAGCATCACGACCCCAAATTCTGCCGCCACGCCGGCGAGCGCAATGAATCCAACGCCGGTCGCAATCGACAGGTTGTAGCCCTGCAGGTAGAGGAACCACACCCCTCCAGTGAGAGCGAACGGCAAAGTGCCCATGATGAGCGCTGCTTCGTCAATGCGCCGGAATGTCAGATACAACAGCACGAAAATAATGAGCAGCGTGGCGGGCACAACCAACTTCAGTCGAGCATTGGCACGCTCGAGGTACTCGAACTGCCCGGAGTAAGCCACACTCATTCCAGCCTTCAACGGCACTTGCCGTGCGACGGCAGCGCGCAATTCCTCCACCGTGGAGGCCAGGTCACGCCCGCGAACATCGATGTACACCCAGCCGGAAGGTCGCGCATTCTCGCTTTTCAACATCGGCGGTCCTTCGCTGATCTTCAGCCGCGCGACGGTACCGAGCGTGATCTGTTGCCCCAGATCGGTGAGGATGGGTAGCTGCCGCAGATTATCGAGGGAATCGCGCAGTTCCCTCGGATAGCGCACGCTGATCGGAAAGCGTGCCAGGCCCTCGACGGTCTCACCAATGGTCTCGCCGCCCACAGCCGAGGCAATCACCGACTGCACATCGGCGATGTTGAGTCCGTAGCGGGAGGCTGCTGCGCGATCAATGTCGATGTCGACGTAACGCCCGCCGGTCAGCCGCTCGGCGAGCGCCGAGCTCACTCCCGGAATGTGCTTCGCCACCTGCTCGACTTGCTGCGCTACGTGATCGATGTCAGCGAGGTTGGTACCAGAGACCTTGACGCCGATGGGACTTTTGATGCCGGTCGCCAGCATGTCGATCCGGTTGCGGATCGGTGGTATCCAGACGGTCGCCAGGCCAGGCACTTTCACGGTCTGATCGAGCAGTTCGACGAGTTTTTCGGGCGTCATCCCGGGACGCCATTGGTCGCGCGGTCTGAATTGGATCGTCGTCTCAAACATTTCCAGCGGCGCCGGATCTGTGGCGGTCTCCGCACGGCCCGCTTTTCCGAACACGGTGGCCACTTCGGGCACGGTCTTGATCATCCGGTCGGTCAACTGCAAAAGTTCCGAAGCCGTCTGCGCCGACAGACCCGGGAGCGCGGAGGGCATGTACAGCAGGTCCCCTTCCTCCAGCGGCGGCATGAACTCGCCGCCCAGGCGACTCAAGGGCCACGCCGTTGAGAGCAGCACGAAACCTGCGACCACGATGGTCAGAACCGGCCTCTTCAACACCTGATCGAGCAACGGACGGTACAGATGGATCAGCCCCCGGTTGAGCGGATTGCGCGTCTCTTCCGGAATCTTCCCGCGGATCCAGTACCCCATGAGGATCGGTACCAACGTGACCGACAGGCCCGCGGCGGCGGCCATTGCATAGGTCTTGGTGAGCGCCAGCGGACCGAACAGCCGGCCCTCTTGCGCCTCGAGCGTGAAGACCGGGATGAAGGAGAGCGTGATAATCAGCAGGCTGAAGAACAGCGCGGGACCCACCTCCACCGCGGCCTCCGTCATCACTCGCCAGTGCGCTTCCCCTTGCAGCGACTGCCCGGGATGCGTGTGCGTCCACGCCTCCACGCGCTTGTGCGCGTTCTCGATCATGACCACTGCGGCATCGACCATCGCACCGATAGCAATGGCCACACCGCCCAGCGACATGATGTTGGCGCTGACCCCTTGGTAGCGCATGACAATGAAGGCGATGAGGATACCGAGCGGCAGCGATATGATGGCGACCCCAGCGGAGCGCAGGTGCCACAGAAACACACCGCAGACGACGGCCACCACGATGAATTCCTCGATCAGCTTATGGGTCAGATTCTCGACGGCCCGATCGATCAGCTTTGAGCGGTCATAAGTCGGGACGATTTCAACACCGTGCGGCAGACTCTTCTGCAGCTCGGCCAGCTTCGCTTTCACAGCAACAATCGCGGTGCGGGCGTTCTTGCCCGAGCGTAGGATCACAACCCCCCCTGCCACCTCGCCTTCTCCATTCAGCTCGGTGACGCCGCGGCGCATCTCGGGCCCCAGTTGAATGTTGGCCACGTCGCCCAATCGCACAGGCACGCCGCCAGCTCGAACGCCGAGCGGGACGGCCCGGAAATCATCCAGGGATTTGAGGTAGCCGGAGGCGCGCACCATGTAGTCCGCCTCGCCCATCTCCAACACCGAGCCCCCGGTCTCCTGGTTGGCCTGTTGGATGGCTTGGATGACCTTGGTATGCGTGATGCCGAAAGCCACGAGCTTGGCGGGATCGAGCAGGACCTGGTACTGCTTCACCATGCCGCCGATGCTCGCCACTTCGGCTACATTCGGCAGCGTTTTGAGCTCGTATTTCAGGAACCAGTCCTGTAACGCCCGCAACTGGCTCGAGTCGTGTCCACCACTGCGGTCGATCAACGCATACTCGAAGATCCAGCCAACGCCGGTGGCGTCAGGCCCCAAGGAGGTCTTCGCCGTCGCCGGCATCCGGCTCTCCACCTGATTCAGATACTCGAGCACCCGCGAGCGCGCCCAGTACGGATCGGTTCCATCTTCGAACAACACGTAAACGAAGGAATCACCGAAGAAGGAGAAGCCGCGCACCGTCTTTGCCCCCGGGACCGACAACATCGTTGTCGTGAGGGGATAGGTGACCTGGTTCTCAACGATCTGGGGCGCTTGTCCCGGAAAGCTGGTGCGCAGGATGACCTGGACGTCGGACAAGTCAGGTAGCGCATCGACCGGCGTGGTCCTCAGAGCCCAGATGCCCCATGCCCCGACAAACACCGCCGCCAGTAAAACCAGGAAGCGATTGCGAACCGACCAGCGGATGAGTTGCTCAATCATGGCTCGCACCTTGCTTTTCCACGGTGCCTCGGACATCCGTGTTGTTTGTTGAACCCGTGCTGTTCAACCGCGCGAGCACACCCCGCAGGCTTGCTTCCGAATCGATTAGAAATTGACCCGAGGCAACGACCTTCTGGCCTTCCTCGAGCCCGGAGAGAATGACGGTCTTGCCACCGGCTTCCGGGCCGATTCGCACCTCCGTGGGCTCGAATCGGTTAGCGTCCGTCGCGACGATGACGAGGTTTCGCGTACCGGAACGGATGATCGCCTCCGTTGGTACCCACAGCCGCGGTGTGTCATCGCCCGCATGCAGTCGTAGCTGGGCAAACATCCCCGGCCGCAGGCGCAGATTGGGATTCGGGAGCTCCACCCGAACCCGTGTGGTACGGGTTTCAACACTCGTCTCCGGCAGGATCGCGATGACTCGGCCTTTCATAGTTTCGCCGGAATAGGCGGCCAACTGCGCTTCAACCGATTGCCCGAGTGCGACTGCGCCGCTTTGAGCTTCGGGAATCGCCGCTTCCAACCACACTGTCGCGAGGCCATTGATCCTGGCCAGTGTGGCGCCGGCACTGATCGTCATACCTTCACGAATGTCCAGCGACTCGATCGCACCGGAGATCGGGGCAGCAATTGTGATCGTCGCCTGCTGTTGGTGGTTGGCTTCGATGTGAGCAATCAGGTCTGCAGGCATTCCCAGCAGCAACAGCCGCTGGCGCCCCGCCTCGATCAGATCGCGATCGCCGCTTCGCACCAGCGCGAGAAACTCGGCCTGTGCCCCTGCCCATTCCGGCACCAGTAGATCGACGAGCGGCGCGCCTCGACGCAGCACATCAGCCGGTGCCCGGCCATACACGCGCGATACAAATCCAGTAGTACGGCTCTGTACAATGGCGACGTTGCGTTGGTTAAAGCCGATGTTGCCCACTGCCTCAATTGGCTGTGCGAGGCGGCCGAGCTCGACGGGCGCGATCCGCAGCCCCAGATTCTGCACAATGTTGGGACTGATCTGGACACCACCGCCGGCGCCACCTTCGTCGGCATACTTCGGCACCAACTGCATGTCCATGAAGGGGGACTTGCCGGGTTTGTCGAAATGTTGGTTCGGCACCATCGGGTCGTACCAATACAGTGCCGGGCGATCGGAATTCCCGGCCGCCGCTGGGTCGCTCTGCGCCATCGGTTGCATGGGGTTCGACGGGTTGTCTGCACGCCGAGCGAACCAATAGCCGCCACCGGCACTCAGCACCGCGGCTGCAATGATCAGGCCGACCCACACGAACGCGGGCACTCGGCTGATCTGTGACCAAAACGTTTGTGGCACATCGTTCATCGCGAGCCCTCCCCGTCAGAGGGAGCCTTGGGATCGATTGCACCGGGGCCATAGAAGAAATAGAGCTTGGCGACTGTCGCGGCGCGCTTGCCGTCGAGCTCAATTTCCTTCAACCGCTCGTCGATCAGTTCGCGGCGCGCATTCAACACGGCCGTCAGATCAGCCTTGCCCGCGCGGTAACTGGCGAACTGGTAGTCGACTTTCTGCTGGGCGAGCGGTAGATGAGCCTCCCGCAGCCGGGCGAGTTGCCGAGTGATCATCTCGTACTCGGCCAGCTCGGCATCGAGTTCTTGTGTGTGGTCGCGCAGCATCGCGTCGCGCTGCGCTTCGACCCGATTGAGCTCCTGGCGCTTCGCCGCAATTTGCGGGTCTTGCCGCGTGCGGGCGAATATCGGTAGATCGAGTGTGAACTGCAGGGACACCATGTCGCTGAAGGCTGATCCGCGCCGACCGTAAGCAACCTCCACACCCCAGTCAGGTCGCTTCGCGGCTTCCGCCTCGTGCACTTCGGCTTGCGCCATCTGTGTCATGGGAACAAACACCGCGAGTTCCGGGTGTTCGTGGATGTGACCGCGAAGACGTTCGGTATCCAACGTGAGTGCCGGCGGATCACCCACAAGCGGGTCATCCCCGGCAGGCCCGGTCCACCGTCTCAAGGTCGCTTTGGACTTCGCGATCTCACTGGCGAGTTCGTCGCGGCGGTCCGCTATCTCCGCGGCTTCCTGCTTCGGCGCGACCACATCGGCCGGCATACCACGACCGCCGGCGAACTGCGCCTGAACGGACTGCTCGAAGATTTGATTCTCTCGGTCCAACTCATCAAACAGCGCCCCGCGGCGCTCGAGGTAATAGCGTGCGAGCCAGGCGAGTGCCGCATCCCGGCGCACCATCAAAATGCTCACACGTCGTTCCGCCCCGGCTCGCTCCGTATTGGCCGCGGCGGCGGCGGCCCGGGATTCCCGTTTGCCGCCGTTGGGAACCTCCTGCATCAGCCCGACTTTGCGCATCGTCATGAAGTCGCGAGTCAGGCTTCCCCGCTCATCACCGGTGACCGGAAGGTTTTCAACGCCGACCGTTAGTTTTGGATCGGGCAGTCTTCCAGCGGCAACCGAGGCAGATTGTGCCGCCTCGACGCTCGCAGTCTGCACTGCGATATCCGGTGAAGTTCGAGTCGCGAGCTCCAGTGCCGCATCGAACGTAAGCGGCTCAGCCACCGCAAGGCCGGCGGCTCCCACAGAGCAAATCAGCAAAACACATCTGAACATGGCGCGAATTCCCAGCATCGAAGACTCTTCGGATCGCGCAACCCGCGTGACGTAGCCATACAAGTTGCGCACGGCGGCAGCAGCACCCGCGCGTGTCGGGGCCGAGGACGGCCTAGATGCGAGCGAGCGCCGGCCAAGCCGGCATGGAGTCGTTCAGATGAGCCGGGGCGGTCGCCACAGCCCGTTAGAGCTGTGGGAAGTGACGAGTGTCAGGAGGTTCGCGGTCAGAACTGGTCGTGCAGGCACGACCAGCATCGCTACGAGGTGGGTTGGCTCGTAGGTTTGCGGGCTCTTGCAGTTGTAGCCCGCTTTACAAGGAGTACAGGTTCCGTTCTTGCCAGCGCCGTCGCCGAGTTGCTTGTACGGAGCGCTTTGGTCAGCCTTGCCTGGGCAGCAATCGCCGAGCGCGACGACAGCATGGGTGGATGCCATCTGGGCTTGGCAGCTCCGGACATGCGCAATGCCCGCCAGCCCGTAGCCGGGCAGCGTCAGCATGGTCAAGAGAACGGTCAATAGCCTGAGCCTGCGCATGTGTAGTGAGACCGGCCAATCCAGGAAATAATTCCGCCAATAGTCAATATATCGTAGCCGGAACACTTCAGTAGCCACAATAGGCGGCGACATTTGACACTGCACGGCGAATGCGAATCCCTCCCATGTGTGCGAGCCGTCTCATTTATTTGCACCGGCGATGGGCTAATCGGAAGCGCCACAAGTCACCCAGGTTCAGTCGTCGATAGAACGTTTGAGCCGCCACTCGACACTGCGCGCGATTTCCTCGGGCGCCTCGTCAGGAATAGGAAGAACCGAGCTCACGTTGATCTCGCACAGCACATACGTATCGTCGCCTGGGCCAGACCTGGAGTGCATAATCCGCGGGCCTGACTGAGCGGCAGGAGATTCCGAATCGTCTGGAGGCGGAGCCATCAGCGCTTTGATGGGCTGATAGACGAACCCAACCCGAACATTGGGCGGAGGATCGACGGTGGTCCTTCAGGCCAGAGGTTCCCACGGCAAGTACCGGGGAATATGCTGCACCTGTGAGATCGCCCGGCGACGGTCGGCGGACGATAGGAGCCATCAAATGGTTCTCAAGAAGTTCCTGCTCATTGGATTGTGGGTGCTCGGCATCGCAGCCGCCGCGGTATTGTTATTTTATGTCGGGGATCACGATGACGAATACCGCAACTCAGTCCCTCCCGTTGGACGGCCGTTACCTGTTGAAGAACAACCTACCTCATCATCGCAGCTCGTCACTCCTTCGCCGGCGGTGGTAGCACTGCCTCGTAAATCATGATGCGCGCAACCGGGAGGCCATCCTCCTGCTGTTCGGGGGCATAAACACGATGCGTATCGGTGTCCACCGCTAAGCTGTGCACGAGCTTCTGTACAGGAAAGTCTTCCAGTTTCCGAAAGTGCCGGGGGTCATCCTCCTGCACTACAGAGATGAATCCGCTCGCGCACGCCGCGTACGCTCGGCCGATCCCAGGGTCATACTTGATGACGTCCGCGCCCGATGGAAGTGGAAAGTGGCCTAGTGCCTCCCGCGTATCCAGCGCAAGAACTGTGAGCGTTCGGTTTCCGCCACACAGGAGGAAAGCGCGGTGATGCTCGGAATCGACGGCCATACCGTGGTTGTACTGACAACCTGGGACCTTGTACCTTTCGACGATCGAATCGTTCACTGGGTCAACCGCGGCGATTTCGTTGGTGGATCGCAGGTTGACATACACCTTGTGCGCGACAGAATCGTATTGTGGCATCCCGGTTTCGCTTCCGAATTCCAACGTCTTGACGATCTCATCCGTGTCGACATTCACGACCGTCATCGCCTTGCCGTTGGTATTGGAGACATAGATCTTGCGAAAGCCTGCGGCGTAAGCGCTTCCGTTGGGTTTTTCCGCGGTCGGAAGTCGCTTCACAACCTTCATCAGCTTCAAATCGACCACCCCGATCTTTTCCTCCCCCCAGTCTGAGGTATAGATCTTGTGCAATCCCGGAATGTATTCCACTCCGGTAATTCCAGGGACGCCGGGAATCGCTTTGACCACCGAGTTGGATCGCACGTCGATCACATACAGGATTCCGGGGCCGAGGTGCGCAGACAGCAAGTAGTGATCCTCGGCATCCAGGGTCAGGTAGTCGAACCGCTGTCCCTTGGGTCCAGGAACGTCGATGAAGCCGGCGCTTTTGAGCGTTTGACCCCAGGTCGGGCCGGGAATCAGGCCGATGAGTGCACAACAAGCGACGAGGCGCGCTGTCAGCGTCGAGTTTCGGATGGGAGTCACTGTACGAATTGAGCTGTTGCCCGAGATCTCAGTCGAGTCTCGACACTTTGCGCGATCTCATCGGGCGCCTGGTCTGGAATCGGAAGCACGGAACTGACATTGATCTCGCACAGCACATAGGTGTCATCGCCGTCTCGGGTCTTGGGCCCGTAGAGAAAATCCGCGTCCCAGATGACCGGAAGCTCATCGGGGCGGATGTGCAACGCCTCCGTCATCTGAGGAATCCACTCCGACTCCATCAACGCACGCAGCTGTTGGAATTGCGGCGTGGAGTTATAGTACATGATTCGCGGGCCGGGCTGCGCGGCGGGTGAATCCGGGCCGTCCGCGGGCGGGGCAATGAGCGCCTTGATCAGCTGATGACCGTAACCCACTACTCGATTGACACTCACATAGCATCGGATCATGCCGTCGGCCAGCCGCGGCTGGAAGGGTTGGTCGATGACACAGCCATCCTGTCGGATGTAGTCTTCGCACCGAATCAAAAACTCCATGAGCGACAGGACCGCGGGGATACTGCCGCGGCGCCCTTCCAGCACGCGAACCGTGTCGCTGGAGTCGGCTGTTGGGACCCGCTCAACCTTCCACACCCCCTGTCCCCCATTGCCCCGATTTCGCTTGAGCACGCGGGGCTCGTTCAATTGCAGCCGGCGAGGAAATTCCGTTCGCAGAGAGTCGACCGAGTGATAAGCGGCTGTATCAGTGCCCCAACCTATGTGCCGGGTGCGATACAGGACCTCCTTCACCCCCATCTTCAAGATGACGTCCGGGTGGGTGCTGACCCAAACACCTTGGGATGCAACGTCGCGCAGCATCGCGTCGAGCTTCGTTCGGCTCTGGCCGTTACAGATCGGGTCCACCCACACCAGGACTCCATCCAAAGCCAAAAGTTCTGATCGCACCTCGCTCACCCAATCATCACCGTACACCGCTGGCTCTGCGTAGATATTCCGTGCAGCCAGCGCCTGGAACACGGGCTCCAGTCTGCTATTGCGCGGATGGAGGGAGTTACGTGCTTCAGGATCACCGCGCCATAACAGGGCCACTTTCCCGATCGCGCCAGTCATGGGACCTCCGGGATGACAGCATCAGGTTTTTGCACTGACGTAGCCGGCGTATAGAGCATCGAACACCGGCGTCATAGCCTTCAGGAGTGCATCGTCATCCTTTTGCAAGGCCCGCGCACCCGTCATGATGGTCGCGAGTCCGGGGCCCTCGGCGACCGGAATCCCACCCACATCCAGATGGTGGATGAGAGCCCCGAGGCGCACGAGACCGGCATCGCCCTCGAGTCCAAAGCTCGCCACCAACACTTCGAAGGTGACCTTGGAGTCGACATGTGTGAACTCTGCCCCATCGAAGTCAAATCCCAGGGCACGCTTCGGGCAATCCTTCACGCGCTCGAGCCACAGAAACTTCGCGCTCGGATCGATGAACCGGCGAATCAGCCACGCACAGGCGACGCGATCAATCCAAAGGT
>Ga0307510_10005632_pt1 | contig 14932 bp, 11 predicted proteins | sample 12_EM_MG_FD_207224 | JGI IMG/M metagenome (GOLD analysis project Ga0307510, IMG submission 207224) | Populus trichocarpa ectomycorrhiza microbial communities from riparian zone in the Pacific Northwest, United States - 12_EM | ecosystem: Host-associated > Plants > Roots > Unclassified | place...
TCGCTGCAAACAATTCTCAAGGGTGGTCCGCTGGGCAGTTTCTACAGGATCCTGCACAGTATGGTTTAGGCGTGGTGGTGAGCACGGGCGCTTCATTATCTCGTTCTCAACAGTCACTTATACAGCGTCACCTTCTAACACATTATGGACTTAATAATCAGGGGAGTGCAATGCCAAATACTAGCGCGCTAGCCCACATATCACAAATAGCTGGATTACAGGGTATCCAAGGCTTAACAGCTGTCGCCAATGTAGCATCACAAATAATCACTGGAGGTGGGGCAGGAGCAGCCGGCCATCCCGCAGCACCTGTCCAACAGCAAGGACAGCCTCCCCTGACTCCGAGCACCGGTACCGGTGGTGTGCTCTCTCCGAATAGCTTATCCGATACGCCAGTCGCGGGTCTATCCACGGCAACTACCACCCAGCCAGCCAACGCCCCCGGAGACGTAGCGAACGCGAATCTCGGTGATGGAATGAACACCGCCCTTCTAGACCTGATGGCAGCGGTTCAAGCTAGCACACCACCCTTCGGTCCGACGGCGGCAGATTCCAACTCTCCAGGAGGATCTACAGCCCCAGCAGCCGCTGGCGTTGGTGGATTTCTACCTCAGATCCCCCACAACCACCAAAATATCTTTACACAAAATAACTTTACCCAACAACAACCAATAACCCAACCAAACGTACATAACCACTTCCACCACCCTGCTCCTCCCCCTCAACAAACCCACAACCAAAATCAGCCAGCTCCGGGTATAGGAGTCTCGCTCGGACCTAGACGTCGCAATAATTCCCCGGGAGGCAGGACCGGCAGCGGGGCTACGACTGGCAGGCCTGGACGTAGGATTGCAATGCTAGATGGACCAAGAGGGTTGTGCGAAGGTTGTGGCAGGGAGGTCTGGCTTTGCGAGAATTGTAATAGGTATTGGGTCGTCACATGTGGTGGATGCGCTAGTCGCGGATAACTTTTGCTCTGCATCTGCTCTGCTTTTATTGCTATAAAAAACACAAAAATGAGCGAACTCTCGAGAAGGTATAATAGTCTTTTTCTTGCTCTTTCTCTTTTTTCTCTCATTTCCCCGTTCTTTTTCTTTCTTTTCGGTCACATCAGAATGGACACTGGACACTGTGTATCTTCCTTTCTGTTTATCTGTTTTCCCCTCATTTTCTTGGTACGATAATTCGCGAATTGCTTTATGCAAGGCTACTGATGGCGACAAAAACTCACACATGCATCAAAAAGAAAAAAAAAGACTCCCGGTATTGCTAATGGGGATTAGGCGCTGCTTTTTCATTTTTCATTTTTTCACCTTTTTGTTTTCGTTTTTCATTTCTTAGATGGGAATTGGGAGTTAGGTTCTTTTTTTTCCTCTTTTTTTCATTCCATTTTTTTGAGCTCTGGATTGTGGTTGGGACGAGTTAGTTTCTGTGGGATGATTGAATGGATGGATGGACGGATGGCTGAATGAAATTGTGCATTTGTCATGGCTACGGTATTGGTGTGCAGGTTCTGTGGATGGTTGGTGGGTAGCTGTGCTGTGGGATTTAGCCTATTCCACTTAATGGCATTTTCTATCGCACAGTGCTAGCAGTTGACCATGATCTTAATATCTTGCACATTCTGGGATAGGGGAATGTTCGAATTGGGTCGGATTGAATCGAGTACAACCCACACCTGCCATCCCGGATATTAAGACCTAGTCACGGCTCAATTCCTTACCGTCCAGTATGAGCCTTTGTGAATTCAGGTTTTTTTCGGTTTTGTAATACTAAACGCTGATCGCTCGCTCACCTACTAGCTGTACGGAGGCTGTCGACAAAAATGACCCGTGGTGCCAGGTTTTCCACCGAAAACAGCCATATTCACGACCCTCCAGCCACTACTCTAGTAAAGCAAAGCAAAGCAAGTCTTCATCTACATGTGAAACAATTCCCTGGGGTTCGCTTTCCATCCCTTTAGAACTCTGTACCCAAACTGACTGAGAAATTATCAGGAGAGCCATGGCAGGTGGTACATTGGCCTTGGCGCAATTTCTGGCTATTTTTTGTGTGTGGGTAACTGCGGTGCTTGGGGCTGTTTTTCAACTTCAATGTTACAATATTGTGCCGAGGTATGATAGCTAGCAATACTTTAATGATCTGTTGGTGCTCGGGGGAGATATTTGGGGGAATATTGGACCATGGTATCAAATTTTAATTTTTTTTTCGGTTTTAAAATGTAGTAAATGGAGGGTGAGAAGTTGGCTGGTTTAGGTGGTGATTTTGGTTGCTAGCCTTGTATCCCTTAGACGGTCAGAGGCTAACGAACCCAAATGACAACACGAGCACCCGAGATCAACTTCAATGATTAAAATTTAAAAACAATTTCTCTCGCTGAAAAGATAGAAGGGGTCATTGTGGGTATCATACCGAACTTTCCACCTGGAGAAGATCAAGGGTCCCATACCGGCCCCATTGACCGTTTAGGGGATAGCACGGGGTAGATATGGTCGGTTTTGACTGGGACAAGATGTTAAGAAGCTACCGTACGCTATCCGATCTTAAGGGTGGTGATGGCGGTGGTGGTGGTTCTATCATGATTTTCTTGCCTCATTCGTTCGTGTTAATGTGTATAAAGGTGTTGTATGTCCGACCACTGATAGTGGTGGAAGGGGGATCTCTGATGGTTGTTTGGAGGGTGGGGGGGTGTTGTTTGGGTCAACATACCCCACAGTATCATATCATGGCTCCTTCGTGGGTGGCGTTAGAAATTGGCCTTTGGCATTGAAGGGCGCGGTAGTCCATTCCTTACTTTCTTCCTTCCGGTTACCGTACTATGTACTGCACGTTGCGCTGGCTGCTTGCTATTGTCTTGTTTTGTGGGGGAGTGATGGTTTGTGAGTAGGTCTGGTATGGTGTCATGACGCAAGGTTAGCGTATTCAACCAATACCAAAAGTGGTATCGAACGCCGACATCTCAATAACAGAAATGGTCAAGATCTCAGGATATACCGGTAGCTGGCATGACTGACAGAAGAAAGCCGTAGGGGGAACTTCTCGTGTTAGAGCATGCTTCCAGATTCACCGGGAAGGGGGATGGACGAATTTAAGTATGGACCTTCATCGCGGCGGGATTTGATGCATTGGTTGTTGGAATACGGGGCTGGTTGTTTTGTTGGTTTGTTGGTTGGTGAGTTGGCGGGTGGGTGGGAGAGATATTTTTTTGAGGAATAGTGGGTAATTCTAGCGTGGAAGGTTGTATCTTGTCTTCTCGGTGCTGTTGGAAGCATGGAGTCTTCATCGCTGCCCTGGGTCTTCACAAGGACTTCCGGATTTATTAGCTTGGTCAAGGGTCGAATACAAAGCTTCATTTGTGGCAAAAGTGCTCAATAAGCCTCGCTAGCTCAATCGGTAGAGCGTGAGACTCTTAATCTCAAGGTTGCGGGTTCGACCCCCGCGTGGGGCTTAGTTTTTGTTGCGTTTACTGAGGGGTAGTAACAAGCCCTTTGTTCGGGGGGAAAGAAGGTCTAGCTTAGAATTTTGCGTGTCGGGTCCGTTATGGGGCTCTATTAACATGTTGAGTAGCGCTCGTGGGGGTTTGTTTTATCATGCCTTTTATCTTATGTCGTGCGGTTACCAACAGCCAGTCCCGATCTCAGATGGGCTTTTCGATTTTTGGTCCGCAACTTATGTTGAAGAGGACCACACGGACTTTGGCTTGGCGCCAACTTAAGTCGGGTGGTGTCGGAGGCTTGGATAGCCTTTCTGGAATTTGCGGTTATTGTCATGGGCCGGGTAGCTAGTTTCATAGCTGGGCAAAAGGGCAGTCACGGTGGATAAGGGTTTGTTGGTTAGCTAGTAGGAAAGACCTTGTGGGAGGACGGAGTGTGATCGTGGATTTTTCCTGTGCCGTTGTCAACAGTTAGTTTTCCATCATCGTCGTCTTCTTTCTGTGAGCGGAGCATCGGGGTTTATCGAAACCGCCAGTGCTCGCCTTTCGTTTTCAATTATCAGTTTTAGTTTCTTTTCTTTTCTTCTGGCTGGTGAACTTCACCAGTACCGTTCATAGTCAAGATTGCCAATACCCACAAAAGAACGCCTCCCGTGGAAGAGCCACGACAGTGGCCTACTAAAAAGTGCCAAGCCTGGCCTCCGTAAACTTTTGCAATGAGTGCGGTAGCGTTGTGTCCGGATAGACCAGGTGAGCGTTCAGCCAGGCTTGGCAAAGATTTGTTAGCAGATTGGTCTGATGCGTACCGGAATTCGGTGTCAAGCTGTGCCAAGCCTCGCTGAGGGTGCTTTCTAGTTGAACGCTCGCCCGGTCTAGTTCTGTACGGAGTGTAGTACTCTGCGGCTTTATAAGCAATTGAAACCGCACTGGGGGTATTCAAAGTCAAAAACGTAGAGGAAGCTTATCTTATCTTACTTTGCTGTTTCGGCTTGACGCAGAAATAGTTAGCTTACCATTGCCGTACTTTTTCAATGATATCATACTTGTTTCTTACCCACCCTAAAAACACCAATGTAGACGGAATTGACCAAAAGCTTAGAGCACGTTTTCAGTCCCGTGATAGTGTGAGAATCGTCATAGAACTGTTCGGGATTGCAACGCCTTGGAGAAAATGTGAGTTGCCAGTAAATGGGGGGTATCCTGTTGCCATTTACAACCTTCTCGTATGGCCCTATGCAGAATGTGGGGTGGGTGCAATTATTTTGTTATCTATTTGTGCTTCTAACCTGTGTCATATTCCGTTATTATTGTTATTATTGGCTTGGTGGTTGTTTGGGAGTTGTTACTGCAGGTGGGTCTTGGGGATTATATTGGCTACACGTATTTCATGCCAAAAATGGGCGAAGCCCTGACTTTGGGGCTTTTCGTATATATCTTGCCGGAAAATTAGTGTTCATTTTCCAAAGTTCTGGAATCAGGCTCATTTTATCAGCAATATCTCATGACTGATTTTAATACTACCGGCTGGAGGTCCTACAAGCTGATAAAGCTCTGGCATTATCGTACTTAAGAGCCGTTAATTAGTTGAGATACCGTAAAAACTCAAATAGAAGAAACATGTGCTATGACGTTGGAATTTCCTTTCTGAACTACGCGAGGGGAAAACAGCGCAAACTCAGCCCCCAGTTGAGACAAAATAAAAGGAATATACGATGCGCCTTACTAGGAGAGGTAACTTCAACGTCCTAGCACGTGTTTCTTCTATTCGGGGTTTTACGGTATTGCAAACGAGAGATACTAGTGCACCGTACTCCGCAATTCTGTAAATAACGTTGTTGGCACTGAGTCGCTTCAATATCTTTATTCGTTAGACTATAACTTTATAACTGGAGCGGCCGCCAACTAGGCATACTCGAGTACGTGCACCAATAGCAGTACATTCCCGGGGCACGCCAGCTCAACTAAGTCGCGAGAGTTTGTGCCATGGCACCACCCTTCAAATCGATGTGCCTGGTACGGCACTGTATACCCAGGTGGTACATGTACAAATCAAATGACTTTTTGAGAAAAAACAAAACAAAGAAACTATCTACAAGCCCAATTAATATCGAATATCCCCCATTTCCCATCCCTCTGAGTTCTCACTGTGTTGAAGAACACCAATATTTGCTTCCTCAATAACAGAAACCAGCCGAAAACAATTGAATTGTACCAGGTAGTGCCATCAGCTAATCTCACTAGACTCTGGCATTTCGTAGTGCCTTGCCGGGCAAACTGTAATGGCACAAGGCACTTCAAGTGCCAACAACGCTAACTGTAAATTAAAAGTGCCGGCATTCAGCCCCGGAGTTGAAAAACGGGTATGCAGGTTTTTTCAGTGGAAAAGCTTTGGTGTGTGTAACGCGTTTCCGCATACAAAACTGACAGACCGAGTAGAAACTTAGCACCCGAAAAATGCTCTTCGAACCCTGGGGCTGAATGCCTCTACGGGTAATGTCGAGAAGCGTCATTTTTCACTCATTTTTTTCGCCCGGGACACAAGACTAGTCTGGGGGCAGAATCAATTGGTGATCAGGAGGCAGTGGCTGTGGAGACAATTCTGAGCACAGCCGGTGCCGCGAGTGGACCAGTCAATACACGTGTAACACCAGAGCCTTATAAATTAGCCCCTCTTCTCCCTCCAACCGTGGGGGAGTCGAATTCTCATTGAACACAATCCCTCCCTCTCTCCCTCAAGAAGGAATTCAGATAAAATAGGCTATAAAGAAGATGTTAGGGCACTAGTAGGTTAGCGGTCATATCAACTCGTTCAACGTGAACAGCAACAACATTGTCAACTTCATCACAGAAACAGATGCCGAGGGGCGCCAAATTCTGAAGTGGCTATCGCCACTTGAACCACAACAACGGCACCAAGGTGTTCGAATCGATCGACTTAATGGCGTGGGGAACTGGGTACTAGAAACCGCCGAATTCAGAAAATGGGGCGATAAGGAGGATGGCTGTGTTGAGCCGGTGTTGTTCTGTTACGGGAATCCCGGGGTGGGGAAAACATATCTTAGGTAGGAATGCCTCTTGTCTGGAGCGCGATAATGTAGATGCCACTAACGATCAGCAAATAATAGCTCCCTAGTGATTGATAGCCTATGCGATCAGGCTAGGGAAAAAGACGTTGCTGTCGTCGGACTCTACTGCGATTTCCTTGCCCAGCAGGAACAGTCCACGGCAAGTATGCTGGGTGCCATCCTTAAACAACTTTTCAGGGGAGGAGGAATCCCGGAGCATATACGGGAGGCTTTTGAGAAGGCGAAAAGGGGGCTTGGTGGCCGGGGTCTTCGGCTTCCGGATCTGGTGGAAAATTTGCGGAGGACTATTGCAACACTAGAGGGGGTATTTATATGCATTGATGCATTAGACGAATCTGCTCCAAAGCACCGAAGGGAGCTCCTCGAGTCGCTGCGAGAAATTGTTCAGATGTCATCGAATACACGAATATTCCTAACCGGGAGGTCCCATATAGACGAGGAAATTATGAAATGTTTTGGCAAGGTAGTTAGGATACCTGTTAGCCCTACTCAAGAAGATATTAAGAGCTATTTGGAAATGAGGCTGGACGGTGACACCGATCCTAGCGCAATGGACGACGAATTGCGGGGTGATATTATGAGAATTATTCCGGCGAAGATCTCGGAAATGTAAGCAGGGATCATAATTATATTTCTAAAATATAGGTCTGAGTTATTGTTCGCTAACGGTGATCTCAAGTTTCCTTCTCGTTTCTCTGAACATGGACGCAATCCTGGGCGAGGTTACTCTCAGTCGGAGAGGGAAGAAGCTTGACGAAATGACTAAAGGGGAGGGTCTGGGCGATGCTTACGCAACAACCTTATCACGGGTGAGGGCGCAACAAAAGAGCAGATCAAAGCTCGGCATGGAAGCTCTGATGTGGGTGTCACATTCGGAGCGACCATTACATGTTGACGAGTTATGCCACGCCCTCGGGGTAGAAGGATCCACCGACTTGGATATTCGGAATATTCCAGCGATAGAAACACTGATATCATGCTCTCTAGGGCTTGTCACGGTTGAGAAGTCTTCGTCCACCGTCCGCCTTATTCACTATACCCTGCAAGAGTACCTCTTCCACAATTCCGACTTGTTCCTTGGGCCCCACTCAATGATTGCGGAGGTCTGTTTGACCTACCTTAACTTTCGGCACGTCAGGGGCTTCCCCCCTACTCGTGACTCGATCCCACCAACCATCCCTTTTGTTGAATATGCTTCTTGTTACTGGGGCACACATGCTAGACGGGAGACCACTGAAAGTGTGAAGAGGCTTGCATTGGAACTGCTCGACGGGTACGATAAGCACATATCTTCAAAAATGTTGTTGTTGCATGGGATGGACCTATGGGACTGGCCTTTAGGTGAGGGAGATAGCCCCGAGGGATTTTCGGGGCTTCATGGTGCTGCATACTTTGGATGTGAGGGGATAACGACTGCTTTATTGGAGATGAATAAATGGGATGTGCAGGCAACAGATTTCGGTGGCAACGCAGCAATGACCTGGGCTGCTAGAAGAGGGCATTCGGGGGTGGTGAGGTTACTGCTCGAACGGAGTGATGTCGATCCCAACATCGCTGACACCGGATATGGTCGAACACCGCTATTATGGGCTGCCGAGGGTGGGCATAAGGAGGTGGTGGAGAAGCTTCTGGAACGGAATGACGTTGATCCCAACATAGCTGACACCATATGCAACCGAACACCGCTATCGTGGGCTGTCGAGAATGGCCATGAAGTGGTGGTGAGGATGCTGCTGAGACGGAACGACGTTAATCCCAACATAGCTGACATCCGATGTGGCCGGGGTCTGTCTATGGTGACTTCCCCGGGTTGTTATGGAGGAATCAGGGGGGTATTCGGGTTCGGCAATTATCGCCAAACACCGCTCGGGTGGGCTGCCGAGAGTGGGCGTGAGGGAGTGGTGAAGATACTGCTGGAACGGAACGACATCAATCCCAACATGGCTGACACCAAATATGGCCGAACGCCGCTATCGTGGGCTGCGGAGAGTGGTCATTCGGGGGTGGTGAGGAAACTGCTGGAACGTAACGACGTTAATCCTAACACGGCTGACATCCAATATGGCCGAGCGCCGCTCCTGTGGGCTGCCCAGAAGGGACATGGGGAGGTGGTGGAGATGTTGCTGAAGCGGAACGAAGTTAATCCTAACGTGGCTGACACTAAATACGGCCGAACATCGCTCTGGTGGGCTGCTAGGAATGGGTATCGGGAGATCGCAAGGATGCTGCTGGAACGAAGCGACATTAATCCCAACAAACCTGACACTCAATATGGCCGAACGCCGCTGTCGTGGGCTGCAGAGAATGGCTACGAGGGGGTGGCGAGGATGCTACTTGGACGGAACGACGTCGATCCTAACATAACTGAGACCGAACATGGTCAAACACCGCTATCGTGGGCTGCCGGGAATGGACATGAGGGTGGTGAGGATACTGCTTGAACGGAATGACATCAATCCTAACAAAGCTGACACTCAATATGGCCGAACGCCGCTGTCGTGGGCTGCAAAGAAGGGCCGCGAGGGGGTGGCGAGGATGCTGCTTGAGCGGAACGACGTCGATCCCAACATAGCTGGCACCCTAGATGGCCAAACACCGCTATGGTGGGCTACCAGGAATGGGTATCAGACGATCACTAGAATAATGCTGGAGCGGAGCGATATCAATCCCAATAAAGCTGACACCGAATATGACCGAACACCGCTATCCTGGGCTGCCGAGAGTGGACATAAGGAGGCAGTGGAGAAGCTACTGGAACGAAGCGACGTCAATCCCGACACAGCTGACACACAATACGGCCGAACACCGCTTTTGTGGGCTGCCCAGAGAGGGCATGAGGAGGTGGTGGAGATGCTGCTGAAACGGAAGGACGTTGATCCCAACATAGCCGACACTAAACACGGCCGAACGTCGCTCTGGTGGGCTACTAGGAATGGGTACCAAGCGATCGCGAGGATACTGCTGGAGAGGAGGGACATCAATCCCAACAAAGCTGACACTCGATGTGGCCGAACGCCGCTGTCATGGGCTGCTGAGAGTGGGCATGAAAGCGTGGTGGGGATGCTGCTGGAACGGAACAATGTTGATCCCAACCTAGCCGACACTCAATATGACCGAACACCTCTCGAGTGGGCTACTAGGAATGGGCATGAAAGAATTGCCACTTTGCTGCGTGAGCGGATGGGTTTGGTTCCCAGATATGCACCAAGCCTCCCATCAACAGAACTCTCCTTTCCCGAGCCGTCTGACCCGTCTGAACCCCCTTCCAAAAGGATGCGGAGGTTTTAATATCCATGAGTGAAACTCGCCGCTTCTCCCTCTATCTATTCGATATACACTCCTCATAGGGTCACAGGTCTGACGACTCGGAAACAAAATATTCCATCCGCTATAGATAGTTCTTTATATACGTATTGATAAGTTATCATTGGTATCCAAACTTTGGACCATTGGCTTGGAACCTCTATTTGCCTTCACTGTTCTTTCGAATTGCCCTATATCTTTTGGCATATCTTGTATCATAGTAATGTTTTAGGTTTAGTCTAGCCAATTTTAGATGTATCTGCGGCCTATTGGTGCTTTCTATCTTCCCATCTCTCTATACATAGGCCCTTTAATTTGTCTTTTGTTTCTTATGTCCATTTGGTCCCGTTATTCTACATCCGTGAATCATCGGCTTTTGTATTATTGCGTGACTTGGGAAACCGTGCTCTATTGAAGGAGGGGTGTACTGAAGCTTCATAGATATATAAACAAATTAGATATAAACACATACTACACACATCTGAGTGGGTGCATCCTAGGGTATACCAATAGTGCGTGGTTCACAAGGCTTTGTCTAATTTTCTCTTTTCTCACTTTTTCTTTTTCTTTTCTTTTTCTTCCTATTCACAATGTATGGTATGATAAAAGTTTCCCTTATTAATACCAAAGAAATTATACCGTTAGCCTTTTGCTTCCGCTCTCTTTCTTGAAAATCGCAATTAGCTCATTGTGCCCTCCCGCTAAATGTGCCCCTCCTCTTGTTCACCCTTCCTTGCCGGTTTTGTAGCCGCACGCCCCTCAGGGCCCTTGGTCAGAGCTCTTCAAAATATCTCCGGAGGCGGGCAGGAGGACCCCTTAAAGATGGGAAACTAGGCTAAGACATCACTCCAAAAGCTTGCTTACTACAGCACCCTGGGTGCCGGCGTCAACTGTGGGGTATAGTACTGCGCCTCGGAGCATTAGCTAGGTGGTAAAACTGAACGTTACTGGGCTATTAATTGGATAATAACTTTATACATTTACATCTCGAACCTCAACTCTCAGCCACTAGTCGTGCGCACCGCACAGCGTAGGCTTAAGCTCACTCTTGATGCTTGCAGGCCTGCCCTGACGTACAGTACTAGTACCGGGCCGGCCGACCGAAAATCCCTACTATTCGAGTATGATACAAGGGTCAGGGATAAAATAGTGGTACGGAGCAGGGTATTGATGTTGATTTTGGTCAAAATTAGTGGTACACAGCAACCAGCTCGTCCAGAAATGCAAGCCTTCCATTGCTTAACATGAGTCTGAAAGAATTGTTTTTTAATTAAGGTATCATATTCAAAAAGAGGGAGCCTCCTAGGGCGGGGAGACTGAGCGCGATGATAAGCACTTCGAAATTATTGAAGAAAACAACACACCACATACAATAAAACAATCACAGCGCAATCGATTTTTTTGACCAAAAAAACTCTTTAAATAAGTCCTCTAAGATATGGGGCTAACAGTGTCAATAGTGCCAATTTTTTAATTCTGTGGTGAGCGTATGCGTGATAAATTGGAGGCAACAAGATCAGAAATATTTGATGTGGTTCCCTTTTAGGAAAATAGGCAGCTTGGCATCGTAGAACACACAGAGAATTCTGGATTAGGTTGGGCTCAGTCTCCCCGCCCTAGGAGTCTCCCCCATACAAAAGGTACATTGCAACCACATCCAATGACAATCCTCAGCTCTCACTCTCACAGGAGAATGGGAAAATTCTCATAATTTTTACCTAGAAATTTTGAACAAATTGCCTACACTACATCTTGGTTTTATTAAATCTATACAGTTTTGGGATGAGTTATGAGAGTCCGAAATCAGCCATTTTTGGTGTAAAACGTGGGGTCACGAATTTTGTCGCCAAGATTGTACTCGAGTACACCACTTTCGTAGGGTTAAGTTTTTCTCGTCACGATTACTTAAATGGGTTAGTGCTAGACATTTCAATCCGGACCGAATGTCTCAACAGCTGAACTTAAGAGATAAATCACCCCCACTTTCTGCCTCGAACTCTGGGGGAAGTCGAATTCTCATCACACATAATCCCTCTCTATCTCCCTCAAGAAGGAATATAGGTAAAATAGGCTATAGCAGAGATGTCGTTAGGGAGCCAGCAGGTCAGCGCCAATATCAACTCCTTCAACACGCTCAACACGTGCAACTCGTTCAACGCGTGCAACGTGAGCAGCGGTGGTATTGTCAACTTCAATACGGAAACAGACGCTGAGGGGCGGCAAATTCTGCAGTGGCTATCACCACTCGGACCACAACAACGGCACCAAGATGTGCGAATCGACCGACTTGATGGCGTGGGAAACTGGGTACTAGAGACTATTGAATTCAGAGAATGGAGCAATAAAGAAGATGGCAGCGTGGAGCCAGTGTTGTTCTGTAGTGGGGATCCCGGGGTGGGGAAAACATATCTTAGGTAGGAAGGCCTCTTGTCTGGAGTGCGGTAATGTAGGTGTCACTAATGATTAGCAAATAATAGCTCACTAGTGATTGATAGCCTATGCGATCAGGCTGGGGGAAAGGACATTGCTGTCGTCGGACTCTACTGCGATTTCCATGCCCATCGGGAACAGTCTACAGCAAGTATGCTGGGTGCCATCCTTAAACAACTTGTTAGCAGGGAAGGAATCCCGGAGCATATACGGGAGGCTTTCCAGAAGACCAAAAAAGAGTTTAGCGTCCTAGGTCTTCGACTTCCCGATCTGGTGGAAATTCTGAAGAAGGCAATTGCGTCCCTACAACGGGTATTCATATGTATCGACGCTTTAGACGAGTCCGCTGCGAAGCACCGGCGGGGACTCCTTCAGGCTCTACGAGATATCGTGCGGGCGTCACCAAACGTGCGAGTCTTCCTTACCGGGAGACCCTATATAGACGACGAGATCGTGAGGTGTTTTAACGGGGCGGTTAGGATACCCGTTAGTCCTACCGAAAATGACATTAGGGGTTATCTCGAAATGAGGCTGGACTGTGACCCTGATCCAATGGCAATGGACAACGACTTGCGGGCTGATATTATGAGAATTATTCCGGAGAAGGTCTCGGAAATGTAAGCAGGGATCTGAGATATATTTCTAAAATATAGGTGTGAGTTCGCTAACAGTGATCTCAAGTTTCCTTCTCGTTTCTCTGAACATGGACGCAATCCTGGGCGAGATTTCTATTAGTCGGAGAAGGAAGAAGCTTGTCGAGATGACTAAAGGGGAGGGTCTGGGCGATGCTTACGCGGAAACACTATCCCGGGTGAAGGCGCAACCAAGAAGCCGATCAAAGCTCGGCATGGAAGTTCTAATGTGGGTTTCACATTCGGAGCGGCCATTACATGTCGACGAGTTATGTCACGCCCTGGGGGTAGAAGGATCTACCGACTTGGATATTCTGAATATTCCAGCGATAGAAACACTGATGGCATGCTCTCTAGGGCTTGTCACAGTGGAGAAGTCCTCGGCTACCGTTCGCCTTATTCACTATACTCTGCAAGAGTACCTCCATAGTTCCGACTTGTTCCTGAAGCCCCACTCAATGATTGCGGAGGTCTGTTTGACCTACCTTGACTTTCGGCACGTCAGGGACTTCTCACCTACTCGTGATTCGATCCCCCCAACCATCCCTTTTATCAAATATGCTTCTTGTTACTGGGGCACACATGCTAGACGGGAAACCACTGAAAGTGTGAAGAGGCTCGCATTGAAGCTACTCGATGGATATGATAAGCACATATCTTCAAAAATGCTAATATTGTATGGGATGGACCGTTGGGACCGGCCTTTAGATGAGGAAGATAGCCCCGAGGGATTTTCGGGGCTTCACGGTGCTGCATACTTTGGATGTGAGGAGATAACGGTTGCTTTACTCGAGATAAAAAACTGGGACGTGCAAGTAACAGATTTCAAAGGCAACGCAGCAATGACCTGGGCTGCTAGAAGGGGGCATTCCGGGGTGGTGAGGATACTGCTGGAACGTGAAGACGTTAATCCCAACACAACTGACACCAAATACAACCGAACACCGTTATCATGGGCTGCCGAGGGTGGCCATGAGGGAGTGGTGGGAATATTGCTCGAACGGAACGATGTGGATCCCAACAGAGCTGACACCAAATATGGCCGAACACCGCTATCGTGGGCTGCCGGGAATGGTCATGGGGTGGTGGTGAGGATGCTGCTGGAGCGGAACGATGTTGATCCCAACAGAGCTGACACCGAATATGGCCAGACGCCGCTATCGTGGGCTGCATGGAATAGTCATGAGGAGGTGGTGAGGATGCTGCTGGAACGGAGCGACGTCGATCCCAACATAGCTGACACCGAGTATGGCCGAACACCGCTATCGTGGGCTGCCTGGAATAGTCATGAGAAGGTGGTGAGAATGCTGCTGGAACGGGACGACGTCGATCCTAACATAGCCAGCTCCCAAGATGGCCGAACGCCGCTATCACGGGCTGCCTGGAATGGTCATGGGGCGGTAGTGATGATACTACTGAAACGGAACGATGTGGATCCCAACAGAGCTGACACCAAATATGGCCGAACACCGCTATCGTGGGCTGCCGGGAATGGTCATGGGGTGGTGGTGAGGATGCTGCTGGAGCGGAACGACGTCGATCCCAACAGAGCTGACACCGAACATGGCCAAACACCGCTATCATGGGCTGCCGAGAGTGGACGCGAAGGGGTGGTAGGGCTGCTGTTGCAGCGGGATGACGTCGATCCCGACAAAGCTGACACCGAATATGGCCGAACACCGCTATCGTGGGCTGCCGGGAATGGCCATGGGGTGGTGGTGAGGATGCTGCTGGAGCGGAACGACGTCGATCCCAACAGAGCTGACACCGAATATGGCCAAACACCGCTATCATGGGCTGCCGAGAGTGGACGTGAAGGGGTGGTAAGGCTGCTGCTGCAGCGGGATGACGCCGATCCCGACAAAGCTGACACTGAATATGGCCGAACACCGCTATCGTGGGCTGCCGGGAATGGTCATGGGGTGGTGGTGAGGATGCTGCTGGGGCGGGACGACGTCGATCCCGACAGAGCTGACACCGAACATGGCCGAACACCGCTATCGTGGGCTGCCGAGAGTGGACGTGAAGGGGTGGTAAAGCTGCTGCTG
>Ga0307510_10005633_pt1 | contig 14930 bp, 11 predicted proteins | sample 12_EM_MG_FD_207224 | JGI IMG/M metagenome (GOLD analysis project Ga0307510, IMG submission 207224) | Populus trichocarpa ectomycorrhiza microbial communities from riparian zone in the Pacific Northwest, United States - 12_EM | ecosystem: Host-associated > Plants > Roots > Unclassified | place...
CTCAGTTGCATGTATATAAGTGTGGGGCTGTCAGTTTACAAGTCTAACTGGATCAGTAATATATTAGGATCTAGATTACCTTAGAAACTGGATCAGGTAATATTTGAGTTATGCCCTGGTATGTGATGAGGAGTTTAGGCCAGATTAGCATTAGGCTGAGTTCATGTAAGTGGGATGGATCTGGGTTAGTTGATGTTTGGGTTAATACGGTTTATTGGAATTTATTACGGTTTATTGGAATTTATTACGGTTTATTGGAATTTATTACGGTTTATTGGAATTTATTACGGTTTATTGGAATTTATTACGGTTTATTGGAATTTATTTGAATTTATTTGAATTTATTGGAATTTTATTTGAATTTTTCTGATTTTATTAATTTTTTTATTTTCTATTCTTAGAATTGAGTTTCTATTTTTAGAATTTTGATGGCTATTTTTAGATTTTTTTTGGTATTTTCAATATTTATTATGTAAGCTAACCCCATACCTAACCACCCACCTCCCTAGTGCTATCCTAATCTGTCTTGTAGGCCCCCCCCTCACCTGAGCATGGGAACCCCCTAATTGGAAATACTTGATGGCCCAGTACTCCGGTACTGATCCCCAGGTCCGATACAATGGCCCACTAGCCCGAGACGGTGGGCTGAAATCTGACCTGGGTAGTTGCATTTATAATTCTGGGAGAACATTTATAATTTAAAAAATAAACCTGACCTATTATAAAGGTTGCTAGGTTTAGTGATTTGAACATTTATATTTTTTGGGCTGCAACTATTGCCATGATAAATAGAAGGCAGGGGTACACACATTCTTATGTTGTTGGAGAAATAGACTATACAGTCCCAGTACCCCGGAAATGAAACCATTGAGAGAGAGAGAGGAATGCAGAGAATGTGGAGAGGAATTTTTGTGTAGCAGAGGCATTGTCGTTCAGAATATAAGTGTTCCACACTCAGCAACATCATCATTTCTCACGAGACTAGGGTCACGTTATGGAACTCAGAAGAACACAACCCAGCCTGGACCCAGCTGACTTACAGGAACATAACCTGGACCTGGTCTGACTTACAGAAACACAACTCAAACCTAGTGTAGTCCTGGCCACATGTCTCTCACCTAGACACAACTTGAATCTGATAGCAACTAGTTTTTATATCTTACTAGGCTTACATATCCAATTTTGTCTATACAATAACAGGCTTACAGTTGTCTGAATATAACCTCCACTCTGGTGAGATGTGAAAACTGGGTGGAGTCAAGTTCAAGTTGTGTCTAGGTGAGAGACATGTGGCCAGGACTACACTAGGTTTGAGTTGTGTTTCTGTAAGTCAGACCAGGTCCAGGTTATGTTCCTGTAAGTCAGCTGGGTCCAGGCTTGGTTGTGTTCTTATGAGTTCCATAACCTAGTTACATTGGATTCAGGCTATGTTCCATTAAGCTGGCCAGAGTTAGGTTAGGTTAGGTTAGGTTGTGTTTGATGTCAGTCAGATTAGGTTAGGTTGAGGCTATGTTTAACATTAGTCAGGTTAGGTTTGGTCTCTGGTCTACACTCCAGTAAGCTAGATTAGGTTTAGGCTATGTTCCAGTAATAGGCTGAGTTTGAAAATTTCGGACTTTTTAGCCTAATTTGGCAATTTTAGCCATTCCCAGTATACCTGGAATTTTTAAATATTTTTTAGGATTTTTCTAGATATTTCTGGAATTTCCTAGCTAATAAAAAAATGTGATTATATAAGCTGATTTTCCATTTTTGGTAATTATAGCCATTTCTGGCACATTTGGAATTTTTTAAATATTTTTTAGAATTTTTTCGGATTTTTCTGGAATTTTCTAGTATATAAAAAAATTTGATTACATAAGCTGATCATCCATTTTTGGTAATTACAGCCCCATTTTTGACATTTAGAATTCTTTGAGATTTTTCTGGCATATAAATTTTTTTGATTACATAAGCTAACTGACTGTTTTTGGCAATTATAGCCCCAATTTCTATATCTGGAATTTTTTTAGATTTTTTCAGATTTTTCAAAAAATTTCTAGCTAATATTATTATTATTATTACATAAGCTAACTATACATTTTTGGTCATTACAGCCCCAATTTCCACATTTGGATTTTTTTCAAATTTTTTCAGATTTTTCCAGCATATGATTGTTTTTGATTATGTAAACTAACTCCAAATCTAGATTGTGGGTCCACCCCCTACCTGACTAAGCATGGGGATTTCATCCCCAGCCATATCCACTTTTGTATTTGTAAATTTTAGCATGCACTTTTGTAAGAGCATTTGTGCTAGAGAACAGCACTTTTACATTAATTGGGCTGAAGCTGCTGGGCCAACTTCTACCCACAGCCATTCAATATGTGTATTGTGGGTGAAGCTGATGAGGGATTGAGGACTGTGACTAATGAACATTGTATCAACATCACTTACCTCCCCCACAAAATGATCCACAGTCAGGACCATGTTTCATGATCATATATGCAGAAATGAGCATGTTTTCTCCTCCTTGGTCTCCATGAACCCAGGATGGGGTACTATATATCCCTGTAGCTGATAGGAACAGTTTGAGGACAGTACCAGCAAGGTTGTTGGTACTGGCATGAAGGGTAGTAATCTAATGTTGAAGGTAAAAAATTCAAGCACAAACATACTAACCGTACAACGCACCATATGGCAATTTCCATCAATGAATCCATGAATAATGAAACCATACTTGATCAGCTTGTGATGCCCATCACAATGCCACAAGGTGTTTGGCTGAGAGCTGAAGTACTTTCACCTCTGAATAACACCCCATTTTCAAATCAACCTCCTGACACAGTCAACATGTTTCAACACTGTTGAGTTCATGGATCATAGGGGTGTAGTCCGATAGCTGCTGATCTGGGACCTGAGCTAACTATCCCTAGAACCTTTGGTTCACCTGCTAACAAGTGTCTCGCTAATAAGTAAGGCTGGTTGGTGTTCCTTTGAACTAGATCACCAACTCCACAGGGGGAAGCAGGGTTTCCTGTTTTCCAGCTCCTGACCTGCTGAGTTCACTGAAGTGTTTGTTAGACTGCCTTCAGTAGTTTGGAGGTCCAGAATACTAGTAGGAAGTAGTACTCACTGGGAATGTCTGTACCTCGGTGGTGGGGAATGGAGTGGGGGTTCCTGATCTATGCTTGATGATCGAGAATGAACTGGTCTCTAATTGATCTAGGCAGGTCTGGAAGAGAGGGGGTGGTGAAGGAGGTTTCTTGATGAGGGGGAACATTACCTTAACAACAGAGGGCTGTGCTTGGTCTGGTTGCTATGGTGCTGTGATGGGGGTTGCTACAACAAACAATAACTGTTGCTATGACAATAAATCACATTGCTAAGGAGATTGATGTGTGTTGCTAGGGGGATTGGTAGTGGTTGCTGGGGTGATGGGACTGGTTGCTATGGGTACAAGGTATTGCTGAACACTAATGCCTTGCTGATGACAGGGATATGGTGATGGTGATTATAACAAACTGAATCACGGGGTCTGCTCTTGCTGATAAATTGCTGATACTCACTTGAACTGACTTGACAATACTTGAATCAAGAGGTCTGCTCTTGCTTAACAAAAGAATGTGGGGGAGGGAATCTGTTGAATGTGTTGACTAGACAACTTCTTCAGTCGAACACTTGTCTGCCTTACAGCACACTCTGCCTAAAGTAACCTTAACTGGAGATTCAAACCTTCAGTCTAAACAGAGATCTGGATGCTGCCACCTAGCAGAAGCTCAAGTGCACTGGGTAAGTCTGAATCTTAGATCAAATGTTCACACAGATAAAAGGGGGTAGCTGTTGATGTATTGTGATGCTATACTATCACTCAACCAAACAGTTCAGAGGATGAGAGAGGGGGGAGAGGATAACAGGGAGGATAGGGGTAGTGAGGGGATAGGGGTCTCTTGGTAGGGGATTACCAAAAGGTGGGGAGGGGTCTCTTGGGTGGGAGTACCTTGTGGGTCCCAAGATATTAGGGGGGGGGGTCTCTTGCCCTTAGAACTACAGGTGAGTTTATTATATACTTTTTCACATGAGAATCTCATGGAATATTCCAGAGGGTTCTATGGGCTTCCATAGGCTTCCATGGGTTTCCATGATGTTCCATGGTTCCCACAGGATTATGTAAGCTACTACTATACTCTTCTGGAACTTTCCATCTCTTTCCATGAGCTTCCATGCTGTTTCATGACCTTCCACAAGGTTCCATGGGTTTCCATAGGGTTCTTGAGGGGTTCTGCAGGATTCCCTAGGGGTAATGTGGTTCATTGTAGCACACTGAGGGTACCCTTGTTGGTTAATCATGGCTGCTGTGGATGGCTGCCAGTTATCTCCATGGTTACAGGGGTTCCTGCAGTTGACAATGAGGAGTCTTGAGTCATACACTTGGTGCCTGATGGTCCTCTGAGAGGCGTGCGATGGTACTGCAGTCATTAAACAAGTGGTGATTAGTACTTGCTTGACTTTTATGTGATAATCTACAAATAATTAGGCATGCAGCAGCCGTGTGCAACACCGTTTCCTCATGTATTCTTATATAATTACCCAATTGGTCAGAGGCATAGTGAGGGTAGCTCTTTATTATGATATAATGAGGGTAAGGCATGATGGTGAGCCCACTATGCAGAAATTGATGGAATTGAGATCAACATGGACTCAGATAATGTTGATGAGAAGTTGATTTTGTGAATACACTGGTGACCTGATTGAGGACGTGATACCATTTGCCCACAGCTGCACACTGGACGCCATTTTTGATGATTTCCCCTTTTACGTCCACAGCCATGTGCTGGACACTCTGTACCACCCACACTACTTCCACTGCAAGACACTGGACCTTTCTCTTTCCCTTTTCTTTCCTTTATCTCTCTTTTCTCCTTCTTTGAGGGGAGGGTGTAAGCTATGAGATACTGATCATGTGGCACACCTAGATACCATGTATATATGATGATCCTTAATCAGTAAGCAATAGCTTTTCTATATGTACTTCCTTTTCTTCACTATGTACTGTTTTTAGTTGAATATACTGAGTTTGGTTTATGTTGGTGGGATCAGTTTTGAAGATAGTTGAGAGCTTGACTATAACTGTGAAGAGGAGTCCAATACTACTGCCACCATGGTCCCCCAACTCAATCCTGAACAGTGAGCTTCATATGATGCTGTGCTCTCTGCTGTGCTCTCTGGCTCTGGCAGAATATTCTTCTTCATTGGTTCTAGAGCAACAGGCAAAATGTTTGTCTACCATGTGCTCTGTCATAAACTTTGTGGGATGGGCCACATTGTCATTTGTGTGGCATTATCTGGGATTGCTGCATTACTTCTTCCTGGTGGATACACATTGCACTTGATGCTGAAGATACCTATTGAGGGACTATGTCCTGGATTGTATGCTCAATTAACAAAAAGGACAGTTATACTGAGCTTCTCAGGTCTACTTTGTTGATATATAGGATGAGGTCCCAATGCAATACTGTTTCAGACCAGAAGCTGTTTCCTGCACATTGATGGATACTCGCAATAATTCCCACCTATTTGATGTCAGGAATTTCCTATTCCTAATATGCTTGATATGTACACACACACTACATCTCCCTTGAATGACACCCTACATGATCATTACAAGCCATACCAACAGGAACCCTCACTCATCATCCCACTACACCATCCCATCACCACATTCCCTTCCAACTACTATCACTATGACTACCAAATACTACTAATATTTACAGCCAACCACAGTAACTACAATAACATACCCAACAACCAATACCTAAAAGGGTCCACCTCTACCTGACTGGAACTCATGATCTTGGATATGGTAATCTTGGCCACCTCAGTCACACTGGTCAAGGACCCTTTGGTACAATGATTAACCACACTCCCTCTATATTTATCTATAAGAGGATTCCAGGTATATAAACAAGGGTAGACACAATGTATGCACCCAGCTAGTATATAGGCCCCAGTAGTTAGATGTGTATTCCCTTAGATTTATCAACATAGAATCCTCCCTCCTAGGTTATCCCTAGTTTCCAGGATTCTGCATGTTACCCTGAGTTCATTTTTGTCCCCTCCTACATCTATCCCCTTTAGCATTCAAGGCTGACCAAGTAATGCTTAAGCACAACCAATGGGTCAGCAACACTGAGACCTACTCAAGCATCTAGAAGAACACATTATCATTGGCTACCCAGCCTGCACTGTCCTAGTCCTAGGGTAACCTTGCCATGGAGGTTTGCCCTGATATTTGGTGGACTCACAGTTACCTTTGGTGAAGATTTCCAATAAATCCTACCAGTGATCAGGCAAGGGTTACCTGAACACATCATAGGCATGTCTCTATGCCAATTGTCCATTTAGAAAAAGGTGTAAGTGTTGCAGCTATACAGAAACCAGTGACTTAAACCCACTCAAGATTCATCATGATTTGCTTCTTAGCTCCTCAAGATTTGGTCAGGAGGTCAGACAAGGAACAACTCCACTACATTCCCTCCATCAATGGTTGTCAACTCTATCAATGAGCTATTGGATTTTGTATACCCTGGCCTCAAAGACAGTGATACCCTCCCTACATGAAACTTCTTCTGAGATTGAGCCATTCTTGCTGCATAAAACAGAGATGTCAACTGGATTAATCATGATATCTTGGAGATGTTGAATGGTGAGGAGATCATTCTGTTTAGCATAGATAAGGTAGTCACTGAGTTGGGGGTGGATGTGACTGCAGCACATATCCAGTAGAACTTGACATCACTAGAGTGAACCAATTATTGCTAGCCTCTTGAATAATTGAGCAAATAGCCCTGCTAACCCACTCCTTGATCTGGAAATGAGAGATGGGCATGGGTTGCAGAACAACCTCACTGGATAGCTATTCTGTCCAATCAAGTATGAGAGGATCTAGTGTGAGTGTTCTTATGCTACCCCGGGTATTGGGCAAACTTCAATTTTCCTATTAGCATTTGAACCAAAATCTATGACTTTGATGATAGATACAGTACATCCAACAACTACTGGCTACAGTGCCTTTATGAAGGGGAAAAAGGTAACTCAGAGAACATTGAGAAGGGGTTCCTCAAGAGTACCCTTCTTGTGAAGGTACAGGTACTTCCCCTCATACTCTGATTCTGTGGGGTTACTGATCAACTGATCACTCTGACACCAAACAGACCTTTCAGATGATTTTTACAGCACCCTCATCTGCATGAGGGAACCTCAATGCAGAAATTATCCCTGAACCTTAAGGAAAACAAAAAAAACCCTCAAAATGTCCACCTGTTGCAACCAAACTAAGGATGGATGGCCAAGTAACCACATGGGTAATCAGTGATGTGGCTGTGCAGGTATGTCACTTTCCTCACCATCCTTCCTGGCTCACCCTTTTGTTCAAGCTGCATTTTACTCTCAGTAATACTGATCATTGGATGCCTTATTACAATGGATTCAACTTGAGGAATTCTACAGGTTCATTATCAACTTTTTTGAAGTAGATCAAACACCAGAAGGAAAGGCCACCTCACAGGAACTTTATAACTGGTAGAACAAGTACATATTTCTATACCTATATTCACCATTGTTGATGCCCCCCAGACAAGTTTTCCCAAGGTCCACTGCTACTTGAGCAGTCTCATCTACTTCAGCACAGTGGTTATTGTTTGTGGTCCTACAAGAACAGTGGTGCTGAACCCACTTACTCCTCCCACCCACCTGGTTTCTTTTACAGTAGCACTCATTTGTATCCATTTAGTCAATGCCAATATTATCATTTATAAGACCTCATGATACAAAGCCAAAACTGAGAGATTCCCAGAGATCGAATACAATTTTCATGGACAGTGACTATGCATTACCCTGTATCCCCCTCTTGATGGTTCTAATCCCATTCCTATATTTGTCGGGCTTGTGGAACTCACTGGGCAGTGTATTTCATTACACCCCTCACCAGTTGCTGGAAGGATTGCAGCTTCTGGTGATGTGCAATAATCTGATGTCATTTTATGAGGTGTCATCAGTGTTCCAAAAGTGAGAGATCCATCTATAGCATTACACCCTTTGTGGGCTATTACAAGGATTGCAGTCTCTGGCAACATGCAATAACCTGATGATGGTTTGTGAGATAACACTGACATTGCAAATGTGAGATAGCTATCTATTGCATTATAGTGTGTTATAATCCTTGGCTGAGGAACTGTAAGGCTGATGGCTGGTTACAATTCTTTTACCAAGTTACAATTTTTGCCAGACTTTCCACAATTTGCTAATGTAGCTATGGGGAAACAAAGGAAAGTACAAACAAAGGAAGAGTGACTAGGGATGTCTATTGATTGGTAGGAAACTCATAGCACATGATAGAAAATATAGTTGGTTGTAGTTATTCATTATTGATCCCTATATAGTTGCAACAAGATCCAGACAGTTGACAAGGTTGTTAAGAGATGGATGGGGTATATTGAGCGGTTTGAATGCTCCCCAGAATAGGAGTGGGTCACCATCCTGTGCTGAGTTGTACTACATTGGCTAGTGATGGAACTGAACTATGCTAAACCAAGCTGGTTTACACTGGGGCTGCACTAAGCTAGACTTGATTTGGGTATTCATTCACACACTAGCTTTCCTGACTTTCTCACATACATGGCTTCTAGGCTATGTCATCAAGTAATGGTCTGCTTTACTGGACTATTCCTAATCAGAATTAATCTGGTCTGTTCATGTGCAGTGAGCTATTCCTTTGGTGCTTACTTGCCATCTGAGTGTGTCTAAGCTTTGGACTTCCTGCACACCTCTCACCTTGAATGCTTGAAAGGTGAGCATGTACTCAGTGTAGAGACTGATTCAGATGTACCAAACTTGGGCAAATAATCAGGAATCCAACCTCAAGCTTGACATCATATTTGTAGAATCCTTTATCTGGTAGGATAACCTACTCAGAACTAGTATGAGTGAGGACTACAGAGGGTCTAAGACCATTTGGTGTGAGCTATCAAGAAGTTAAGAGCTGCAGGAGTATCTGGGTAAAGAGTGACCCTAACACTGGGATCCTATGGATTTGTACCATAATGTTATAACACTTGTTCAGCCTTTTTGGGAGCAAACTGGTCTTCACAGAGTTGTAGTTAAAGCTCCCTCACCTTCCCCAATTCAGGACTAAGGAATGCAAACAACAATAGTTGAATGTTAATTGGTGGGCTCCCATGCCCTCTATCATGGTTCCATTTGATTATGCTCCTCTTTGGTTGAATTACTTTGTCTGTCTGGGAATTGTATCACATAACAGTGTTATTATGTCTATCTGTTTAAAAATGGATCTTGACTCTAGTCTATTCTTCACTCCAACAATTAGATAAACAAGGAACTCCTTGAGCACAATCCCATATGTACCAGCTGATCCATTGATAATTGATACTTGACACTATTTCTTGCCTATGAAGAGTTCTCCCAAGATAGAATACAAGCCTGCATATTTTTTATCTTCCTTGTTGAAAATACTAACAACACCCTGAATGAGATTGAAAGCATAGTCTGTATCTGTGGAATTTAGTGCAAATACCTCAACATGTTCACACCTTTAACAGCCCATTTCCAAGCTAAAAGAGCAGTGGGAGGTCTGAACTGGTTGGAATACCTGCCATACTATGGTCCTCTATAGTGCTCTTGATAGCAATGAACCTCTTAATAATTTTGGATGGCAAGCATAAGAGGACATAAACCTTTCATGTACCTCAAGTTACTATGTATATCTCCTTGAATTCCACAATGTCAAAGGAGTTTTGTAATTGTGCTACATGAGTAACAACAAAGACAAGTAGCTTGAGTTGGAGGGTTGGATCCCACCCCTCTACAGTATTATCTATATATTCATAAGGTCTAAAACCTGCAGGAACCAATATAAAATATATTATTTTCTCTAAAAATATCCTGGGGATCTATATTAAATAAGCTACAAAGTGGGATAAACTACTGTCCACCATCTCCCAGTCCCAGCCCAGGGTTCTGCTACTTACTAGCTATAGTCCTTATTATCTAGTGTTATAGATAACTACCCAACCATTGTTAAACTTTCTAATTTTTCCATATAATCTACTTCTTCTTTTCAACTTAGCTTCCTATCAGCATGTGGACAGGGAAAACTGCAGTATAGGCCTTAGTCTTTTTCCTACTTAGTTGCAGTATTCAAAAGACCTTTATTAATAATCTCTTGTTCTGTGTTTTCCATTACACTGGAAACTTCTCCTTTACAGCATTTCAGTTGTTATCTGAAATCTGAAACCTAAGGTCAATTAGGTTAGTTCAGCAGGAGCCACCCAATAACCAAGCAATTATGCATACTCAATGATCTTCAATGCTTAACAGGTCTTCAAAATTGACCTTGTATTGAGGGATACTATCAGACATAGCTGCAGCTGATAGAGGTCTATGAACTAGGTGTAGGAATGTGGGGCTTCAGGTTCAATAGACATTGGGCTTGACTTGGGTAATCTGAAAGTTGAGTCATGTTGAGTTGTTTAAAGGGATCACACTAGGATAAAACTGTTGTAAAGTGTCCTTCCTCTTTTATCTCTACCTAAGACATCACTTTATATATGTTCTAGCTATTTTGCAATATAATATTTTGGGGGACTACCTACAGTTCAGTTAGCCAGGCTCACTGGTCCACATTTTTACTATACTCACCCTCCTAGTAGAGTCTGACACTACTGCAATGTAACACCTGTAAGGTAGCCCCAAGGGAGAAAAAAAAGCTTAAAAACATAGTCCATAGGCTTCACTACTTCCTTGCCCTTTCCCCTTCCTGAACTTCCCTCACTAGCTGAGCTACCCTTGGTAATACTGATCTCCCCCATCCCACTGACCAGCTATTCAGCCATACTACCAATCTCCAATGCTATCATAGAGGGGCGAGTTGACAGGAGTTGAGGCAGCTAGGGTACTCAGCCCTGCTTTGCTGCCTTCTACAGCAAACAACTTGGAAAACACTGATGACTTGGTCATTGAGATATCCTCACTAGTTACCCAGGCCTCCTGCCTGTACCAAGACAGTGAAGGTTGTACCCTTCCAAAACAGGTACCTCTGGTGGATCCATTGTCTTAACTGCACTTTTTGTACAGTGCAAAAGCAGCCACCACAACTCATCCACACCTATTCCACTTTTCACTTTCCATATTTATCATACTATCCACTTTCTGCATTCATCACACTATCTGCTTTCTGCATTTATTATGCTATCTGCTTTTTACATTTATTCTGCATTCTGTGTTCTGTGTTCTGCATTCCACACTTCAATCCCAGATTCTGCTTTGATCATTTCCTCCTTCACTAAACCTTGCCCCAAACTCAACCACCCTCTCATTTACTTAGCTTCTTACATTCCCTTCAACTTCCACTTCTGGAAGCAGACTCTTCTTTCCTCTCTTGCTCCCCCATTTTTCTTGTTCACTTGATTGTGGACTCACCCTATATAAAGAACTTGGTACTCTATATGCATGTCACCATAGTAGTAACATATATCTCCCCCCTAGCTCTTTCCCCACACAAATAGACCATTATTCTCATTATCCGCACTCATCCTCATCTTCATTATCTGCATTTGTCCTCACCCTTATCCTCATCATTGTAGTCTACCCTCACTCACGTTCCACTTTCCACTTTCTGCACACATCCATGTTCCACTTTCTGTACTTGTCCATGTTCTGCTTTCTGCATTCATCCACACATACCAATCTGCACTCTCTAGATCCCATACTTGATACCCATCCTTCAGCTACTTATTTGTGCATCTGAGTTCTAACCTAAGAAGCAGCTTTTCACTGTTCCCATAAGAGGGTCTACTGTGAGCAGGATGTTGTACTGAGTCAAAATATCTCATGATAATGAGGATCTGGCTGCCTTGGATACCCCATAACAAACTTGGCTATCCTGACCTGAGCATTCAAGAAGCTAAGGGCTTCTGGTGGCATTGATACCATGCTTGAGGGTATTAGAATAGAGGTAGGTGGGTAGGAATAATGTAGTGGATGTATGTAGGGGGACTGAGGGAGCATACCCATAATTTGTCTACTCAGGGAATCAAGGTGGAGCTTGGCCTGGCAGGATGAGACTATCCTGTAGGTAGCAGTTGAGCCTCTGAGTGTAAGATGTACACTCAGACCACTCCTCATGAGTGTTATCACAATATAGTGGGTGATTGGGGATCTATCATCCCACCACCCATACTTTATATTGCTCACTGTCCACTTAGACTGCCCCGGGGGAAATTTCAACAGGGTCCCCTCACTTAGGATAAGCCCTGGATAGATTGAGTGGATCCTTAACCCCCATCAATTCACAGTAGTAATCCATCATGATAAGGTGAGCTACCTTGTAATATGGTGCCAAAATCTGATCTCCTGCCTTCTATAGGATTCCAAACTCACTCCTGAATCCCTTTCCATAGTGTATGGTAATTGCTTCTATGATCCACTCATCAGTTTTTCCACCAAATCCTGGTAATTGGGATGGCAGCCTTCCTGGTAACTGCCTGTTGTCACTTGGGACATGTGGCTTGAGTAGTGACACATGAAATGAGCAATTTATCCCCTGTCTGATGAGTTCCTCACTAAGGTCAAGCTGGTATATCATACTATCCTTCAATATTTTGGTGATCACAAATGACCTGAGATACTTTAGAGCCAGTTTATAAGCATGGCCATTTAGCAACTAGATATTCTTAGTTGACAGGTAAACCAGGTTGCCAATCTTGTATTCCACTGTAGTCTGTTTCTAGTTCACCTGTACCATGTTAGCAACCTGCACCGCTATAATTGAATCATGTGTGCCCATTATAGCTATCTTCATCTGCTTGGGAAACTTTCAGACACTTGGATACTCACTTTGACCCCTCCAAATCATAGAGCTAGGGTTTCAGCTGTAGTTCAGTTGGAATGGCAAGAACCCTGTTATGCTCAATCTTGCCAAGTTGATTGCAAACTCAACTGTAGGTAACTTAATCACCCAATCCTTCTGATCTGGGTGAACACACTGATGGGACATCTGTATTACTGTTTAGTTAACCCACTTAGTTGCTCCATCAGTCTGAGGGTGGAATGCCAATGACATTCTGAGCTCATGAAACAAACAAATTACCAGACCAGCTGACAGAAGCAGGGCCTTTGCAAGATGCACTGCAATCCACCTGGAAACTGCGTTAGCAACAGTTCTAGAAGGCAATATGCATAAGGTAGTAACTTGCATTAGCAGCAGATGCTATGTATTCAGCAGTCAAAGCCAGCACTTCCAAATGCTCCAATACAAATTGCTTGTGACATGAAAGAGGTGTTACAGTGAGAGAATCTGCTAGAATCTAGAACCACCCAGTGAGCCCCAATGTACAAGGGATGAAGCTATGGGCTACCGAGTGGTGTTGACTAATCACCTTGCTATGCGAACCATCTGACTCACCCAAGGGGATCTGGTGGATATTGGATTAGACATAGTGCTATGGCAGAATAAATAAGCTTACTGACTGGGGTTGAAGTGTCAATGGGATAGATGCCTCCTTTGGTAATTGAATTGTGGACATTTGCATCCAATTGGGCAGGAGGAAATCTGTTGTTGGGACCAGGAATAGAGAGGCAATCTTGAGATCCATCGAGTAAGGAGGATGCAGTGGAAATATCAGCACAATGATTCAACATGTTGATGAAGGCTCTGAGAAAGCTGGAGTGGATAACTAGTGGGTGGCAGTGAGCAGGCTTGCAGCCAATATTTATACCTGGAAGGTCAGCAGGAACATATACTGCATGGCCTGAGTCATCACATAAGATCACAGATGTAGAACAGAACCAACTCACCTTGTTTTGATGGTGAGAGAAAGCTTGAGGCAAAGTCTTTGAGGAGTACCCCCCAAGTTTTCACAGAATGACAGATTGTGAGCTGAGGGATCTGAGTGATAATTAATATACCCTCTTCCCCCCCAAAAGTACTGCAAATGTCCACACACTCTAGCCAAATGAGGTGGGACTCACAGCTTGTGTATCTGAAACTTTTCAGAGATGGAGCAGATTATGAGAAAACTAACAGACAAAGGAAGAAACTTCAGGTCTGCAGGTTGAGAATCACATGCTTGTAACATGCACCTTTTCATTTCTGAGCCCGATGGAGAGACCCCATGCATCATGGCCTGGTGTGCCAGACCTAGTGGCAGTGAATCATGGCTTCTCAAGCCAGTTGTCAAAGAACAGAACAAATTTGGCACTGGATAGAATGCCCAAACAACAGCGATAAGCACACTCTCAGGCACATGAGGGTCAAAATCAACTGCCAGTGACATCACAATCTGTTTCATGATTGATCACCAGCAGAGCTATAGATCTCACAGAGATAAATAATATTGGGAAATACACAAGATGCACAGATAGGAACAGTACAGAGCACAATACAATATATAAGACTCGAATGAACAGATAAGGAGAAGAAGTCAGCAGGGCAGGGATACAAAGAAAATAACAGGGAAGTGGCAGTTACTGGATGATGATTGTCTTGTCTTGGGGAAAAACTTCTTCAAGGCTTTGCAATGCTTGAAGATCTGCACAAACCTGGTGGAAGTTGTAAGAGATGAGATGGCACAAATTGTGAAAGGATTTACATACCTCTTGACAGTGAGATCGGCCTTGTGGCTATCTTTTGTGCATTTATAGTACAGAACATACCCCTCCACATGAACAACAGACAGCTCTCCTCTCCAGATAATCTTGGCAACAGCCCAGACAGATTGGTTGACATCAGCTTTGGGGTCCCAGTAGCCTGAGACCAAAAACATGTCCTGACCAACATCAATAGCTGCAGCTCAACAAATATAATTATTCCAGTCACTAAGACCCTCTTATGTATAATTATCCTGTCTGAGATTTTAAATGTAATTGCCCTTTCA
>Ga0307510_10005634_pt1 | contig 14930 bp, 22 predicted proteins | sample 12_EM_MG_FD_207224 | JGI IMG/M metagenome (GOLD analysis project Ga0307510, IMG submission 207224) | Populus trichocarpa ectomycorrhiza microbial communities from riparian zone in the Pacific Northwest, United States - 12_EM | ecosystem: Host-associated > Plants > Roots > Unclassified | place...
CTTCCATGCTTGTATGCCGCCAATGAGTAGCACAGGCACGCGTTTGAGGATCTTGCGAAATGCGTTCACGTATATCGCGCGAATAAGATTGGAAATTGGAGCATCTGGCGGTCCAGGCGTCTCGGAGTCATCGTCGTAGATGACGATGAGGTCAAACTTGTCGCGGTTACGAAACAACACCGACTCATCACGTGGTGCGATGGTGAGCGAGTCTTCGATGGACTCGCCAGATACGCTATGGGCGTGTACACCATACATAAACGCTCGGGAAATGGAGAATGACGTATGGGAACCAGGGACTCACTTTTCACGGAGGAGCACGAACGGCTCAATGCATACAACGGCATCACCCCGAATGTGTTCATAATCGAACTTCTCGCGAGTCCGTACGTCCAGCATAAGTACCTTGAGCTCATTCCTGTATATGTGATCGTACAGTTCGCGCGGTTCCGCCAGGCTCTTAACCTGGAGCTCGGCAGGAGGAACAAGAGGCGAGCCGGAACTGCGAATGCCGAGTGGCCGCTTTACGGGGGACGCGGGCCGACTCGCGAAATGGTCAATGACGGGGGTGATGGGTGTACTCGATGGACGCGGACCGAGGTCGACGGGGAGGACGGGGAAGGACTTGGCGCCAGGACTGGGAGAGTTGTCATCGGCCTGGTGTGTACTGACGGGCCGCTCAGAGACTTGGCCATTCAAGCTGTCTGGGTGTGCGTTGGTATTGAGGACGGTTCGTCGATTATCGATCTCCTCGAGTTCATCGATGGAAGGGAACGTTTGAGAAAACTCTACGGGGGTAAGGAAAGACGTGCGCGGCGATGAAGAGGCCGAGGACGTTGGTGATGGAGGGCCAAGAGCGGAAGGGGACACAAAAGAATGGGTCGGGGGCGTCGGATTCGATACCTTGGATGACGCAGACGCGCTGTGGCTGATGGGTGGCGATAACAGAGGAAGTGGTTGTAGGGAGTTTCTAATTGAGCGCGTGCCATCCGAGGAGGTCAATGTTGGCGAAAGCGGTACCGCCAGGGTGGAGGGGAGGAGCTCCCTAGAGACGCGTTTGTTCGTGCTCACCGCCAAGCCCGCGCCCTGCAATGATCGCATTCGGTCTGCAATGCTTCCTCCTGGCAGTTTTTGGACCCCATTTTCTGATGGTGGTGACCGGTGACCGTTGACCCTGGCAAGCGAATGTAAAGAAGATATATGTGGTTAGAGACGGAAAGTAGGCTTACTGTGAGACAGCGGATCTTTCAACTTGAATTAATTTATCTTCTATGACGAGTGCCCGCTGCATAAGGTCGCTGCCCTCTCGCTAAAGAGCATGAAGATGATGATGGAGGGCGTGAATACAGGGTGCCACTCACCTGCTGGAAGTCTACGAATTCCTTCCAGAGTGGACCCCGTTTTCCCTGACCACTTTCCGCCTTGAACTCTGCGCTATCCATGACAACCCGGGTGAGACTTGCGGCCTTTGTTAACGCGCTGAGAGCACCCTTGAGGTCTCCGGCGCCTTCGCGTGATTGAGCGAGTGAGATCTGGCCCTTAGCGGAGTTAATGAGAGAGAGCGTAGATACGGCTCGACTTGCGCGTTGCGCTTGCTGTCTTGCTTGCTCTTTTATCTCTGCGACGGACATGCCATCGAGGGTATTCGCAGGTCTGTTATGCGAGGCTATGTGGAACGATGAGCAAAGAATGCAAGAACGGATGCAAGAACGAGGACAAAGGTGCTAACTGGAGGGTGTTGGGGGTGAAGCTGGTGAAACGGCGACAGTGGGCATCTGTGAACCGGGAGGGATGAGAGGAGATGATGATTAGAGGGCGTAGAGTAAAGACGAGAAAAATAAGGATAAAATCGAGAGTGTGGCCGTCCTCTGAACCACAGACAAGTACAGTACACCGCAATAAGCACAACTGACAGATCTCTTCCCATTTCTCGCTTCTCGCCGCCGGCAACTCGCCCCGAAAATTTACATCTTGGCTCTCTCTCTTCCTGACTCATGTCCTCACACGCAGTGAGGGTCACTATGTCATCAGTTGGCTGTGGACGCGGCAAAATTTTCGCTACATACAAATTTGTGCGCCTACAGTGAAGGTGAAGACAGAGGAGGCTTGAAAGGACGGCGACAGAAGAACGCGCTAACTGCGGTTGGGCACTCCAATCCAAACTTAAAAGCAAGACCGTTATAAGCTGAGCAGAGACAAAACAATGAACCAATAACCAACAAATATATGCGACCCAGTGATAATGAGATGGTCCCGAGTCTGTCTCAGGTTGGTGGTTAATGCCTTTGTGGATGGACGTTTCGCATGCCTGAGGCGAGGATAGTACGGTCTCACATCTCGTTCACATTCTGTTAAGAGCCCATACAGTGTTTAGTTGAGCCATCAATTATCCCCAGCATTATCGAGAACCTCCCTCATACAACCTAGGAATCACTTTTTTCACATGCTACTACGATAATCGCGAAACGGTATGGGCCGCTCACGATTTCTTCCTTTTGCGTGGCTGCTTCAACGGTTGCACTGATTCAAAGATTGACGCAGAAGATCCATGCAGTGTTAGTACTTGTGGGCGTGTGCGCACCGGCTCACCTCAGCAGGATAGCATGGGGAGAACCGCAAACTTCGCCAAGTGCGGTGTGGTACACAGATAATACATCACAAGTTGCAATATTACTGTTAGGTGTCCCGTCAACTCCGCGGTTTCAATGATGAGCTCTCTTCGTCCTGTCTATGTGCGCCCGCAGACGCTTTTGCTTCTCCCGCAAGGACTGCTTCTTCTTTCCTCTGACTCCCTTACTGCCCATGATCATCATGATCGGCTTGTTCCGTGCTTTTTCGCGGTTCGTCGAGCTGCTCGGCGTCTCCTTCTTCCGCTTGCCCTTCTGCGAGCCGAACTTTTCTCGGCCCTCGCGACCGCGTGCTATCGATGCCAGGCGCTCCTCGTAGTCCGCCTTGACCTTCTTGCGCGGGCCGAGAATGTCGTTCTCTGAGATGAACGCCGCCGCTGCGTCGTCTGGGCCAGATGAGGCGGCCGCTTTCTTGTTGGTTTCGAGGGATGCGAGTTTGCGTTTTGCGGCAGAGCCGCCCCCGTTTTCGACGGCTTTCGTGGCGGCTTGTATTCTCAAGTCGTTGATCAGTGCGAAATCAGCGGGCGTGAGAATCTAAGGAACAAAAGTGCGCATCAGGTCGTCTGTCCGTCAAGAGATAGGCATAACGCACCTTTGTCGTCGCGAGGGCTGAAGTCCGGTTCGCATCGTTGACAGGACCATCGTTCTCTAAAGGCTTTTCCTTCTCATCTTCGCCACCGCTGTCGCTGAGGCTGAGATGGCCTTCTCCATCGCTCTCGACGTCGATCCAGCCGCCAGAGTCCGATGAATCATCAGACGAAGCCGACTCCATTTCCCAACCTTCCCAGGCCTCTTCGTCATCGTCTTCCCCATCATCGCCATGAGCTGTCTTCAGGTGATCCTCGAGGAGCTTCGGTGGGGTACAGTTCATACCAACTTGCGAAACGGATAGGGAAAAGACATACCACGAGGCCCTCAATATCCTCTGCAGGCTTGTCGACGTAACCGAATGGCGTAGGTCCCTTACCCTCAGTCATGCCCATAGTAGCCATCTTTCCCCTCTCGCGCCGCTTGAGCATGCCGGGGTTTACCTCACGGTACAATTGTAGCAGCCCTCGCGCTGCAACCATGACACCTTTGTCCCTGCTCTTCCGATAGGCAAGCAGGTCACCTAATAGGTCGTCCTCCATGGCCCACGGCTGACGGCGACATATCTCTCTAATTGCGTTCAGACCGGCTGCAACAATTTCTGGCCCAACGCCTGGGTGGACGAATTCGTGAGCTAATTTCTGAATCGCAGGTGTCAGCGCGTCCGGTGGTGTCAGGGCATGGGCGGATTGGGCGAGTACAGCGAGGATTGCTGGGGCGCGTAGTTGATGGTGGGTAAGGAATTTTAGTATGTATGTGTAGAAACCAAGAATGCTAAGTTGGTGTAACGCGGTAACGCGCGCCAAGAGTTGCATGATCAGGATCTTGTGGTCGAGCGAAAAGCGAGCATCGTATCTTTGCAAGAGGTCGTATAGCTTTTCGCCAAATGTTTGGGGGTCGTGCAGCAGCTGGAGAGCCGGGAAGTTTGTGGTGGTTCCTACGTCTTTACGTTTCCGCCTCTGAAAACAGGCGTTAGATATGTCATAAGCCGAGTAGGAACGGCCGAACTTTGCTCGCAGTCTTGAGCATCTTGCGCATCTTCTTGTCGCCGCTGCGGGTTTTTTTCTTGACTTCGCGTTTATGCTCGAGTGATTTGATGTTAATGGTCTGATAGAAGCGGAAGTGAGTGAGGATAGAATCGTTGTTGTCAAGCAAGGACCTACGTCATCGTCGCTCGAGTCACTATCCTCGGATTCCTCGTCGCTGCCGAGGAAGAAGTGCAAGGACGCACTCTGGACCTTCGAGACAGGATGAAAGCAGCCTAACGCGACAATGGCAACCGACTTGGCGTCATTCCTGAATTTTTTGTCAATCACTACTACCGGGTGGGGTGCTGAGGGAACATACCAAACACCCTTCTTCCAGAGCTCTTTGGTCAACACTACAGCCCACATGGCTTCGTCACCGCTATTCGACGGACCCTCTGCATTGGTGCTCGGGTTGCTCCTCAGCTTGCCCTTGTCCCCCATGACCGTCCCACCCACTCCACGCTCGATCATGCCAAAGAGCATGGCCTGTACGGCACGATTGAGCTTGTGGTTTTTGGTGCGCTTATTAGCGGTCTCGATATCAGTGAGGATAGTCCTTCGGATAGTCGCGCGCAATGAGGAAGACGTCGTCCTAGGGAGAAGCGGAAATAGTGTTTTGAGAAGACTAAAGCAGTGACATTCAGCGTCTCTAAGGATGAGAATACAGACTTCCTTACTCAATAGATGTGATTACACCCTTGTTCCTGAGCATGACTAGGTTCTGTACGAGATTCTGGCGAATGTCCGGTGGAAGTGAGCCGTAGCTCTCCAGGAGTAGGCAGGACAAGTGCGATGGAAATTCTGAGGTCTCCACCGGATAGAACTGTGCGACCTGTTCAATATTCTGATGAGTCTGAGTCCCCATACAAAAAATGTATTCCTTGCCTGCGAGATAAAGGTGACCAACTCCCGAAAATGAGAGGCTTGTTCCTCGGGATGGATCTGAAATATTTGACGCGTCGAGTTGTAATGGTTCCATTGTTGCAAAAATTCTTCTTTATACGAGAGAGGGTCTCGCTTGATCAGATTTTGAAGCTGCGGGAGGTTCGACGTGCGCAAGAGTCCCCGTACCATGATAGTCACTTCTTTCAAGGAGTGACCAAAACTCGGGCCGGTCTGCCTTACAGCATCAGGGAACCAACTCATCAGACGAGACGCGACTCGGCTGAGCGGACGGGTGTCATTTTCGTTTTCTGTACCTACATAATCGAATAGTTACAGCTACAGTCCTAACCACTCCTCCTCCTCTTCCGTTTCTGAATCCGATTCTCGGTCCCTTTTGTTACCTTTGTCAGGCGTAGTAGGTTGTTCCAGATGGCTCATCTCACCATCCGCGAGAGTCACGCATGTTAATCGACTCCCTTTCGAGTCGTACCTTGCTACGGGTGATATCTCCGGAATGTCCGTCGTTTCTGTCGTACCTGGAGGTGGTAGCAGTGACATGTCATAAATATTTATTGTTCCGTCTGATGACACCGTGCAAATGATAGTAGTCGAATCTCGCGAAGTTGGGAGGGCTATCGTTATCGTATCAAGTGCTTTGACGCTGTATGACCGTTGAGTAGGAATGTCTGAGAGAATTTATAACGCAACGCACCGATTCCCGTGTCCAACCAAGTATGCGACGGGGCGAAGGATGGTATCGCTGTTAGGAGCGACCTCATAGACCGTTGTCCTTTTATCTTCGGCCGCAACGAGAAGTACCTCGCCGCCACCACCAACTCTTCCTACGAACTTGACGTCATGTATTCGGGATCCATGCTCGAGAGTATGTAGGACTTCCAGCTCCTGAAGCGGTGTAAGCCAAGGATGAGTGGAAGGAATAGCGACATCTCACCGTCGAGTAGACGTTGATAGTTTTTTGGCTCTGGACGATCAGTAACGACCCAGAGGTCGGCCACCGTACAAGTTCGCCTTCTAAACAATAAAAAAGTCCCTGAGTCGGCCGATGCAGCATCTCCATGCCTGAAGCTTACCGAAGCCAAGCTTCAAACTTGCCGCCCTCCGCCCACGCATGAGATCCCACATGTATAGCGTCCGGTCCTTCCCAACGCTCAGCGCAACCTTCCCAGACGGATGCACGGACACCGAGTTAACGCGTCCTTTGTGGCCCTTCAGCGACCGAAGCACCGCCCAATCGCGGGCGCGAAAGATACATAGTGTCCCATCTTCTGACGCTGAGACGAGATGCGAGCGTGACGAGAATGTGAGATGGGTGATGGAGCCTAAACAAAAAAAATGTCGGTTCACGGAGGGAAATGGAAAAATGAGTGGTAGAACCTTCGTGCTGCATGAGTCCGCCGACTTCTTTCCGTCGCCTGAGATCCCAGACTTTGATGATCTCGTCTCCACTCCCAGTCGCGAGCCACTTGCCGCCCTGCGGTGACGCAGCAACCGCCTTGATATACGAGACATGAGCGGGGAAAATGAAGATTGGCTTCAACGTCCATTCGAGTTCCGAGGATGTATCAGGCGAAGAGGCAGACACGGTCGCCTGAAGACCGTAGAGGAGACGCTCGTAAGAACCTGCGATAATTTTGAAGGAGGATGGTAAGGAGGACTCCTGCTCCCTTTCTGAGCCAGCGGCTCCTGGCTTCGTCGAGTCATCGCTGAGTGTATTCGCCGAGGCGTCGACTTTGGGCCTACCGGCCTTTGACGCTGTCTTCCGGGTTTTATTCAGCTTGGCATGGGCAGGCTTTCTCTCTGGTCTAGTGGAGTGTCCTTCGATTTTTACTATCTTTGCTCGTCGTTCTGTCGTTTTTGCAGATTTTGGTATTATGGAGGACATAGAGTTAGTGATCAACCCGAGACTGAGGTTAGGAGAACGTCAATAGGGGTAGCAGACTTATCAGACTTAATCTAAGTGTAATTGTCAAGAATAATTTGTTTTTTTATGCAGCAAACCCCAAGATAAACTATGGTAAAATCTTTATTGTTGTGCTTTGAGATAAATTTTATATAGAATCAATGTTGCTAGACAGACAGTAGAACTTTCCAGTTTATTCAAGGTTTTTTAAATTATGAAAATTTAGCGAATAAGTTACCAGTTATTTATTCACGGTTTTCTGGTTATCGTGCAAAAACCGAATTGTCGATGAGTTCGTTCACGCGTCTCTCAATGGCTCGCGGTGTAGCATCCCCTGCCCCTGCATCCCTTCCCAAGGCGTCTTTTACCAAAGTAGTTGGCGAGAATTCAACGACCCGTACCGGGGTACATGACAACCAGCAACGCTCTTATGGATGTGTGTCAATGCACCCTCCCTTCGTCCGCATGCTTACCGGAGGGCAGACAATGATTTTTCCTTATTCGAGAGGCCGCAGCACTACATTCGATACATCGGTATTCCTTTTCCCTAGGGGAATCGTTCTTTTAGCTGAGCCTAGTTGCTTAGAGCCGCTTGAGAGTGAGCTCGCAGTCCAGGTTGAATATGATATGGATGAACAAGGTAATGATTGCCAGAGTTGATGTCGTGTGTACGTAGCTGACAATCAGGTAGACCAGGAATGGCTTGACGCACTCAATGCTGAGCGCAAGAAGGAACAGCTCAACAAAATATCTTATGAGGCATTTGAGATTGTAATGGATAGATTGGAGAAAGAGTGGTTTGATTTGGTGTGTAATGACCCCTCTTACATTTGTGCTCTAACCTTTCTTGGCTGCAGACGAAGAACATTCCGAAACCCGACCTTGCAATGCCATCTGAAGACTCAACCTGCGCAATCTGTGATGATTCAGAAGGGGAGAACACTAACGCCATCGTTTTTTGCGATGGATGCAATCTAGCTGTGCATCAAGGTTTGTGCGCGCGTGCGTAAAGACATCCCGTTCAAGCTGAACGTAGCTCCCTTTTAGATTGTTACGGCGTTCCTTATATCCCGGAAGGACAGTGGTTGTGTCGAAAGTGTACGGTTTCGCCAGAGAACCCTGTGGTACGTTTCAATTCTCTTAGTCATGAAACGATCCCTGACATCGGCATAGTCTTGCTTTTTCTGTCCGAATGAGGGTGGTGCCTTCAAACAAACTGTCCATGGTGAATGGGTCCACCTGCTTTGTGCAATCTGGATTCCCGAGACGCGTGTTGCGAATGACGTCTTTATGGAGCCTATCACGGGGGTTGAACGTATTTCAAAGCAACGCTGGAAGCTGGTATGTCTGGACCTACTTCACTTCACCTCTCTCCTCATTTCGCGGGTTCCCAGAAATGCTCTGTTTGCGACATTCGAGAGGGTGCATGCATTCAGTGCAGCAAAAACTCCTGTTTCCTGGCATATCACGTCACCTGCGCACGCAAAGAAAGGTTGCTGATGCCGATGAAGGCTTCGTCCGGTCTGGAACCCCCACCTCTCCAGTGTTTCTGTGAACGGCATATGCCCGTTAGTCATGCCTTATCTCGTTGCAAACGTTTGCTGACTAGTACGCAAAGCGAGAACGACTTGAAGCACGCGCCGAGGCCTTTAAAGCTGAGACTGCGTCGGAACACTCTGAAGCAAAGTCAAGCAAATCCGCTCGCGCATATGCCAAGACGTACAAGCCTGGTCCACCTGTCGTTCCTTCACTCATCCTGTCTCGCATCCTCCAGTATATAAACAAGATCAGCATTCGTAAGCGTGGCGAATTTGTCGAACTCGTTTGTCGGTACTGGAGCCTGAAACGCGAGGTGCGTAGAGGTGCACCCCTCTTAAAAAGGCTTCACCTGGAGCCTTGGACTGCATCGGCGAGTAGCCGTACTCAAACGGATGAGGAGAAAGTAGCGAAGCTAGAGGTGCGACCCCCCCCCCCCTCTAGTCCCAATTGGCGGGTTAGTGACGATTTCACAGATTACGAAGCGCTTGCGAAAAGACCTCGCCTATATGCGGACCCTTGCTGAGCTCAGCCGTAAACGCGAGAGCCGGAAACTGGCGCAGGCGCAAGTCGTCCAGGAGGTACTCAATCAAGTAGTCTTCGCACATGAAGCACGGCTCCGCATGGCGTTCGAGAACATTGTCGCGTTCGTGCATTCCCAACTCGGTTTGCGCAACTCACTGGAAGTCGTCCCCAGGTTCGACCGCCAGGGGTTTTTTAAGAACCCCATCTCCAAGTCACAGGTACCTGACTACTTCGACGTTATCTCGCAGCCTATGTGGTGGGGCGCCATCGACGAGAACCTTGATCGACATGAGTATTGGGATGTCGACGCATTCAGGGTGCGGTGTCTGTTAGTATTTGTATCTTTGCAATGACGGTTCTTTCCAGGCTGATGTGGACCTCGTTATCGAAAACGCAATGCGATACAACAAACCCGGAACCCCATATTACAAGGCGGCACAGCGCATCAAGTCAAATTCAGCAACCGCACTAGCGGAACTTAACAACTTGAGAACCTCAGCCCCTTCGGAGTTAATTTCGGATAATGGAATGGTGGCCAGTCACCCGCGATACGACATTTCGGCGATTGGTGATCTCGAACCCCCTTGGGCGTTGCTTGATCTCCTTGTTTCCCCGGACATGGCCGATGAACTCAGCATCGTTTTACATTCTAACCCGCTTCAATTTCTACTGGCATACGAACTGCCAGAGGCTAAGCCCCCTCCACCGCCTCCACTGCAGCCTGCCCCTCACCTTCGTAAGAACAAACGCGAGCGCAAGGCAGAGGTTGTGAAAAGGCGCACAGAGCAGCGCGCCGCCCTGGTGCCACAATTAGCATCCTCCGCCCAAGCTGACTCCGAAATGGTTGATGCCTCGTTCGACTCTCACACGTACATTCCTACCCACTCCCCAGCGGAGGACGTAGACAAGGACCCAGTGCCGGCGATGATAACAGCAACAACCGTTGCGAGCCCTGGGCTCGGGGACAGGCCTGAAGCGGAGCAGATTCTGGGCAAGCGTAAGCGTGCCAAGCCGGCCCACTCGCATCCTAGCACAGATGCGGATGTTTTGACGGATATCAACCCAAAAGCCTCGTTCGCACTATTCGACAGGGGATGGATATTGGACCCAGGGGTGCGCCGGGGCGGGCGGGCGCGGACCGACCGGCCACCGCCACCGCTTATGAAGAAGCGATCCAAGGGTGTGTATTTTTGTCGTGATTGCGTTATTCACGACCAAGGGAAGTGTCGCTTATGCTCAATTTAGTCATTAAGGGAGGTGCACCTGGAATAACGATGTCAGAGCCTGGCGAAGTCGGAACAGACCCGATGCAGCATACCTCCCCGGTTGCTGCTGCCCCAAGTACCGTGTCTGGTACATCTGAAGACTTCCAGACAATTGGGTTCCATCCTGACACAAAAAGTCAGGACATCCTCAATATAAATGACACAGGGGTTCGGCCTCCCAAGACAGACGAATTAATGACTTCCGCTGCAAACAGCAGTCGTTTCCTTGCAGGGCCCGGAGTTATTCCTGCCCAAGGCGCAGTGACCATGCTACAAGCCATTGACCAGGGCCAGGATAATGGAACCCCTCCTCTTGACCAGGTGGCATTGTCAGATGACAGGGATTTTGTGGCGATGGACCAGCTACCCCCAGAGGAGCAAGGTGATTCACGGCCTCAAATACGACCAACTATGGCAGAACTTCAAGATGTAGTTCATGAGGAAACTACTGTTGAAGTTCATTTTGATATGATACAGGACGTAGAAGCTTCAGTATCGATTCCAACCTCCCGCAACGACCAGCCCACGACCTCCCTAACCTTGGCAGAGGCGAGACTGAAGTTTAAACTGGAGCCAAACATGACTCTTTCCCAGGACCCCGATGGCAAGCTCGTCATCCAAGAACTAGACTCGCCAGTTACCCGCCGTGAGAAAGCTATGCGGAGGAGGCGGGCGCGCTCCCAACTTGTTGCGCCCGTCATCAACGCGTCCTCTGCATTGGATGGCTCGGATCTCAGTTCACTCAGTTCGCTCAGCGAGGACGACGACGGGAATGTGCAGGTCAAGAAGAAGATCGACAAGACGGATTCGAAGGCACCTCAACCTGGTCAGGTCGTGCTGGAGGATGGCAAAATGCTGGAAGGCGGGACTTTAGGTGTGACCGTTACTTTGGCCTTACCGTCAATAACAATACTGACTTTTAACCATAGTCTGGGCTAAAGCTAGTGTGTGGTTCCCAATTCCCGTAGGGTTGCACTTATTTATTTTCTCGATCCTTAGAGAACTTCCCGTGGTGGGCCGCAGTCATTTTCGAGCCAGATGACCCCACGGTGTCCCAAAGGGTTTTGAAATCGCGCCCCACGAAGTCTAGGTCACCAATGGGCCATCACCTTGTGCGCTTCTATGATTCCTCGAAGTCATGGTGCGTCCACTTCTTATTCGACCATTGCCTTGGTTCACCGTACGTCTTCAGGCAATGGGTTGAACTCGATCAACTTTTATTGCTTGGAGAGAATGATGGTAAGAGCGAATGAAATGATGAAGCGTAACAAGCACCAACGCCCCGTTTGCTTAGAATTAGACCAGTCACTTCTCACTGCGTCCAAGAGACAGAAATTCAGCTCTGTGAAAATGCGCCAGGGATGTCGGGAGTCATATAGGTATTTCCTTGACTTGGTGGGTGTTTGAGGTGTATTCTAATGTTCTAACACAGGCAAGCTAAGATGGAAATGGAGACAGAAGATGATGTGGCCATGGAGGGGAGCGTAGAGCCGCCACCCTCCGCCTCCGCGGTAGCTTTGGTCATGCCTGAAGAAGTTGAACCGGAGATAGCTGAAAAAGCGCTTGCAAGAGATGAGGAGCTGATAGCCTCGTTATAGTTGTATGAGTAACAATTCGGTATTGGATTTACCTGAATACGTAGATACAAATTGCGTTGCCTGTTCTGTGTGTATTCGGTGCACGTGTGGTCCGATCAAGAAGAATCGGGTTACTGCTCCCGCTGAGGCTGGGTGATTCCACGCTTCATCGGCTCATTACCGGCATCACCTCCGGCCGGCCTCCTTGGACAACCAGGGCAGCCAGAGCGCACCCAGGAGACGAGTACTGCTGCATCACAGACGCGCTTGTGGCGCATTGAAAAAGGGGTTTTGCCGAACACTGGGCCACGCGTTCCAGTCGTGCTTTGCCAAATGTAAATGTGACCTAGCCCAGCTTAGCTTCATCACATCACCCACTTGGTTCACCTCATCCTTCGTCTTTCGCATAAGCCCTTGTCCGTTCATCGAAAGGCACCACCAGCCTTGCCCTCATCGTGGGCACCAACCACATCAACATTTAATGGGACAACAATTTCTACTAGGCTCTCCTAGGACTATGCCGTTTCCCAATAGCAGGACTTCTACCGTCAATAGCAGCCCCATCACAAGTGGCGAGGATGGGGAAGCACTTACTTTTCATCGGAAAGCTTTTGCCACGCCCATGAGGACAACGGGAATGGGCCAGAAGAGGCCCGCTGAGAGCGACGGCGGCGATCCGTTACGCTCGGTTTGGACCGAGCCTGCTACAAAGAGGCGCGCAGTTATGAGAGCGGTATATGTTGATATTCCAGTCTTGTCGGCAAACGTGAGTGTGGCCACTGCTCTGACTCTCATGGGCTTTGAGATTTATCGTTATCGCTTATCTCGAGAATTCGCAGGATAAAGGCAAGGGTAGGGCACCTTCCAATCTGGCTGTCGGACTTGACGATGCTTTCGTCCCGGACTTCGAAGCTAGTCCTGAGTACGAAGAACTTGAAACCCTTCGAGGCGAGTCGGATCACGGTGACACGGATTCCGATGCCAGCAACGAAGACGATCAGGAAAGAGACATCACCCTCCCCGGAGATCGCAAGTTCCCTTACAGGAGGACGTCTTCCGCTGCCGTCGGATGTTTTGGTGATCTTGAAGTAGAAGAAGCGACCCAATTTGATGCCACCATCAGAGCCTCCATTTGCTATCCAGTGAATGGAGGAGCATGGACGAGTGCCGGTTCTACTGGCCATATCCGTGCTGCACTAGCTCCCACGGCAGCGGTGCAACGCTTTGTCATGGAGCATGAGTTCGAGGTTGACTCGGACGTAGATCCAGATAGTGACTTCGGGGGTGAGGTCATGATGCTCACAGATTCAAAAGACGAACCTATAGTGCAGAGGAGAACCGGTCACGGTAATGATAGATGTAGGGACAACCGACAACCGACAAGGACATACGATGCAGGCAGCACTCGTCGTAGCTCATGTTCTGAGGGAAGAGGGGATAACAGGCCCGATCGCCTGGATAAGCCGAAGAGAACGATGTTGGAGGATGAGCTCGATCGACAAGTGACTCATGTAGGTCAAGCAGCTAGTTTCCCAGTTCCAAGGTTCGTGTGTCAATGATCTTGTTGTGTATGCTCTTTTCACCGTCGGTTCCGCAGTCATATCCCCACAATCAAGCTTGGTCAAGCCCTAACCCGCATCCTGCAATTAAGCGGTATGCTTGCAACCGAAGACCAGAAAGTGTGCCCCCTCACATACAGTATTTGCCGGTTCATCACCGACATAGCTACCTTGTAGACTGAAAAGCTACAGCTCGCATACTGGAAGAACGTGGTGGATGAGTTCTTCACGTCATCGGCGACTCTCAAACTTACCCTTCGGAAAGAAAACCATAGAGAGGAGGCAAAAGTATTCGGTTAGCCTTTACTTGATCTGACCTGTTAGAAGTTCTGTTGATTAGTATGACAGAGGTTGGCACACCCCGCCTTCCGTTTTTTTTTCTCGTTACAAGTCAGTCTGGCGTAAAGTCCATGACACTGTCTCTTGATGGTGCGGAAGAGAGCGTTGTTGGACCCAATTGCGCGATCGTACAATGTGTCTCTGCCATGTGGACATACCGATATCACAACGGGTACACAGTAACACTTCGTGGTCCATTTACAGCCTCCGTCGCCGTGACCCGTAACGAAACTCTGGACGGCACCGAAGCCCGAACTGACAGTGCGCCCCCTTCAACATTTATACTCAAGTTTGATCATATCCAATTCGACTCGAATGTCTACGAGAAACGCGTCGCGGTCGACGTGATAGGCGGTAATCGACTCGACACCAACAACGTTCTACAGTTCCGCGATGCTTCAACACCGACGTCGATAATCTACGAGCGCGCGTTCATTCCTGCGGACCCGGTGGACGCTTTCGGTATTCCACAGGCCACCATGCGGTGTCTTGAGGTAGGTTCGCCGAATTTCTATGTATTCCCCGCTTTGATCCACTGGCTCTCGAAACTGACTCTCTTTTGACCCAGGGAGACACGTTCACCCTCCAGCTGCACGATCATCATCCCGAGCCCCACGATACTTTGGGCGACCTCGAAACAACCGTCGGGCCTGTAGAGCCCCCTCAACCTCAGCAGTATTTGGGACCCATCGTACCTTTCCAGCACGATCATCATTCTGAGCCTCACGATCCTTTGGGCGACCTTGTAGCAACCGTCGGGCTTTTGGAGCCCCCTCATCAGTTTTTGGGACCCATCGTATCCTTCCAGCACGATCATCACTCCGAGCCCTACGATATTTTAACCGACATCGACGCAATTGTCGGATCTGTGGACCCCCCTCAACCTCAGCAGTTTTTGGGACTCGTCGTACCTTTCCAGTACAATCACCATTCTGAGCCCCCTGACGCTTTAAATGACAGCGAAGCAATCGTCAGACCTGGGGAGCCCCCTCAACCTCGCCAGCTTTTAGGACGCTTAGGACGCATCATACCTTTCCAGCACGTATAGCCCTATTCTCAGCTCGATAAAAACTTGACCTA
>Ga0307510_10005635_pt1 | contig 14929 bp, 13 predicted proteins | sample 12_EM_MG_FD_207224 | JGI IMG/M metagenome (GOLD analysis project Ga0307510, IMG submission 207224) | Populus trichocarpa ectomycorrhiza microbial communities from riparian zone in the Pacific Northwest, United States - 12_EM | ecosystem: Host-associated > Plants > Roots > Unclassified | place...
ATCCGGTCACCCACGCCTCGCCGAGCCCCTTCAACACGCCGCTGACATTGCGATGCTTGAACTCGATCGATCCATGCGAACGGGTGATGAGCGTCTGCAAGGCACGATTGCGCGCCGCCTTGTTATAGGCCCGGCCAGCCAGATCGTCGGCGAGCATCGCGAAATAGTCGGCGACCACCGCATCGTTCTCTCCATCGGTCCAGTCGGCGCGCGGCATGCGGCCAGGCTAGGGCGACTTGAGCGTGAAGTCATCACCCGCGCTCGACCCTCCATCGGCCATTCGCCCGCTTGCCGTCGCGATCGAAACCGCCGACACCGAGTGCGGGAACAGACCCGCGTCACGATCCTATGGGGGAGATCGACCAATATGCGCATCCTGCCACTCGCCGCGTTCGCGCTCGCCGCGCTCGTCGCCCCGGCCAATGCCAAGACATGGGACCTCCCGGCCTCGCCGCAGACCGTCGCCTGGGGTCATTATGATGCGAGCGACAAGCCGGTGCTGGTCGTCCAGTCGGGCGATATCGTGGTGATGCACACGCTGCTGACCAACAGCCCCAACGGTCTCGCCAAGGCCGGGGTCGCGCCCGGCGATATCCAGGCCGAGTTGCGCGCGGTGTTCGATGGCGTGCCGGCCTCGGCGCGCGGGCCGGGCGGGCATATCCTGACCGGGCCGGTGGCGATCGAGGGCGCCGAGCCCGGCGACACGCTGGAGGTGCGCATCCTCAAGATCGATATCGATATCCCCTATGCCTATAACGCCTTTCGTTATGGCGCCGGCTTCCTGACCGACGACTTCCCCTATGCGCGGATGAAGATCGTGCCGCTCGACCGGGCGAAGATGCTCGGCCGCTTCGCGCCCGGCATCGATGTGCCGTTGCGCCCGTTCTTCGGCAGCATGGGCGTGGCGCCGCCGCCGGCGTTCGGCCGCTACGACAGTGCGCCGCCGACCATCAACGGCGGCAATATGGACGACAAGGCGCTGGTCGCCGGCACCACCCTGTTCCTGCCGGTCCATGCGAAGGGCGCGCTGTTCGAGGCTGGCGACGGCCATGCCGCGCAGGGCAATGGCGAGGTCGACATCACCGCGCTGGAAACCTCGCTGACCGGCACCTTCCAGTTCATCCTCCACAAGGGAGAAAAGTGCCCCTATCCGCGCGCCGAGACGCCCGACGCCTATATCGCGATGGGTTTCGACGATGACCTCAGCAACGCCACACGCAAGGCGCTGCGCAACATGATCGACTTTCTGGTGACCGCAAAGGGCATGTCGCGCGACGACGCCTATATGCTGATCAGCGTTGCCGGCGATGTCGAGGTGACCGAACTGGTCGACCGCAACAAGGGCGTGCATGTCGTGCTGCCCAAGCGGTTGTTTACGGGGAAGTAGCGTTGGACCGCATCGCCGCCGACCGCCACGGGCACCCTTCGTTAAACAATCCTTCCGCATATGGTCGCCGCGACCGGCGCCACGCCGTGAAGGTGGCCGCCGGGAGGGAGGCGCGGGGGGAAGATGATGAAGCTACGCTGCCTTGCCCTGCGGCACCCGGCCGGGCCCGTCACCCTGAACGAGGGCCTCTATTTCAGCACCTGCCAGCATTGCCGCATCGACCTTATCCGCCAGCGCGGGGCGGCCTGGCAGCCGGTACCGCGCGGTTATCGCGTGGTATGGCGGGCGGAGGGGCAGCACTGCCTTGCGCCATGGCAGGCGATGACCATCGCGCACGGCGCGGGTTCGCTCAGGGAACAGGCGCTCGGCGTGGCCCGCCTGCTCGGCTGGCGCGGCAGCAGCGCCGCCGACCAGCGCCGTCATATCAGGCTGGTGTTGTAACCTGGCCGTACGACGGCGCGCCCGCCAGAAAGCAATGTCGCCGTTTACCGCTTTGGCGTAGCCCAAGTGCGGTCGCACCATAATCCCGGGTGATATCGCGATGCTTCAAACATCCGTCGTGATGATCGCCACGGCGCCCAGCCAGAGCCCCATCGCGGAACGCCCGGAACTGCCGGTCGGCGCCGTCGTCCTCCCGGCATCGGCTGCGCCCAAATTGCTTCACCAATGCTCACGCGTCACGCCAGCCCCGGGTGACGGCTCATGGCAGCCTGATGGACGAACCATCTATGAGCTGGAGGACGCATTGCTGACGTTTCTTCCCGACCAGAAGGTCCGCTGGCGCAATCAGATGTTCCCGAAGGATTATACCCGGCAATATATCGGCTACATCAAGAACGGGCATCGCATGATCTATGGGAATTTCGTTGCTGTGACCGGCGATCAATTGCACGGTCTTCCGGTCACGGAGCCGCTGATCCTGTGCGACGGTAGCAGCGACGCCTTTGGTGTCGAATATGATGTCGATGCCCGCCGCGTCACGCACTTTGCCCTGAATGGGGCAATTTAGCAGCGCGAACCGGATAAGTCGGTGACGATGTGCCTGATGATGGGGGAGACTCGCCGGTGAACACCATGATTGTCTCGCTGGCCGCGGCGGCATGCGCATTGTCCGCGCCGGCCGCCGCAGCGTCGATCGCGACCTGCCCGAACGATCGCGGTCTGATGTCGGTGGACGACGTCCAGACTGAACTCGCCCGGCATAGCGTCGATATCGTTACCCATGCGCTCGATGCCGATGACGCCACGCTCGACCGGCTGGTGGCACCGACCGCCGATTTCATCTTGTGGCACGGCGACAGTGGCTGGGGCCCGCGCGGCACGCCCGGCAATCCTCGCGAAGACCTGCTCGGCGTTGCCGCGGCCCGCGCCTTTGCGCGCCATCTCGCGGCGAGCAGCTTTGAATTCGCGGTGTCCTGGGCCGGGCCGATCTCGACCGATCCGTGCGGCAGGCAATCGGTCAAGGTGACGTTCGCCGACGCCACCGGCACGCGCGCCTATATCGTCCGGTTCGATTATCTCGCCGGCCGGCTGGTCAAGGCGGAAGGCGAACTGGCTACCATGACGCGGGGCTCGATCGGCATCGCGCGCTGACGAAAACCAGTGCGGGCTCAGCCCCTGGTCAGCCGCCGACGGTTCGCCCGCACCTTGCTACGGTAAAAGCCGATCGCCTTGCGCGTCGCGCCGGCCGGGGCGGAGCCGAGCTGGCCCGACATCGCCGCGACCTGCAGTTCGAAGGTGGCCTGCATCTTCTCGGCGAACATCAGTTGCGTTTCGGCCATCGCGCCCGATCCGCCCATCGCGATGCGCGCGGTGCGCAGCGCCATCACGGTCGAGGCTTCGCTGCCCAGCGACCAGGCATCCATCCCGGCGTCGAACCAGTCGCCAAAGGCCGATTTGGTCATCATGATTTCCCCGAGGCTGCTCTGTCGCGCCGGGTGACCCAACGGATCACCGGCATGATCGGGTCCGGGGTGTCGGTCAAGGATTCGTATGGGGCCGGTGTGGTTCCCGCCCTCGCTCTCCCGTCCCCGTTCGTTTCGAGCGAAGTCGAGAAACATGCTGCGTCGCGTGCGGCCCGGGCTTCTCGACGTCGCTCGAAGCGAACGGAAGCGGTGCTACGCCACCAGCCAGGCGTTGAACGCGGCGAGGTCGATCGCCTGGAGGAAACGCACGCCGATACGATCGCCCTCGACCCACATCACCTCGCCGCTGCGTGGCGACAGGCCGTCGATCGTGACCACCACCGGATCACGTACCCGGAACGCGTCGGTTTCGCCGAGACAGGCGCCCGTCATGGAGATGTTGAGCAGGCGCGCCGGCTTCTGGAGCGTGTCGCGCTTCACCACGGCTTCGGCACTGCGCTCGAAGCGGGGCAGGCGGGTGCGCGGGGCGATCGTGGTGCGGTCGGCGTGACCGAGCAATATCTCCACCGCCAGTTCCGCGTCGAACTCGATGCCGGCATGCGGATCGCGCACCCAGCGTATCACGCCCTCGACGCGCCGGCCGGAGCGGAACTCGACGCTCAGCGGCTGGCCGGGGCTGAGTGCCTCGCGCGTCTCGATGCGCATGCCGGTGCTGGAGATGTCGCGCACCTTGCACATCTGCGCCACGCCCCCGCTGACCACCTTGGCCAGCACGAGCACGGAGACGTGACGATTGGCACGGCGGCGATCGTCGGCGGCTTCGTCGCTTCCGGTGATATCGGCGTCAGGGTCGGGCGCCGCCCCGGCCAAGGCGTCGCCATCCATCATGCGGTCGCCCATTTGAACAGTTCGAAGGCGGCGGCGATGATCATCAGCCACAGCATAGCCGCGACCGGCACTGCCGCCAGCATGCCGAGCGCGGGGCCATCGGCGCGACGCGGTGCGTGCAAACCCATTGCCTGTTGATCGACACGTTCCATCAGCGGTTCCTTCGGCGCCACTATGACATTGCGGCAAGACTATGGGGTATTGGGTAATTCTACCTATAGAGTGTGTAACTTCATGGTAAGGTGACGGTAACGAAGTTCGCGCCCGCCAGCTCGGGCTGGGCCTTCAACTGCGGCAGCACGGTCTTGAGATCGCCGACCACCACCAGGGTCATCCGCTCGAGCGGCAGCGTGGCGCGGGCGGCGGCGCTGACCTGGGCCGGAGTCACGGCGAGCGCCCTGGGCACATAATTGGCGATGTAGCTGGGCGGCTGGTTCAGCGCCTCATACTGCGCGAGCGTGCCGATCAGCCCGCCGGCGGTGGAGCCGTTGAAGATCGGGTCGGTCGCGCGGTAGGTCGCCATGCCCGCGGTCTCCTCCGCGCCCGGCGGGGTCGCCTGCAGCGTGCGGATCTCGCTGAAGATCTCGTGCAGCGAGGCGCCGGTCGCGGTGCTGGTGACATCGGCCTGGAACACCCACACCGTCTCGCCGGGGTGGAAGGCGGCCTGCGATCCGGGCGAATAGGTGTAGCCCTTGTTCTCGCGGATGTTGCGCGTGATGCGCGAGTTGAACGAGCCCGACAGCAAGGTGTCCATCACCCGCAGCGGGAAATCGCCGGTCGAGCCGATCGCCGCGCCGGGAAAGGCGAGGCGAATGGTCGATTGCGGCGCGCCCGGCCGGTCGACCAGAATGAACTGTGGCCCCGGCTTCGGCGTTGGCGGCAGCGACAGGCGTGCGGGGCCCTTGGCCCAGCCGCCGAACGCCTTGCTCACTGCGGCGCGCACCGCCGCCGCATCGAAGCGGCCGGCGATGTAGAGATGCGCGCGCTGCGCCCCGAAATTGGCGGCGTGGAAGGCACGCACATCGGCCAGCGTGTAACCGCCCAGCTGGGCGCTCGTCGGATAGGTCGCGCCATAGGGATGGTCGCCATAATAAGCATGGCCCAGCGCAAGTTCGGCGACCGGCTGCGCCTGCGACAAGGCAAGCGACAGCGAGCGGACGCGGTTGTCCTTGGCGCGGCCGAACTCGCTGGCCGGGAAGGTCGGGGCTCGCGCGAGATCGGCGAGCAGCGCGACCGCGTCGGACGCATGTTCGCTGAGCACGGTCAGGTTGAGTGCGGTGTTGATCGTGCCCGTGCCGACCGAAACATTGCCACCCATCGCGGCGGCGGCATCGGCGATCTGCGCCGAGCTGCGGGCACCTGCGCCTTCCTTGAGCATGTCGCCGGTCAGCTCGGCCAGCCAGGGGCGGCCGGCCGCGTCGAGCCGTCCGGCAAAGACGTTGAGGCTGATCGTCGCCTGCGGCACCGATCCGAACGGGATCAGCGTGACCTTCATGCCGTTGGGCAAGGTGAAGGTCTCGGTCGCGGGCAGGGTGAACGGCTTGAGGCTGCCCATCGGCGGGGCGGGCGGATAATCGTCGGCGATGGCCGGCGCGGCGAGCGTCAGGCAGGCGAGGCTTGCGAGCATGTGGCGGATCATTTCACGCCTCCCGCCGGGGCGGCGCCCGGGACGATGAGAAAGGTGGTTCGCTGTTCGGGCCTGAGATAATCCTTCGCGACCTTGAGCATCAGCTCGGGCGTGACCTTGTCGAAGCCTTCGCCGAGCCGGTTGACCGCGCCGGGATCGTTATCGAACAGCGCATAGACCGCGAGCAGGTCGACCAGCCCGGTATTCTCGGCCTGCGATACATAGCCATAGAGCGACGAGCGCATCTTGACCTTGGCCCGGGCCAGCTCGGCGGCGCTGACCGGGTGGGTGCGTACCTCGTCGATCACCTTGTCGATCGCGGCGGTGATCTCGGCGTCGCTGCGGTCGGCGTCATGGGTGAACCACACGTCCCACAGCATCGGCCCGCGATAGTTGAACATGTTGCCGAGACCGTCATTGATCCCGCCGGCCAGGTCGCCGGTGATCTTGGTCTGCTGGGTCAGCGTGCGGTACAGCCGGCTGTCCTCGCCCTGCACCAGGATCTGGTCGAGCAGACCCATGGCGAACCATTCGGGCGTGCCGCGCACCGGCACGTGATAGCCGATCGAATAGCCCGGCTTGGGTGCCAGCGGATCGACCCGGCTCTGCTGCCGCGCGGCGGTTTGCGGCGGTTCGGAAATGTCGGGCTGGATGACCGGCGCACCGCCGGCGATCGGACCGAAATATTTCGCCACCATCGCCTTGGCGGATGCCTCGTCGAAATCGCCGGCGATGACCAGCACGGCATTGTTCGGGCGGTAGAAGGCGATGGAAAAGGCCTTGGCATCGGGCACCGTCGCGGCCTCGATCTCCTTCAGGTCGCCGTAGAAATTGTGGCTGTTATACCAGTTGGTGTTGGCGGCCATCGGCAGGTCGATCCACGGCCAGCTGCCATAAGGCCGGTTGAGCACGTTGACCTTGACCTCGTTGCCAACCACGCCCTGCTGGTTCTTGAGCACGGCATCGTCGATCACCGGGCGCGCCATGCGGTCCGCGTCGAGCCACAGCATGCGTTCCAGCGCGTTGGATGGGACGGCTTCGTAATAGTTGGTGAAATCGAACCGGGTCGAGCCGTTGAGATCGCCCCCGGCATTGGTGACGGTGCCGATCAGCGTGCCCTTGGGGGCATGCGCCGAGCCCTGGAACATGAGATGCTCGAACAGATGCGCAAAGCCGGTGCGGTCGCGCGGCTCGACGCGGAAACCGATGCCGTAATAGACCGACACGGTAACGATCGGCGAATTGGTGTTGCGCGACAGCACGACCTTCAGGCCGTTGGGCAGCGTGTAATAGGTGACGGGGATATCGAGCCGGTCGGCGGGGGCGGCCTGCGCCGGATGCGGCGTGGCGGCCAGTGCCATCACCGCGGCGAGCGCCGTGGCCGATATCCATCGCTTCATCGATTTCTCCCATCGTTTCGCGCCGCTTACCTGCCAGTGAGTGTTGCGCGGGTCGGGCACCAAGGCAAGATGCGCAGGCCGAGATTCTCTATTCTTCTCCCCTTCCTTTCAGGGAAGCTTGTATGTCCGAAAGGGTGGAGAACGGACCGGCCGCTTTTCGGCGCCCGAATGGAGCAAGCGGACGCTCGTTCAGCCGGATCATGACGGCAGCTGCGCGCCCACTTCGCGACGTTGACTCTAAACGAAGCTGATCCCGAAAGCCGCCGTCCGCCGACACGGCGATCGCTTCAATCAGGCGCTTGCGCGAATTCCTCGGCAAGGCCGACGCCAAGCTCTCGCGCGAACCGTGCCCCCGCGGGGTGCTCGACCGCCAGCGCCCGCCGCGTCAGCAATACCAACCGGCGCACAATCCGGGGCTCCACCAATGGCAGCAGCGCGACCCCATCCCAACCCAGACCCATGGTGTAGAGCCGCGGCATGATACCCACCGCAAGGCCGGCCCGGACAAGCCCGAACAGCGAGTCCACCTGGTCGACCCGATAACGCATGGAAGGCGCCAGATTATTCTGCCGCATCGCGGCCGACGTCACCTCGCCGATGCTGCCGCCCCCGAAATGTACGATTTCACTGCCGCGCAGACCGCTCCAGGCGAGCGTGGCACCGCGCGCGAACGGATGCCCCGCCTGGACGACAAGCAACAGCCCGTCTTCCATGAGCGGGACGGCATGAAGGTTGGCCTCCTCCACCGGATGAACACCGACGACAAGATCGAGCGCGCCTGATTGCAACTGCTCGACCAGTACATCGCTCTTGCCGTCGCACAGATTGACCTCGACCGGCTCGGCGCCGGCGCCTTCCAACAACGCCAATTGTCTTGCGACGGCAGGGACAGCAGAGGGGATTGCCCCGACGCGTACGATCGTGCGCTGGCGCGCCGCTGCGTCCGCCATGTCGGCAAAGGCATTGTCCGCCGTCACGATCAACCGGCGCACATGCGGCAACAGCGCGCGTCCGGCATCGGTCAGCGCGACGCGATGCGTGGTACGATCGAACAGGGTCAGATCGAGCAAGGCTTCCATCTGCCGGATCGCGGCACTCAGCGCCGGCTGGGACACGGCCATCCGCTCGGCCGCGCGACTGAAATTCGTGCTTTCGGCCAGTTCCGTGAAAAAGCGCATCTGGCGCAGCGAGATGGCCTGGAGCCTGGTCGTCAGGTGGCGAACGGTAGGGCTGACATCGCGGCTCATCGCAGCAAGAATGCGGCGCGTCGCTATTATAAGCAACATTTATAAACAAATAAGAACGCGACCTTTCCACTTACTGCCCGACCGGGCTAGCCTGCGAGTCGCCGGAGCATCCCAAAGGGAGCACGGCACGCAGAAAACAGAAAATCCGCTGAGAGCGATGCTGACTGGCAGTCACCGATCACAAGGGGATCCGTCATGACACTCGTTCGCCATCCGTCACGCGGCTTCAGCCGGGCTTTCTCGTCGAACTTGCGCGCCACCACGCCGCTCGCGCTCGCCTCGCTGATCGCGCTCACTGCCGGCGTCGCGCAACCGGCTTTCGCCCAGCAGGCCACCCCGGCCGATACCGCCTCAGCGGCTTCGGAGACGAGCAGCGCACCCGATGTCGTCGTCACCGGCTCGCGCATCCGTTCCCCGAACGCGACCAGCGTCAGCCCGATCGCGACGATCGGTGGCCCCGAGATCCTGCAGCGCGGCGCGACGCGGATCGAGGACCTGATCAACACCCTTCCCCAATCCTATGCCGACCAGGGCGGTGGAAACCGCGGCGGCACCATTGGCGCCAGCGGCACGGCGACCATCAACCTGCGCAACCTCGGTAACCAGCGCACCCTGGTGCTGATCGACGGGCGTCGCCTGATGCAGGGCGATCCGGCGCGCTCGGCCGCCCAGGCGGCCGACATCAACAATGTGCCCGCCGCGCTCGTCCAGCGGATCGACATCGTGACTGGCGGCGCCTCGGCGGTCTATGGGTCGGACGCGATCGCCGGCGTCGTCAATTTCGTGCTGAAGAAGAATTTCAGCGGCTTCCAGCTCGACGCGCAGTCCGGCCTGTTCACGCACGACAACAACAATCCGATCGCCGCCGTGGCGACGGCAGCCGGCCAGCCCGTCACCAGCGGCAATGTCGCCGATGGCGGCCAGCAAAGCATCGCGCTCACCTGGGGCAAGAATTTCGGCGACGGGCGGGGCAACGTGACCGCCTTTGCGAGCTATCGCAACATCAGCGGCGTCGGGACGGCCGCGCGCGATTTCTCGACCTGCAACCTGGCGGCGTCCGCGGCGGGCTATACGTGCTCGCTGTCGAGCACGACCTATCCGGCGCAGTTTCAGTTGACCAACCCGGCGACCGGCGCGGTGCGCGGCAGCTACACGCTGGACGCGACGACCGGCAATTCGCTGCGCACCTACAAGACCTCGGACGGGTTCAGCAACGGCCCGACCTATGACGCCCAGGCGCCGGACAAGCGGATCAATGCCGACCTGTTCGCGCACTACAAATTCTCCGACGCGGTCGAGGTCTATGGCCAGTTCATGTTCATGCGCGACGAGGCGGATATCCGCATCTCTCCGACCGGCGTGTTCACGGTCGCCGAGAGCATCAACTGCAACAACCCCTACCTGTCAGCGTCCGAGGTCAATCTGATCTGCACCTCGGTCGGCCTGACGCCGGCGCAGAGCGCGACGGTCAACGTCTCGTTCCGCGATGCGCTGGCCGGCTCGCGCCATGACTATACGAACCATACGGCCTATTCGGGCGTGCTTGGCCTGCGTGGCGATGTGCTGTCGAGCTGGCACTATGATGCCTATGCGCAATATGGCCGGACCAACTACGACTCGACCACGATCAACGAGATCTCGCTGGCACGCTTCGCCAACTCGCTGCGCGCGGTGAACAGCGGCGGCCAGATCGTCTGCGAATCCGTCGCGACCAATCCGTCCTGCGTGCCGCTCAACCTCTTCTCGGTCGGCGGCATTACCGACGCGGCGCACAACTATGTCCAGAACACGGTACACCGCACCGGCTATACCCAGGAGTTCATTGCCAGTGCGTCGCTATCGGGCGATTTCGGCATTTCGAGCCCGTTCGCCCGTCACCCGATCGGGGTCGCGGTCGGTGCGGAATATCGCAACGAAAAGCTCAGTTTCCAGCCCGACACCTTCTACAGCAGCAAGGATGTCGCCGGCGATTCCGGCGGCGAGTTCCCCACGACCGGCTCCTTCAACGTCAAGGAGATTTATGGCGAGCTGCGCGTCCCGCTGGTCGAGGACAAGCCGTTCTTCCACAGCCTGAGCGTCGAGGGCGGCATCCGCTACGCCAGCTACAGCACGGCCGGCGACGCGACCGCGTACAAGGCTGGCGCGGAATGGTCGCCGATCAGCGACATCCGCTTCCGCGGCAGTTTCGAGCGCGCGGTGCGCGCGCCCAACCTGACCGAATTGTTCGGACCGCAGCGCGGGACGACCGCCAGTATCTCAGATCCGTGCGAGGGCACCGCCCCACGCGCAACCGCGGCGCAATGCGCCCTGTCAGGCGTGACCTCCGTTCAATATGGCAACATCGCCCCAGCCGCCGGCCAGCAGTCTGGCGCCAGGGTCGGCGGCAATCCGAACCTGCTGCCCGAAGTCGCCTATACCAAGTCGCTCGGGGTCGAACTGACGCCGCGATTCCTGCGCGGCGTCACGGTCGGCGTCGATTATTTCGACATCAAGGTGAACAAGCTGATCAGCACCGTCGCGCCGTCGATCATCCTCAACCAGTGCATTTCGACCGGCGTCGCCTGCAACCTGATCGTCCGCAACCCGGCCACGGGTTCGCTGGTCACCAGCGGCTATATCGTGACCACCTATGTCAATGCAGGCTATCTGCAGACCAGCGGCATCGACTTCACCGCCACGGCTTCGCAACAGCTGGGCGATATCTTCGGCGGCAATCTCGGACGGCTCGACATCAATTTCAGCGGCACCCGGACCAGCAAATATGAGGTTCAGGTCCTGCCGGGCGCGCCGGTCTATCGCTGCGACGGTTATTTCGGCGTGACCTGCGGCCAGCCCATCCCGCATTGGCGGCACCGCATGCTGGTAACCTGGACGTCGCCACAGGGTGGCTTCAGCCTTGGCGGCACGTGGCGCTATATCGGGCCGAGCGAGAACGACAAATCGAGCAGCGCGCCCTATCTGACCGGCACCTATTTCGCCTATGATGCCCGCCTCGGCGCGACGAGCTATTTCGATCTCTCGGCAGCGGTGAATGTCGCCAAGAGCTTCACGCTGCGGGTGGGAGTGAACAATCTGCTCGATCGTGACCCGCCGCTCACCGCCAGTGCCGCCTCGACCGGGCAGACCTCCAACGGAGCGTTCTTCGCCGGCATGTATGACGGGCTCGGGCGCTACATGTTCGCCGGCGTGACGGCTAAGTTCTGATGCGGGTAGCTGCGCCCTTCGGCCGTGCCCTGCCGCTGCTGGCGGCGCTGCTCGCATTCGCGCCGATTGCGGCAGGCGCGCAGGTTGCCGACAAGCCTGCGGCACCGGGCCCGGCCGCGACCGGAAAGTCGATGATTTATTTCGACAACGACTTTCTGGGGCCGGGGCAAAGCAACATCCAGGCGCTGATCCCCCTGCTGCGCGACGACCATGTCGATCTGGTCGGAATCGGTGTGGTCACCGGGGACGCCTGGCTGAAGGAAGAGGTGGCGCACACGCTGCGCTTTCTCGAGATCGCCGGGCGCGGCGACGTGCCGGTACTCGCCGGTGCCGAGATGCCGCTGATGCGCACCCAGGCCGAGATGCACGCCTGGGAGGCGCGCTACGGCGTGATCCCGTGGAAAGGCGCCTGGAACGCGGCGAAGCCGGGGCGCAGCTATCATCCCGACGACCCGTCGATCGTCCCCGATCTGGTCGAGGGTGCGCCGCGGCTGAAGCCGTCGCCTGAAGACGCCATCGCCTTCCTGATCCGCGAGGTGCGGGCGCACCCACACCAGATCACCATCGTCACCGCCGGCCCGCTGACCAACATCGCTTTGGCGGTTCGGATCGCCCCCGACTTGCCCCAGCTGGTCAAGGAGATCGTGATCGAGGGCGGCGGCATCGACAGGGCGCTTGCCCGTGTCACCGGGAACACCGACTATGGGACCGACTTCAACCTGCTGTTCGATCCCGAGGCAGCGCACATCGTCCTGACCGCCGCCTGGCCGCGCGTCACGATGCTCGGCAACGTCACCGGGTCGGTGAAGGTGACCCCCGAGCTGGCCACCCGCATCGGCGCCGCGAGCACGCCGGTGGCGCGCTATTTCGACAGCTATGCCCGGCGCGGCCAGCCCATGTGGGACGAGATCGTGACGGCGGTCGCGGTGGATCGCACGCTGGTGACGGACGAGGTCGTCGTGCGCATGGATGTCGACCTGCTGCCGGGGCCGACATACGGCCAGGCGCAGATCTGGAACGAGCAATTCGCCCCCAAAATGGGCGAGCGCGAGGTCCATCTCGTGCGCAGCATCGACACCGATCGTTTCCTCGCCCGCTTCGTCGCCCAGGCATCGCGCTAGGTTCATGCCGTTGCCACCGTCCCTTGCCGCGGCCTTCGAGCGCCGCTTTGCCCTTGCCGGGCGCGGCAGCAGCGTCGGGCGCGAAATCTTTGCCGGGCTGACGACCTTTCTCGCGGCCGCCTATCTGGTCGCGGTCATTCCCTCGCTGCTCGCGACCGGCGGCATGGACCGGGGTGCGGCCACGACGGCGACGCTCCTGTTGCTGGCCGGTGGCAGTATCGCGATGGGCCTCTATGCCAATCTGCCGTTCATCGTCGGGCCCGGCATTGGCGGCTCGGCCCTGCTCGGCGCGACGCTCGCCCAGATGCCGGGCATCGGCTGGCAGACCGGGCTCGGCATCGCGCTCATCTCGGGCCTGCTGTTCCTCGTCCTGACGCTGACCGGCGCGCGCGAGATCGTGGTGCGGCTGGTCCCCGTGCCGATCAAGCTCGGCCTGGGGGCGTCGATCGGCCTGTTCATCGCCATGCTCGGTTGCCGCGACGCCGGCATGGTGACGGTCAACGCGAATACGAACGCGATGGCGCTGGCCGATCTGTCCCAGCCGGGGCCGGTGATGGCGCTGATCGGGCTGGGCGTCGCCCTCGCCATGGGCGCGCGACGGCTGCCGGGTGCGATCCTCGCCGGCATCGTCGTCGCCACGCTCGCCGGCATTCCGCTCGGCGTGACGCATCTGAGCGGTGCGCCGCTATCGCTGCCGCATGATATCGGCGTTATCGCCGGAAAGGCCAACCCGCTCGCCGCCCTGACGCTGGCCGCCTTCCCCTATATGTTCGCCTTCTTCGCCGCCGAATTCTTCTCGACGCTGGGCACGACGCTGGCGATCGGTGGCAAGGCCGGGCTGACCGATGCGGCCGGCAATTTGCCCGGCATCGGCAAGCCGTTCCTGGTCGATGCCGTCGCCGCCACGGTCGGGCCGTTGATCGGCATTCCCGCGGCGACCGCGCTGATCGAGTCCGCGGCCGGGGTCGAGGCCGGCGGCAGGACGGGACTGACCCCGCTCGTCGCGGCGCTGTTTTTCCTGCTGTGCCTGTTGTTGCTGCCGCTGGCGATGGCGGTGCCGCGACAGGCGACCGCGCCGGCGCTGATTCTGATCGGCGTGTCGATGATCGCGACGATCCGCAAATTGCCGGGCGACGAGCCAACCGAGCTGTTCGCGCCGATCGCGATGATGCTGGTGACGCTGATCGCCAACAGTTTCGGCACGGGCATCGCCGCCGGCATCCTGGTCTATGTCGCGGTCGAATTGCTCGCGGGTCGCATCCGTCGCGTGCCGGTCGGGCTGATCCTCCTGGCGATCCCGCTCGGCTATTATCTCTACGCCGCCTTCAAACCACATTGAGCGATATGATCACCACAGAAAGCTTGCCGCAGCTCGGCAACGTCCCCTCTTCGCGCCTCGACCGCGTCGCGGATACCGGGTTGCGCGCCTTTCTCGCGGCGATGCCAAAGGCCGAACTGCATTGCCATCTGCTGGGAGCGGTACGGCGAGACACCTTCACGGCGCTGGTCGAGAAACATCGCGCGCCGCTCGACGCCGACGATATTGCGGCCTTCTACGCCCGCGGCGAGCGTCCGGTCGGCGTATTGCGCGTGCTGCGCGCGCTCGAGCGCCATCTGTTGCTGACGCCGGACGATTTTCGACGCATCGCGTACGAATATCTCGTCGATGCGGCGACCCAGAATGTCCGCCACGCCGAATTCTTCTGGAACCCGACCGCGAGCCTGCGGGACACCGGGCTCCGCTATAGCGACATGCAGGCGGCGATCGTGACGGGCATGCGCGAGGCCGAGACCGACTGCGGTATCACATCACTGCTCATCCCGAGCATCGACCGCGAGGCGAGTCCGGGAGAGGCGCTCATGATGGTCGAGGCAATGTGCGCCGCACGCGACGACAATGTCGCGGGCATCGGCATCGACTATAGCGAGATCGATCGCCCGCCCGAACTGTTTGTCGACGCCTATGCGCTGGCACGCAGGAACGGCCTCAAGGCGACCGCCCATGCCGGAGAGTTCGGTACGTCGTGGAAGAATGTCGCCACCGCGATCGACATCCTCGGCGTCGATCGTGTCGATCATGGATATACCATCGTCGACAACCCGGACCTTGCCCGGGAATATGCAGAGCGGGGCATCATCTTCACGGTGGTGCCGACCAACTCCTATTATATGCGGACCCTGGCGCCGGAG
>Ga0307510_10005636_pt1 | contig 14928 bp, 11 predicted proteins | sample 12_EM_MG_FD_207224 | JGI IMG/M metagenome (GOLD analysis project Ga0307510, IMG submission 207224) | Populus trichocarpa ectomycorrhiza microbial communities from riparian zone in the Pacific Northwest, United States - 12_EM | ecosystem: Host-associated > Plants > Roots > Unclassified | place...
ATTTATTGGTGCAATAATAATAATAATAATTTACTAGACTGTCCATTTAAAGCAATAAAAATGTTTTAAGAATTAATTAATATATTCACTATTATTATTAAATGGTGATTTTCTAATGACTGAAAGAAGTTTTTTTTTTTACCTAGAAGTGCATGTGGATGAAATTCTCTTTAAATTTATTATCATTTTATAGTTTTTAATTTAGCAAATTCTATTCATTAACATGAAAAATGATTTTTTTTTTGTAGATATAGGTAAACCCACATGATAGATCACACGTTGAATCACTTATTATCAATAAAAAAATATTTTATTTTAAAACCTCTTATTTTCAATTATTGTGAAGGTGACATTTTATAATTGTTTAAGAATATATTCAAATTTTGTACTAACTATAAACCAAAAGAGGGAGTTTTACTATACTTACATTATTCATTACAACAGTGATTTGATTTTTTTCTTTTTTTATTTGTTTTTTTAATTAATTTTTTTATTTTATCTTTTAATATTAGATTTATTAGTTTTTTTATTAAGTTATCATACTTTCATGATACGAATCGTGAGTTTGGCAAGCGGGTTAACCCAGTTAACTCATGTTTTTTTAATAATTAACTTTTTTTTAAATCTCATTTTTTAATATTGAGTTGATTAAGAATTAAACTTCATGATTTATTTTGTTTACTTTCTATTATGTTATTTCAACCTCGTGATCAACGAAAATACTTAATGGGTTGACTCGAGTTGACTCGAGTTTTTTGTGTTCTTTTTTTAATTGAATTTTGTTCCAATTTCATCATTCAATACTGGGTCGATTGAAAATTGAGTTTCATAATCTATTTTGAATTACTTTCTATAGGGATATCTTGGTCTCATCGTGGGTTTTGGTATATTTAACCCAATAAAAATCAAATCAGGTTAGTTTTTTTATTCTCTTTCTAAAAGATTATTTCAGTCTCATGACCTGGGTTACGAGTCATTCAACATTGAATTTGATTTTTATTGGATTATCCCCATCTCATGACTTAGGCCGCGAGTTTGGCTAGTTAACCTAATTGACTCAGTTTTATTCTCATTTTCTTTTATATTTGAATTTTTTTCTCTCAATTTCATCATTCAATATTGTGTTTGATTTGGAATTAGGCTTCATGATTTATTTTGATTTTTTTATTAGGTTATCTCGGTCTCATAACCCAAGAATAGTGCTTAACGGGTTAACCTGAATTGACTTGACTTGTTTTTTTTTCAATTTTTTATTAAAATATTTACAAATTTCATCATTTAACATTGGGTCCGACAATGGCGATTGAGAATTGAGTTTCATAATTTATTTTGATTTACTCTCTATAGAGTTATCTTAGTCTCATGATTAAAGTTGTGGATTTGGCAGGTTAACTTAGGTTTAATCAAGTCATTTTTTCATTATTTTTTTCTATAAGATTATCTTGATATGATGACCCAGGTCATAAGTTTGACGGATTGACTCAAGTAATTTTTTATGTTATTTTTTAAAATTTATTTTCCTTTAATATTGGGTTAATTGAGAATTGAAATTCATAATTTATTTCAATTTGTTTTCTATAAAGTAATCATAATCTCATAACTCGAGTTGTGGATTTGACACGTTAACCTGAATTGACTCGAGTCAATCCAATATGATGTTATTTTAATATTAAAAAGATGTTATCTTGAATTTTTTTAGTCAAACTATGTTTTTACGAGTAGTAAGGATTGTTTTTAGATCCACAAAGTCAACCGGGTTATATCGGGTCAATCCTCACATGATTAAAATTCTTTTTTCCACTAGAAAAAAAAACATTAGCAATATCTCAGTATTGTTTTTACGTTCAGGAAAAATGTGATCCGACCCGCAGCATACCGCACATTAATAATCTAGTAAAAACATTAACAATATCTAAAATCAACATTTTTTTTTTGGTCAAATCCCAAGTTTCAATTACTTCTCCATTATACTGACTAGTTAAAAGTAATAAATTACATTTCCAACAAAAAAAAGTAGCTAGCTCGTTAGTTTAAAGAAAATCATATTCCTAATTATATAATAATGCAATGTTTACTTCACTCATTATTCAAAAACTCCTTTTCCCCCCACTCTAATACATGTAAAAATTAAATGTTCAGAATTAAAATACAGTAATATATAATAAAAGGACTAACACAATCCTGAGAGAATTATATTTCTAATTACATCCTTTTGTTACCCCTATAGATACAGGAAGAATCACCACAGGACTACCATGCATCCATTATCATTGCCAACAACACTACCTTGTAACTAGCCATTTAATCTCTTACATTTATATTAAGAAATGATGTAATTGGAGGACAATGAATAGAAGATGAATTTGAAGATGTTAGGAAAATCCACAAAAACCCACATGTTTCTAAATTTGAAGATGAATAGATATTGTCTTTTAATTTAATTTATCAGAACTGAATTGAAACAAATAATAAACTATTAATGGGTGGTTTTATCATTATACAAATTTATCATCACCCGCTAATTACATCCTTTTCTCTGGATATATATCCATATATATATATATATATGTATATATTTTAAGTGATTATAGAAATTTCTTCGTAAGATTGGATCAAGTTCCTAAAAAGAAAAGTAAGGAGTGAAAATTAAAAGACAGAAACAAAGCTATGACAGCAGACAAAAGAGGAGGCATTTTCATCCACCAAGATGATCAAGTACTCTGTAAACCACACGCGCTACTAGCAAGCGCATAGATTCCTTTCCCACGCCTCCAAGGCTCCACCTCCACCTCCGGAGAGAGAGAGAGAGGGAGGGAGGGAGGAGGTGAGTCGGCATTTGGGGGGGTTAAAGTGGAAAGAGAGTGGAAAACAAAAGCAAAGCAAAGCACAGCAAAGCAGCACCAAAAGCAACAGCGAACGAGCTGCTGCACCAAACACCAAAACCATGAACAGCAACAGAGCTACATTAACATCAGCTTAAATCATAGAAAAATATAAAAGAATCAGCAAGAGGGAGGGATAAAATTGATATGATGTGACATGATGACAGGATATGCTAATACATGTATGTGAAAACAAAACCAAAAACCAAAAAACATGCTCTGATATTCTGTCTGGTATTTAGGGTTTTTTTTTTTTCTTCTTTCTTTTTCGTTTTACCTTTATCGCCCTTCACCCCCACCCTCTCTTCCTCAATCCCAATATTCCTCGCCCCATTCCCTCTCCCTTTTCACTTTTACTAAAACATTACAAAAAAACAAAACACTTCTCTCTTTTAACTCTCCATCTTCTCATCTTCTAGACCTTTAACTCAGCACTCTAAAACACTTTCTTTCTTCACTATACACATCAAGAAAGAAAAACGAGGGAGAGGAAGGAGAGGAAGAGACTTGTTCATTTTCAAGGAGAGAGATAAATCCTTCTTATTACATACTTAACGCTCTGCTTTCAAGAACTCAAAGCTGTCTTGTTCCTGTTCCTGTTCCTGTTCTTGTTTGTTTTGAAACATGAACCTTAAGCTCCTCCTAGTTTTCGGCCTTTAAGCCAACATCTCTAATCCGATCTACGCCAGGGTTTCGACAAACGGTAATTCTTTCGTTCAGTAACCACCACATGTATGTATCTATGAGAGGAAGCTTGGGGAATATTTCTTTTCTTACTATTTTCTTTCTTGATTTCTTGAATTAGTGAATTTATCTATCTATTTATATATTTTTGTAGAAGGGATGATGGCTGTAAGCTCGACGTGTAAGGATGGGAGTACTAAGATAACAATGGACAATGGAAAGTACGTAAGGTACACACCAGAACAAGTGGAAGCACTAGAAAGGCTTTACCATGAATGTCCTAAGCCAAGCTCTATGCGTCGCCAACAGTTGATTAGGGAATGCCCTATTCTATCTCACATCGAGCCTAAACAAATCAAAGTTTGGTTCCAAAATCGAAGGTATTTAAGACACAAACCTTTTTGTCACGGATGATATAATTCTACCTTTTTTTTTAAAAGAAAGGACACCAAAGTTTAGATCTTTAAAGCTCAAGATTTAGCTTATTTTTTGGTTTGCAATTCTATAAAACTTGTTTTTTTTGTGGGTTAGTTTGAAGAATTTTGAAGGTTTTGGGCTTGAGTGATTGTGTGACTGTGTTTGTTGTGTTTAATTTGTACAGATGTAGAGAGAAGCAGAGAAAAGAGGCATCGCGGCTTCAAGCTGTGAATAGGAAATTAACAGCAATGAATAAGCTGTTAATGGAGGAGAATGATAGGCTGCAAAAGCAGGTGTCACAGCTGGTATATGAGAATAGTTACTTCCGCCAACAGACACAAAATGTAAAGATCTCTTCTTTTTCATATTTTGACTTGCTTATATTATGAGGGAAATTTGGATAAAAATGAAATTCATAACCAATATGATTCTTGTCAGGCTACGGAATTGCTTGTTCATGTTAAATTTATTGCTGTTAGGCCAACAATTATTTTACAATTTCTTTTCATTCCCTTAAATTTTGATTGTCGGCCAATTAAAGTAGATTACATTGAGTTTTTGAGGTAATTAGTTGTATGCTAATTTTTTCACAAGAAAAAAATTCCGTGTTGATTTTTTTTGGGTGGTTTTTGAGTTAATTTGTTGTTTTGCAGGCTACAAACCTTGCCACCACAGACACAAGTTGTGAATCAGTGGTGACCAGTGGTCAGCACCATTTGACTCCGCAGCATCCACCAAGGGATGCCAGCCCTGCAGGGTTAGTGGAATATTTGCAGTTTGTTCATGTTGGGTTGTTTTCTGCCCTCGTTTTCTACAGTTCCTTTGATGTATTCTACTATATGGCTTAAGAGGTTGTGTTTGTATTTTTTCTAGACTTTTGTCCATTGCAGAGGAGACTTTAGCACAGTTTCTTTCGAAGGCCACTGGAACTGCTGTGGAGTGGGTCCAAATGCCTGGGATGAAGGTTACTACTCACTTCGACATCATTATTTACTTTGTTAATCCTATCCTTTGAACTTTGTCGTTATTTGGATAAATTAATAGTGCTATAATCTTGCTAAACTTCTAAGCAACATCTCAATCACATCGATCTCACAAATACCTGGGACACCGCTATCCAATTTTTTTACATGCCAATATGTCCCACCTTTTCCCGTTAACATGCTTCTCTTCTCTCGAAGAAAGTAAGAGACTGTTGTTTGCTTTATTGTATTCTCATTTATAATCTAAGTTAGGAAATCAATGAGTTTTCGAAGCAATCTGACAACTGGTTGCATAAAATATTTCACGCCTTCCTCTTAAAATAATAATTACATTTATAGTACGTTGATAAGGTAAATTGATAAAGCAACAAGGCAGGAATCAACTTTCCTTTCTTTTGAAGCATTAAGCATTATCAAGACAGTATGAGTTTGTCTCTTGGCTCATGAGATTCTTCTCCATCTTGATATTTCTAGTCCCATCCTATCCTGTTGCTTAGTTCTGAAAACAGCAGAACTTTTCCATAACATTTATTTTTAATGTGCTAGTACAAATGCACTGATAATTTCTTCTTGTTTTTTTTATTTTTCTTTGTATCTGAACAGCCTGGTCCGGATTCCATTGGAATCGTTGCTATTTCTCATGGATGCACTGGTGTGGCAGCACGTGCATGTGGCCTTGTGGGTCTAGAACCTACGAGAGTATGTCCTTCCTCTGCTTGGTGTAAAAAGCACACAATTCTTGGTTGTGATTTAGTGAAGAGTTGATTAGTTCTGTCTTGTGCAGGTTGCTGAAATCCTTAAAGATCGGCCATCATGGTTTCGTGATTGCCGAGCTGTGGATGTTGTCAATGCATTGTCCACCGGAAGCGGTGGAACTATTGAATTGCTTTATATGCAGGTAAGAAATCATTGTTTCACTCCAGTTATTTCTGGCTTATTACTTTCATTGTATCTTCTCAATTATGAGCTTTGTTTTGGTTCAGCTCTATGCGCCTACAACTTTGGCACCAGCTCGTGACTTCTGGTTACTGCGCTACACATCTGTTTTGGAGGATGGTAGTCTTGTGGTATGTGGCACTGTGTAAATTTTTTCTTAATCAAGTCTCTCTCTCTCTCTCTCTCAAATATGGTGCAAATTTTGATTGTCCTGTTTATTAGGTCTGTGAGAGATCTCTTAACAACACCCAAAATGGTCCAAGCATGCCACCTACACAGCATTTTGTGAGAGCAGAAATGCTGCCTAGCGGGTATCTTATTAGACCTTGTGAAGGAGGTGGATCAATTATTCATGTAGTTGATCATATGGATTTAGAGGTATGTAAATCTTGTCACTGTATTATTTATGAGTGTATTCGTTCCCTTGCTGTTCGAATTAAACCATTTCTTTCATGCAGCCTTGGAGTGTACCTGAAGTGTTGCGCCCGCTTTACGAGTCATCAACGTTGCTTGCTCAGAAGACAACAATGGCGGTAAGACTGTTTTGTATTGAGGATCTTGTCAGTTATGTTCTTATATTGCACTTCTCAATGAGAAACATATTTTGCTATGATTCTAGCTTGATAGTTTCTATGCACAGACGAATAGTGTAATTTTGATGGATATCAGCTGTACCTTTAGCCAAGTATTAATGAATAAGATTGAGGAAGGAATGGAAGGGAGACTATAAACGTCTCGAGCTCTGATATAACCATGGCATTTTATGCAGGCTTTACGCCATTTGAGGCAGGTTTCTCAAGAAGTTTCTCAGCCAAACGTCACTGGTTGGGGAAGAAGACCTGCAGCTTTGCGTGCATTAAGTCAGAGACTGAGCAAGTATGTAGCTCTTATTCTTTGGACAAAGCTTCTCATTAGCGCCATTGATACACGAGGTATCTAACAGATCCTATTTTACAGGGGCTTCAATGAAGCTGTTAATGGATTTGCTGATGAGGGATGGTCTATGTTGGAAAGTGATGGCATTGATGATGTAACAGTTCTTGTAAACTCATCTCCTGCCAAAATGATGGGTGTAAATTTTTCTTATGCCAATGGATTTCCATCTATGAGTAATGCAGTGCTTTGTGCGAAAGCATCCATGTTGTTACAGGTAAGTGTTGTACTTGTGGTCAATGTTATACTAATATACATATTAGACTGCTAGATGTATAAAGCATCAGCATGTAATTCCAAGGAGTTGCTACTTTGTGAGCTAAAACTTCCTTTATGGTCCTTAATTTTATTACTTTATATCAGAACGTTCTTAGAAGAAAATTACTAGCAATTCAAGGAAGTGATTTTCTTCCATTTTCGTGTAGAATGTACCTCCAGCAATACTTCTCAGATTCTTGCGTGAACATCGATCAGAATGGGCAGACAGTGGTATTGATGCTTATGCAGCTGCTGCTGTTAAAGCTGGTCCTTGTAGCTTGCCAATGTCTCGAGCTGGAAATTTTGGGGGTCAAGTTATCCTCCCTTTGGCTCACACAATTGAGCATGAAGAGGCAAGTACTTCAGTGTTGGAATACTTGGTTTCAATTTTCTCTTGTTTGGCTTCCATCCTCTGACAAAAATCGTTGCAATTTGCTGTCTTTTAATGCCATGGCATAATTGAAGAATACTGTTTGTCCATTGCAGTTTATGGAGGTCATTAAGCTTGAAAATATGGGCTATCGGGAGGACATGCTCATGCCCGGTGATGTTTTCCTGTTACAAGTAAGTGTCACTTCCATGTTGATTAATTAACTTCTTCATGGACCACAGATATTTCACTTTGTTTTTATTTAACTAATATTACTTTTCTTTAGTACTATCTTTGTCAACTTGTTTCTGCGTCCGCTATTGGAATAGTTCAGTTACCATTTGTTTATATCCCAACAATTAGCACTTAAATTCCTTTTTGATTCTAATGTTCCTGGTTACTCTATTTCTTCAGCTCTGTAGTGGAGTAGACGAGAATGCTGTTGGCACCTGTGCTGAACTCATCTTTGCCCCAATTGATGCCTCTTTTTCTGATGATGCTCCTATTATTCCTTCTGGTTTCCGTATCATTCCTCTTGATTCTGGGATGGTGAGTATTCATATAATACTAGTGAAAATGATGTCATGCTTTCTGTTAGGTTATGAGAATTCTTGTTAATATATTAAAAAATGTTGCTTGATGTTAGCTCCTCCTTACTTTTTTCCCATTAATGTGATGCAGGATGCCTCCAGTCCAAACCGCACACTTGACCTTGCATCTGCTCTTGAGGTTGGGCCTGCTGGAAATAGAGCATCAGGTGATCTTTCAGGCCGTAGTGGGTGCACAAAGTCAGTGATGACAATAGCATTCCAATTTGCATTTGAGATGCACCTTCAAGAAAATGTGGCATCCATGGCTCGGCAGTATGTTCGTAGTATTATAGCTTCTGTTCAGCGGGTAGCATTAGCACTCTCCCCTTCTCATTTTGGTTCTCATGCTGGTTTTCGGCCACCACCCGGTACTCCTGAAGCGCACACACTAGCTCGTTGGATCTGTGAAAGCTACAGGTGTGACTCTTTAATCTTTTTATCATGGATCCATGTCTACTTGTCCTAAAAACTTAGATACATTTACTTGATCTGTTTTCATTTCTAATGATTTAGCCTAAAACTATCTGATCTTCTTTGCAGGTGCTATCTAGGTGTGGAACTGCTCAAAAATGAAGGAAGTGAATCTATTCTTAAAACACTCTGGCATCACTCAGATGCACTTATGTGCTGCTCTCAAAAATGAAGGAAGTGAATCTATTCTTAAAACACTCTGGCATCACTCAGATGCACTTATGTGCTGCTCTTTGAAGGTATTTTATTACCATATATGAATTTTAATTATCTGCATCACAGTCTATTTGAAGATATTCTCTAATCGTTGGACACTGATATTTCATTGATGTTGCATGATGCATCATAGTCTGACAAGAGAATGGCATTGAAACAATATGCATAGTTCTACCCATAAACCCTCCTTTATTGTCTTAAAAATGAAGAGATGCTTTACTGTCCCTTTCTATGAACTAACTTCTAAAATTTTCACTTCTCATCAGCCTATTGCATATGTGTTTGGGTGCAGATTTGAACTTTAGTGTCTCCATCTGAATCATTAATTGATGTATTTGCTAACCAAGGAACTTTTTTCTTCTTCCTTTCTGCATTACTGAACATAGATGTGCGTTATTTTAAATATGGTAACTTATTTATTGCTCTATGCAGACTCTGCCGGTTTTTACATTTGCAAATCAAGCAGGACTTGACATGCTTGAGACAACTTTGGTTGCACTTCAAGACATCACTTTGGAAAAGATATTTGATGATAATGGAAGGAAAACATTGTACTCAGAGTTCCCACAAATAATGCAGCAGGTATGATAACTATTAGAATGCACATATGGAAAGTTTTTATGAAAAATAACATAAAATGATAAAGGATCGTCTAAACAGGAACTGGGGCTACAAAAAGCCTCTATCTTAGGTGCCTAGCATTTCCTTAGCTTCAAATCCTCATAAGTTCTCAGAATCTCAATGTCAATGGCACCAGTAAGAATATTTGATGGACCTTGGTGATGAGTAACTTGTGTGACCAAATGTAAATGTCAGGGAAACAATTGAAAACCATTTTCCTCAACCTTTATGAACTTATGCAAATGATGATATTAAAGAACTAATACATTTACCCTTGAAAATGTAACACACTGCCTTTAAAGCAAAGTACGAAAATGAATTGTCTTTTTGGAGCAGCACATATGGTCATAATTCCATGTATCACATGGTAAAGTTTTGGCTGATTTAACATGCACATTCACTTTGATCCCTTGACTCTTGATGGGCTTACCTTAGCCTTGCACAAACTAAAAATGTCGAATTTAACCAAATCATCCCACTGGCGGCCATCGAAAGTCTCTTTTAATTTAGAGTTCATCTTATGTGCTCTCAAAGTTGGTAATACAACCTCTCAGCTAATAATCGTGTTCTTGCCAGGTTGATTAGCTAAAAGAAAAGTAACCGTTAGCTTTCCTTCATTTTATCAAAGTAATGGTGGTTAATTTACTGCAAATTATTGTTGGCAGGGTTTTATGTGCCTTCAAGGTGGTATCTGCCTGTCAAGTATGGGAAGGCCCGTCTCCTATGAAAGAGCTGTGGCATGGAAGGTATTGAATGAAGAAGAGAGCGCTCACTGCATTTGCTTCATGTTCATCAACTGGTCTTTTGTGTGACACTTTGGCCAGAACATAACTCCAGAAACAAAACAAATTAGACCACTCCTTACACTGTCTTTCTAAAATTGGTTCAGATGCTTTGCGGTGCCTTGATACTGTAATGATCACGATGCAACAATGGCATTTGGGGCCCCGTTTTTAGCTGCCCTTATCTTTGTATGGCCCCATTTTTCTGTTGCAATTCTCTTTGTACTCTGCTTTATACTTTATTTATGAATGTCTAAGCTTATCTCTCCCTCCAAACATGGCATCCTGTCTGCACTTCTTAATGTTAAAGAAAGTCACATCACTGCTTAAATGCTCATATGCCTAAAAACCTTTGGGAGCGTCTTTCTATGAGAGACTGCTTGATTCAAATGTGGACTGCCATTACAGAATTTCCTTTTTCTTTACCCTCCTTTTGCTCCTTGTTAAGCCTTGTTTCATTTCTCTCGTCTGCTCGGACATGGTTGCTATCAGCTCCGTTGGGTGCTCCTCATTTTTCCCTTTAGCCACCAATCTTGATTGAATCTTTTGCTTTTCTTTTCTCAAGCGCCCCACCTCAAATCCTTTACCTGTTAGAAGTTGGGACCCAATATGTCATTAGTGATAATGATGCCAATAATATAGTCTCACTAGATGGTGTCTTGTTCTTTATGTCCTTGTCTGGTTGAAGATCAATGTAAAATGTGAAGGGACCAAGAGTCTTGTCAATCTGCAAGCCTATTTTCTTAACCATGAGCATTCACTACTCAGATAGATAACCAATCTACTCGTCGCCCAATTCTAATATTAATAGAAGTTGATCAGGTACCGCTTCTGAAAATGCTTAACCCTTTGGCAAGTGGCTTGCTTCCCATGATATCATTCAAGTTCAGGTTCTATGAAAGGCTGCGAGAAGAATTTTCTCATGGACACACAATCTCTACTGCAGACCACCTGTTTAAGACTTCATTAAGAAAGGACTTGATTTTAATACACGAAGGATCTTTTGCTACAAGCATTGTTTCCAGCAAGCAACACATGAAAAGAACCATGTTTCAAAAGTAATCACAACATAGAGAAGCCTTGACATAGAGGTCAATGTTGTCCCTTCCCTGTGCCTATGTATAAAGCTCGGTGCTACCAATTATGAGCCTTGAACTTGGTCACATGAACCCTGGAATTGATTTTGAGAGGCTGAAAAGAAATAGAGAGAGAGAGAGAGAGAGAGAGAGAGAGAGAGAGATTGAAATTACAGCAAGAAACATGATTATATTTCACATGCAGATAGACAAATCCTCATGATAAAGACCAATATTCTCACATATGCCAACAACACTCTCACTAGAATAAAAGACAAAAGTGCTTGCTTTGAAGCATAGATATGTCATTTCAATATCAATTTCTTATATAATAAAGTTATCGAAGAAGATAATATACCGTAAGCGACAAGTATTTTCAATCAAGCATTAATCAAGAGCATATAAATAATGCTTCATAACATGTGCAATAAGTTAAATAATTAGGTACCAATTCCTATCCCAACATATTAAATGGATCCTTCCTTCTATCCAAATTGACCTTTTATTTTTTCTTTTAGGTGGGAGGCTCACCTTGTAGTGCATTTGGAGGACAGCAAGGGTCATGCACCCACCCAATCCATATTTTAGACTCTTGGAACACAATTGATGGCATGGAATTTCAAGGGGTTTTGCTAGAATATCCCACTCCATTAACAGGATTATCGAATGTTCGACATCTTTTCAAATCTCTAGACTTGTTTGTTAAATCAGTTTTTTTTTTTCATGGTCTAACGATAATTTCCACGTTAGTTTTTTTCTTGACCTAATAGTTAAAAAATATATAATTTTTTCTTGATTTTTCGGATTTAAATTTTCCTAGATGTATTTGACTAATATTAGAGATGCATTCTTAAGATTATCCAAGGAGGAAAACTAGTCTCAATTCACATATAAATTAATTAGCTCAATAATATCCTTTATTGTAAGAACAAATAGAATAAAAAACACATCTTTTTTTCCCGTATACGAGTGCAGAAAACCCCCAGCCCTTCTAGTCTTAGCTTACTCAAGAATGACATTTGACATCATGTCACATGCACTTATTAATTAGCTTTCTTCTCAACATGATTCAGCTAAGTCGACTCTAATAAAACAAGCTAGCTTCTCCACATTACCGCTTAAGTCCCAATCAAGCTTTATGGCAGATGATGTTGAGAGAGGTTTTTCAAGTTGTAGCCTTCTCCCTAGACCACTTGTTTTCTTAATAGAGTACGTGTCCACCATTGATTCCAAAATGTTGCGTTCTAGCGTGAATCATGTGAACAAGTTTTAGTTCAATCTGTCGAAAGGCTCTCTCAACTATAGCAAAAATCCATTCTAATTTCGATTTCAATCAAAATCCACTTGAAAATGTCAAAATCCCACTTCACTTCCGGTGATATAAGACAAAACCATGTGAAAGTGATTTCCATTTCGCCTCCTTTATGCTATCTAATCTAGTGGTTTGTTTTATTTTCAACGCTAAGCTTCTTTTTGGTACCATGTCGGCTACATTTCTTTTATATTTATATATATATTTTTAAGAATAATATAAATTATATTTTAAAATATTATTTAATAATTAAAATTTTTAAATTGAGATAATTTTTTAACATGATATTAGAGTTTTGATGATTAAACGATTACAAATTTAAATATAAACATATCCTTTTTTTCTTTTAATTAAAATTAATTAATTATATAAGAGAATATAAATTCGTACAAGTTTTAAAACCTCATTTAATAATTTAAGATTTTGAGTTCACATATTTCATTAACAATGTAATCATCACTCAACCTATCCTACATATATATTATCGTTAAAAAAATACCATATATATATATATATATATATATATATATATTTGGAGCATAAATTAGATTAACCACTTCGAGAGTAAATTGAATAATGGTGCTAAATCACCCAAAGACATTCATTGAATACATAGCTTTTCAGTAGACACAATAAAACGTTGTAAATAACAGAAGAACAATGGCATTTTTTTTCCTGGTCCATTAGGAGTGTTTTATTTATTTTAGTATCCATAAAAACTTTTGATTGCATTTATTCCTTTAATACAATACTAACATTATAATATAGTTATCAATATTAATAACTTTAACCCCACTAGTAATTAAAAAATATTAATATTGGTAGAATTCTTAAAAAGAAAATTATTAATTACTAAAAATTAAATATAGATGTTGCATCTCACAATCAATGATTAGACAGTCAGGAAGGTAGCATGCATGAGTAGTTAGTAAGATAGGAGAGTCATATTATCATGATGGATTAAATTGGCTACTGCTACAAAGATAAAGGGCTACTTTGACCTCCCCTTATTATAATTAATGAAGCTTTTTTTAAGCTCAAGTATTTGAATATTCTGTGACCTTAAGTGCAAGGAGCTCATTAGACAAAAGACTTATTGATTAATTGTAATTTCATTATTTATAAACCATATAAAATCTTAAATGACATAAATAAGTTAATTAAATCACTCCTATATTATATAATAATTTTATCATTCAAATCAAGTTCATGGTTTTTATTTTTTCAATAATAATAATAATTTTTAATCCTTATATCCGGTTAAATTATTGAAAGTTATTAAACTCGGTTTAGTTCATAATCTTACTCAAAGCTTGAACTACAAGTTAAATGGTTAACTATGATTGATCCGAGTAATCTAAAATTATGTTGTTTCAGAATTAAAAAAAAAGTTAAAATAACTTGGTTTTAAAAAAATGTTTAAGTTAAACCAAGTGTTGATTGGGTAGTGGATTGATTTACTAGGTTAACTAGGTTGTACTTAATCAACTTTTATATAATTTAATTTTAAACTTGACCTGGGATGGGATAACAAGTCACTAGGTTAACTTGCTAGGCCATGCTGAGTTTAGAGTCTGTTTAGTGTTGTTGTTAAATCGCCGTTTTGCTATTTTTTAAAAATTTGTTTTGCTTGAAATTATTTTTTTGATGTTTTTAAATCATTTTGATATGTTGATGTCAAAAATACATTTAAAAAAATATAAAAAAAATATTATTTTGATATATTTTCAAGAGAAAAATACTTTGAAACATAATATTCATCACACTTCTAAGCATACAATTAATAATACTGATTAAACCTAGAAAATAAAAATAAAAAATCAAAATTTTAATATGCTTAAACCCAAAAACAAACCAATGCACGCGCGGGTTATTCAGGAAGACATTATCAGTTGAAAAGGACCTGGGCCAGAGCCCTCTTGGAAGCCCTTTTTAGATATCGGGGGAGAGGTTGGATTTGACTGTTGACCATGCACTCCAATCTATGTGGCATGCTGTCTATGGGATATTATAAAGTTTGAGACAAAATCTTTGCTTTAAGACATTTTGAATTTTATGATTGAGTAGATTTCAGACAGATGATCCAGACATGTTAATTGAACTATTATGAATCCTACTTTCTGCTTGTGGCCTCAGTTGTCCATAGACAATTCCTTAAGAGAGTTCATACTTCATCAAAAATGTATAAACTCTTCTGTTAATTACTTCAGTGATTGACCTTGAATTTTTTTTGATTAACGTAGATGTTTGAGTTAATTTACGTGTATCTTAATTAATTTCATGAGTCTTAAAGTTAATAATAATGTAAGATTTCAGTGACTTTGAGATTTATAAAATTTAAACTAATAATTTATAGAAAATAAATTCAGAATCTAACTAATTAAGTTAAATCTCTTA